>Ga0302319_10001668_pt1 | contig 49268 bp, 37 predicted proteins | sample Bog_T0_2_FD_203319 | JGI IMG/M metagenome (GOLD analysis project Ga0302319, IMG submission 203319) | Peat permafrost microbial communities from Stordalen Mire near Abisko, Sweden - Bog_T0_2 | ecosystem: Environmental > Terrestrial > Soil > Wetlands > Peat | place: Sweden: Abisko, Stordalen Mire... | reverse complement strand
CTTGAGCGTAAATACAAGCGACGGTCAAAGAAACCGCCCCCACGATAAACGAAGTTTTAGCTTTCATTTTTGTTGAGTTTTTCTCCTCCAGCATACTGGCCTTTGGAGTTTTGTTTTTTAATTTGCACCAACCAAGACGGTATGAGACTGGCCGCCCTTTGCACTTGAATCCCCCACTTCTTTATTGATCAAGGGTTTATCTGGAGATTCGTCCTCATTGCTTTTAGTATTGTAGTAATACGGTATTAAATTTCGTTCAGGATGGCAAGACAATTCTCGCCAAGCAAAGCTTGGGTGATGAAGTTTAAGCGGTTATCCAAGGCAGCGAGGCAGTGCATTTGTTCGGGAATAACTCCCCTGACACCACCGGTTGGTTTTTTGGGTGTCACCGTTTCCACGACGGGTTCAAATAAAAATGCAGTGCAAAATGGTCTAGCCTGCGGCGGCACCCGAATGTACCCCGAAATTGAAACCCAATATCAAGTCGTCTCTTTGAACCAGATGCTTTTTACGAGCGTTTGCCAGCTGCCAGATGGAATCAATTTCAGTTTGTGAACTTGCATATATTTGTGGACCCGGATCCCCTGCGGCTGCGGAAAGGTGGTTAACATTGTGGTTGTAGGTTTGAGCCCTGCCTCCGGCAGCCAATTTCGACCTTATTTTTTGGGCGCATATTCTCCAAAATCCAGCCGGTAAATTTTAAATCAGCCAGAACGATGATCTCCCCGCCACATATGGAATTAATAGCTGTAAGGATGAAATAGGCAGTAATTTTACGATAAAAAACAGACGTTAGAGACTTGTTTGGTCGGAGTCGCCCGAGGCGTTCTGCAGAAATACAACCTGAGCGGCAAATCGAGCGGATGAAAGCCGCCCGTTTTTCTCAAACGCTCTTTTTTCGCAAGGGCGGCCCCGCCCGGTTCCTGAAGTTCCACTAGCCGTCTGCTTTGCGTGGAGACTGGGAACGGCAATCCTTACCCGGACAATGGTGCGGCGTCATCAATCGGACTTGTTGCCTGCCTCTTTCCTAATCGGCACAACCGGCGGTGAAGGAACCCTCCAATTATCAGGGGCTTACGACGCGGTAGTACCGTGAGGGGAATGAGGCCGCGGCGGGATCTGTGAAGTTAATCGCTCCGCCGGCGACCGGGTTGGTGAAAATCGTCATCCAGGAATTCGGATCCTGCAAATTGGTGGTGGCTTGAACCAGGGTAGTTTGGTAAGCCGACGGGGTGATGGTGAATCGAAAACCGCCGATGGTCGGGAGTGCGGCTGCGGATACCTTGGCTGGCGTGGGCAGGGGATTGATTGCCTGAAGCGTGTAAACCAACGGCGAAGAATAGCCCTGCGCATCGACACCAGCAATGTACCAGTAGTGCGTACTGCCCGGGGAGAGGCTGGTCACGGCGGCGTTGGTTGTGGTGATGTTGACGAGAACCGGAATGTTAGTGGTGGGGACTGAAGGGCTGGTGTGATCCATCACGGAATAACTGACGATGGGCGAGTAAAACGGATATTGCACCGGGCCGGGCGAAGGCGTCCAAGCCAGGCTGATCGTAGTTGAGGTTAACGCAGTGATCCACAGATTAGCCGGACCTTGCGGCCCGCTGGAAGTGGTCGTGAACCAGGTGGAATAACCGAAACCGACAGAGCCATTGGCCGAAGATACGCTCAAAGCGTACGTTGCGCTTGAGCTGGGTGCCAGTCCGGAAAACGTGAGTACATTGGTGGTGATGCCGGTGAGGATGACCTGGTAATTCACACCGCCACCACTTCCCTTGGGCGAATGGTAGGGGTGCGGAATGGCGATGCTATAAGTCACCGGCCCGACGCTCGGGTCTTGCGGGCTCCAACTTATGGTGGCCGAATTGTCATTAAAACTGATCTCTTGGATGTTGGTGGGAACACTTGGGGGTGGATTGGGCACGGAGATGTTGAAAGCATAGTTGGTGACGCCGGCGTAATTGGCAGCCGCAATCGTCACGGGAATCGACCCAATTTGGCTCAGCCCTTGCGGAGTCCAGCTGATGTTACCAGTGTAATAATCGACCGACATGCCGGCGGGCCCGCTAACCAGTTCGTAAACTGGCTGGGGGTTGCCGGTGGCGGCGAATGAGGAAATGTAAGGGGCATTGTAGGTGGCCGATGTGGCGGGTACTTGAGTCAACACGGGGGCCGCATCCGGCGATCCCAGCTGCTGGCTGCGCCAGACGTCCGCGGTGTCATAGCCATTGGTGTCCATACCGCCCATGACCAGGAGTCGTCCCAAGCTGTCCACGCCTACCACCGACGCGCTTAAGCTTTCAGGCAACGGGGTGGACACGACCCAAGAATTGGCAGCCGGATCATACACCTGAACCAAATCAGTCGCCACGCCACCGGACAAGCCGCCAACGACATAGAATCTCCCGTCTGCACCGAGTGTGGCGCAGCTACCCGCGACTGCCACCGGCAGCGGGGCCAGGTCGGTCCAAGTATTCTTGGAAATGGAGTAACGCATAACGCCGTCGATTTCGATATTGGATGTGGTGTTGGTATAGCCGCCAAAAATATAAATCAAGTTTGTCCCATCGAATACCGCGGGAAAATTGTAACGGGGTGTGGGCAGGCTGTCGATGGGCGTCCAGGCACCTGCTGAACCATCCGGATTGGTGAGCTTTTCCCCGGACGCCAAGGGCTGGCCATTGCCGTCCAGTCCGCCAATGGCGTAGGCATTGCCGCCGCGATCATCAGCGTAGCCCAGGTAAGAACGTGGCACGCTCATGGGGGTTAATGGCGTGGAAGTATCAGACGGGCTGTAGTCGACTGCGTTGCTCTGAGAACCGGTTCCGTCGGTGCCTCCGAAAAGAATGATTTGACCTCCGCTTGCCGCTGCGCCGGGCGCGATAAAGGTGCCCGGCAGCCCCATCGGCAGAGGCGTCCAGTCAATGTTCGTCGCGATTAAACCTTCGGCGAACGGTGAATAATCGCCGCCAATTACGACGTTGCCATAGCCGGACAAGACCACAGTTGCCGCGGCACTATCGGCGTAGTCAAGCGACGGTCCTGGAAACCAGGTCAACGGCGCGGCATGGAGTCCCGTCGTAATCAAAGCCGATAACAGAGCCAAGCCGGCTCGCCGGTTGCAGAATGCAAAAAAGTTTAAGTTCATAAGTTTTTCCGAGGTTAGGGCTGAGTTGATTATTGTTATCAAGAATTTTTAGTGGTTGGTGAATTAGACCGGTCCGCCATAAGTCAGGAAGTCGGTGCCCTTGCCGTGATCCACGAGCCCGCTGCAAGTTATTTGATGGATTTTTCATGGCCGACTTCGGGATTTGGTTATTTTAAGAGTCCCGCCTGCTTCTGTTTAAGCTTCATCGCCGCCTTAAGCACGGGCAATGCCATCGGCCTCGCGTCAAGTATGGGGTACTTTTCGGGGCTTTTTTGATGATGTTTTAAGGAATCCGTCGACGGACGCTTCGAAACCGGACCGTTCCACCGCGGGCATGGTCCGATATCGTTCCGCCCCCGGGTCGGTGGAAAACCAGGATTTATGATTTGAGAAAAGGACTTGCATCCCTTCAAACGCAGGTTCATTTTTACTACGTGATGCGTAGTAGTCGAAGGGTTAAAGCTGCGGAAACGGAAATGGCTTTGGGCCGTTTTTCGGATCCCGCATTGCTGGTATTGACCAGCTTGGCGGACGGCCCCAAGCACGGGCACGCCATGATTGCTGACATTGCTGAAATGAGCGGAACTCGGCTGGGGCCGGGCACTCTCTACGGCGCCATTGCGCGCCTGGAAGAACAGCGCTTGATCGAGCCGTTGCCGCCGGAGGATCGGCGATATCCTTACCGTTTGACGCCGAGAGGGGAACGTGTGCTCCGTGCAAAATTGAATACCCTACGGCAATTCACGCTGGCGGGATTGAGGAAGCTTGAAGCGTGATGAATCCGCGAGTGGTCAAATTATTGATTCGGCTTTATCCTTCCGGCTGGCGGGCAAGATATGGCGAAGAGTTCCGGACGCTTTTGGACGAGCAGCCAGCGACTCTTGGGGGATTAACCAACATTATAATCTGCTCCTTTTATGAGCGCGCACGCTTGTTAAAAGTTAACCTTGTGAAAGAAGTCAAAAGCTCCATAACACTAATATTATTCGCGGGAATGGCCACGCTGGCGGCAGGCGCAAACTTTTATTTCACCGTGGATGACGCTCCTTTAGCTGCCGCGATACAGGCTCATACTCCATTGGCAGCCTGCTGGTTGGTAATGGCGGCGGGATCGGTCCTGGCCATTGCGGGGTTGGCGGTAGCATGCGTGCCGGTCCTTTGGTCCATGGTCTGGTTCGCGTGGGTTAGCCGTCGTAGAGATATCGCGCTCCAGCTGTTTTTCGCACCGGGCGCGTTGTCGGCGGTGCTGCTTTGGATTGTTGGCGTCGTTGCGTGGACGCATTGGGCGCCCTTGCCGTGGGCGGTGACAGGTGACTGGCCTGCGCCCCTAAATTGGCCGCCACTGAGAGTTCGCTGGGAACTTTGCTGGGTGACGCTTGCGCTGTTTGCCTTTGGTGTCATCGGCAGCGCCATGAGCCTGAGGAGGACGGTGGCGCTGATTGAATCTGCGCGGCGGACAACTGCGCCAGCCGCATTGAAGTGGCCCTCACTGCAACGGGTGCGGTCGTTCGCGTTGGCCATCTCCGTCGCGACCATCTGCACTGCGGCAGGCGCGGCGGTATTTGGCATCCTGGCTGATGCCTATTCACCGGCCGCGTTCCAAGGGCGATTTGGATTCCTTGCCAGCACGGTGCTCGTTTCGTGGCTTGCCAGCATTGGCCTGCTTGTGGCCTCGGCGGCAGCAGCCTTGGCAGCTTTCAGTGCGCCGGCAGTTCGCGCACAGAACCAATTCAATGACTGATTCACCGGCCATTGAGACACGAGAACTGACGCGAAGATTCGGCTCGCGCACGGCGGTGCATTCGTTGGCATTGAGCGTTCCGCAGGGCTGCATCTACGGATTCCTTGGTCCGAATGGAGCGGGAAAGACCACGACCATAAGACTTCTCCTTGGTCTGCTGCAGCCGAATGAGGGGAATATTTTTCTATATGGCGAGCCGTTTACCTGGCAACGCCGCGACTTGTTGCGCGACGTGGGGGCGTTGGTTGAGACCCCATCCATTTATCCGCATCTTACGGGGCGGGAAAATCTGGACCTGACGCGCCGGATCCTTGGCCTGCCCGCCGCAAGAGTCGAGGAGTCGCTTGATCTCACGGGGCTATGCGCCGACGCAGGCCAGGTGGTGCGCACGTATTCGCTCGGGATGCGGCAGCGCCTGGGGCTGGCGCTGGCGTGGCTGGGTAAGCCGAGGCTGCTGATTCTCGACGAGCCAGCCAATGGCTTGGACCCAGCCGGGACACGAGAATTGCGCGCCTTGTTGCGGCAACTCGCCAGGGAGCATCAAGTGACGGTCTTTCTTTCGAGTCATCTGTTGAGCGAAATCGAACATATTGCCGACCACATTGGCGTGATTAATCGGGGCCAGATGGTTTTCCAGGGAGAAATAGGCAACCTCCGGCGCTGCCAGCCGCCATTGGTGGTCAGTGTGGACCGCCCGCAGGAAGCGGCGCATTTGCTCAAAGCAGGCGGCTGGCGCGCCGTTGAGGATTCGAACCATTCACTCTCGGTTCACGCTTTATCCGAGACAGATGCCGCTCAGGTGAATCGGGCGCTGGTCATGGGCGGGATACAGGTTTACGAGCTAAGCCGCCAGGAAGACACGCTGGAGGATCTTTTTCTCCGGCTGGTTGGCCAAGGAGATGCCGGAGGCACCACATGAACGGCTTTTTCCGTGTGGTTGCAGTCGAAGGGCTGAAGTTGCGGCGGACGCTGGCATTCCGGCTGGCGGTTCTCGCGCCGCTTTTTATCGTGATCCTGCAATTCACTATCGAGCTGGTGCGGGGGGGCGACGAATCAGGATCATCGCCGGGTCTGAATCCGCTCATGGGTTTCGCCCAGGGCATCCTCACTTTCTGGACGATCGTCCTATTGCCGTTCTGTGCGGCGCTCATTGCAGCGTTACTGGCCGCCTTGGAACATCAAGGTGACAACTGGAAACATATTCTTGCGCTGCCGGTGCCCCGGGCGTCCATCTTTGCCGCCAAATGGATGGCCGCGGTCGGCTTATTGGCGCTGAGTTCCGTCGTGCTGGTTGCGGCATACTGCTTGGCGGCGGCCATCCTACAGGCCGTGAAGCCGGGCTGGAGCGCGGCCTCGTGGCCGGTGACAACGATTGTCCAAAGGGCGTTTTTAGGACTGTGCGCCGCCGGCTTGCTTCTTTCCATCCAGATGTGGATCAGCCTTCGCTGGCGTAGTTTTATTCCGGGCCTCGCCGTTGGAGTCGTGGCACTCGTGGTCAACATCATTATCCTGCCAGCCGGGATGTTCGCCGCCAATTTATTTCCGTGGTGTCTACCCGCCGTCGCAATGGCGCCGCATAGCCCGCATCGGGCGCTAGGAGTGGCATGGGGACTTTTGGGCGGCGTCGCGCTAGGAATGATCGCGTGTCGGGATCTCTCCCGGAGGGAACACGATTAGCAAAGTCTGGTTCCGGTTTTCTGTCTGACAGGAAATTCCATTCCGATCATGAGGCCAAACAAAAAAAGCGTCACGAGGGTTCGATGCCCGAAGTCGCTATCCACCCGGACGAGATTCGGAATCCAGCTTGAGATTCAATCCGGATTTACGAAACAACATCAATCTTCGGCCGGATTATGGACTGCTGATGCGATAGAATGCGTGGGGGCTGTTCGGAACGGAGTCTGTGTACGAAAGGGGACTATTGAGTGTACCGCCGGAGGGATATCCGGTTGCCAGGGTTGACCAGTTAATCAGGTTTGTGCTCTTAAACACGGTGTAGGTATTTCCGTAAGGTGCGGTCCAACTCAAAGTCAAGCCGCCTCCGGCACTATTAACCGCTGAGACGGTTGGAAGGGATTTCTGGCCCACCAATTTGACGTTGTCCAGCCAAAAGTCTGCCACGGTGCCAGAGCCATAAGCCGTATAAGGAGTCTCGAAAACAATACCTGTAAAAGATACTTCGGGCTGCAGTGGGCTAATTGGCGCTGAAATATGCACCCAACCAATCGTTGCTGCGTTGGGGATTGGTATGGGGCGATAACCGATAGTCACCTCCCCATAGGCAGTTTCTGCTGCGATTGAAATGCCTGCGGACGCAGTGTTTGTGTTGAAGTAGGAGAGGGGAACCGTCGAGGAATTATCCCACTTGACATCGAAATCCAGTGAAACGTAGTTGCTGGTCTGCAAAATCGCATCGGAGTCACAGAAACAACAATCTATGTTAAGTGCGGACACCATAAAAAGTCCACTCTTTGAAAAATCAGTGCTGACGCGGCAGGAACCACCGCCGTTGCCAGTGTTGTCCTGTGACGGATCAAAGGTCAAAGTCGCGCCGGAGAGCCCGAGCCAACCGCAAATATTACTATCGAACGTTTGCAACAGCCAATCTCCGTTTGGCAAGGATTGCGCGCGCAACGTTTCAGGCAGGAACGACAACAGAGAGACTGCCAAGATTAAAGCGAAGAAGTTTTCATGGCGCAGTTTGGATAGCAGTTTCATAGGAAAACTTTCCGTGCGGGTAAATCTTAGTTGTCGGTCCAGGACAACTCCAACAGCTCTGTTTTATCCTATACTGATCTTAATATCATTCAAGCGAAAGTTATTCACCCATATTAGGTAATGACTTCGAGTCCGAGTTCGCCGCAGTCAACGGTAAATGGACGTTTGGCTATGGCGTGTTCAAGAGACCACGATAGAACATGTTTGACGTGTTGCTCGCGGTGACCTGCCAGGGAAAGGAATTGCTGGCAAGCATGTTTGTGCTGAGGGCGGTCCAGTTGATGAGGTCGGGGGAGGATTGAAGAATATAAGTCTGTCCTGCCAAGCCATTGAGCCAGATGGTCAACTGACCGGGCGGGTTGGCTTGCACCGCTTGCAGATTAAAAGTTGGTACGACGGGCAAAACGTAAAGGGTAATGCTTTGAGTCGGGACCGTATCGCTGAGCACGCCATTCGCGAGGGTGATGTTTGACAAGTGAGTGATCACATTGGCGGCGGTCAATTGCCACCGTTGGACGATGCCCGTGGCATTGAAGTTGGTGATGTAGGTGGTGATGGGGGTGGCGTTGTTGATGTCCTTGTTGATGACCATCAACGTCAGCGCGCCGTCGCTGGACCGCACGGCTGCGAAAGCGGAGAGGTCGTCGGGATTAGGGACAACGGTTTGAATGCTGGTGTTGCCGAAGGTGGATTTATTGCCGTCATAATTGCGATACATCTTCATCGCCAGATAGGTGGGGGTGTTGGTGGCGGGTGTCGTCCAGCGGGTGGCCAGATCCAGACCATGCCTGCCAAAAATACCGAGGATGTCGGCCTGGGCAGTCGCGCCGTTGATGTAAGATTCTGCTCCCCAGTTATATTCGGTCACCCCGATTTTGGTGCCGGGATAATAGGTGGCGACCCAGTTCTGCAACCGGGGAATGAGCATGATGATGCTGTTGATCCAACTGGGATCGACGTAATTTGTGTCCCAGAACACGCGGGTGGATTGGTTGCGCAAGAGCTCGGTCGCGGAGTCCACCGCATTGCCACTCACGCTGCCTTCCTGGGGATAACAGTGAACGGTAAGATAATCCAACAAACGCTGGTGATTGGTGATGGAGTATTGATTGAACTGGGTCAGGAGCCAGGGAATGTAATCCACGCCGCCGTTGGCGGTGCGATCCGGATAGTCGGCCGGATTGTAGTCGTTGTGTTGACCAGACCATTGCTGGTCGTAACCGCTGTACAGATAGCCGGGCCAGCCCCATTCCTCCGGGCCGATGACCAGTGCGTTGGGGTCATTTGATTTTACCATGCTGGCGTAGGTCATCATGTCCGTCCAGATTTCCTGCATCTTGGGTCCCACGGGATGAATATCCTGATGGGTCGAGGACCAGAGGCTGTGTTCGTTATCCATGATGTAAAAACCCACCCCGCCGTTCGTTGAGGAACCCCACTGATTGATCAGATGTTGCACGTAACCTTGTTGAAAATTGACGTTGGTGGGAAAATAAGCATCGAGGGGATTGTTCCAGGTGATCGGGGTGTTGTTCGTGACGCTGATTCCATTGCCGGCGTCGGTTAAATAGGGGTCGGTGGACGTCTGCGGACCATATTTCGCGACGGAATAACTATGGAGGATGCTTCGATTAGCGCCAAGTTTGGGCGACCAGCCGATCATGGGAATGGTTATCAACGGCTGCGCTCCGCCGTTCTTGCTGGTGGCCACAAAGGCATCGGCCGTGGCGCCCGGGGGTGTCGCGGTGGCGTCGGGATAACTTTCAAAGTAATAATCGGCATCGAGGTTGTGGGCATTGGTCAGCCAGTTGTAGCAGGTCTCGTTGTTCCCGCCGGAGCGGTTCATGGTGAAATTCAAATCGGATAGTTGATTCGAGTAGGCGAAGGCCACGCCGTAGATCATGGGGCTGATGGGGCTCCGGTTGGCCTGGGCATTCACGGTGATGGTGACCGGCGCGTTGGTCGCTGCCGTCACGATGTTGGTGACCAGAGAAATGTCATCTAGGTAAAAGGTGGGTTGCGCGGCTCCTGTGATATCTTGAATAACGAAGCCGGTGAAATTGGGTACGCCGGCCACACCCAAGGTGGAGAGGGGTACGTTAAAATGTTCCCAGCTATTGGTCGGCAATGGCGGGAGATCATAGTATTTACCCTGACCGTCGTTGAGAGAACCATTAGCATCAAGCAACCCGTAGACGTGTAATTTTTGGCCGCCGCTGGCGCCACCATTCAACCAGAAACTGATGTTGGTGAAGAGCACGGAATCTTGGTCGGTATGATACAATTGAATTGCCTGGTATCCATTGGTTATAGTGACACTGATGGAATCATTGCCCGAATGGACTGGCGAGGTGTTGGCGTAATTCAGGCTGGCCCAACCCCAGTTTTGCCAGTTATTTTCCAAGGCATCGTCATAAATGATCTGGTCCGCCCGCGCCGTTAATTGACAGGTCAACGCCAGTCCCAGCCAGCAAATCAATTGACCACGCGGGGAAAAGCTAAAATCGGGGACTTTCATAATGTAATCTCCATTCATACACCATAAAACATGCCAGCGCATTTTATCCTTTGTCATCAATTATGTGGACACGGGGAAGGGCTCGCAAATGCTTGCAGTGCAGGGTCTGCGCGAAAACTGCGAGAGGTGATTTGGCCTGGGTTTTAGCTTTGGCCAGGACGCCAAACGGTTATATTATGAGTTGCGTCACTTAATGCAGGCGAAATGAAAACGAACAAGATAGTTCATGGTGGCGGCTGGATTCTGCGGCGGTCCGTGGCGAAACCAAAGGCGCGGTTGTTCACCATGCTTTCATTGGTATGGGTTGCGATTTTGTCAATGGGTTCGGTCCCGTTTTGGCTGGATCGCTGGCCGCCTTCATTTTCCGCCGCGGAATGGTTGGGTATTTTGCTGGTGATTCCGCAGCTGGTTTTTATTGTGTTGGCAATCGTCTTTGCACTGAATGAGCCGCCACGAACCATGACGAAGCGGCTTCCGAATCCAGACTATGATATTCGGAAGTTGTATTGACGGCCTGATCCTTGAGGCCAAGCTGGTTTGACTTTTTGGAGGCCCCGCCCAGCGCAATACGCCCCACTTTTAACTCCCGGGCCATGATTTCAGTTCAGCCCGGAACTGGTGGTGCCGCCAGGGCCGCGAATCCCAAGCCGGCCGCTCATGCGGCCGCCGCCGGCGTCGATGATGGTGAGGAAGCGTTTATCATCAGGGCCCGGTTTCTTTTGGAACCAGTCGGATGATTCGCATTTAGCTCCTGGAGCAACCGGCGGTTGAAAGACCGTCACTGGCATCGGCTGGTTGAGGGCCTGGTATTGGAACCGGAAGCTCTGGCGACCAAACGTGCCGCGATTAACCACCTGGCTCGGCAGATAGGTTCCGACGTCGATCCACCATTCGCGCTGGGAGGCCGAGACGCCGGACGGTTCATTCTGGGATTGCTCAACGTCCCAGCTTTCCACCCGATAACAAGGGTGTCCGCCCAATTGCGCCTGGCCAGCGTAAATCAAACGATCCCCGGCGATGGCGGCATCGGGCGTGCGGTCGGCCAGGTCGAAGGGATCGGCGACGCTGGTATACACCTCGCCCATCTCCTTGTTTGGGGCACTGTCGAGTCGGAGTGCGTGGTGTTCATTCTCAGAATACAGCCAGCAGTTCTCTCCATCGGTTCCCAGGATAAACGCCTTGGTCATACCCATGACATCCGAAATGTCGCCATAAACCTGGTTGGTCCCCTGCCATTTGAAAGTGGCCAATTGAGAAGTGATTTGGCTGGCGAGTGATTTGCCTTGGCCGAATACGAAGACCGATTGCACCGTTTCAACGCCGGAAGTCAACCGGGCGCGAGCCGCTTTCATGGCAGACAGCAGTTGCTCCAGTCGGGGGTCTTTGGCGGCGGCGGCGATCCGGGCGCTTTGTTCTGAGGAGAAATTGTTCGTTCCGATCTGGCAGGAAATGACCACTGGTTCGGCGGGTACGCCGTCCGCGCTTTTGAAACCTTCCAGCGTCAGTTTGGCTTCGTTGTCCGGCGGCAGCAGTACCGGCAGAGTGAAGGTGTTTGACGCTGCGTCATAATCAAAATCGGGAATGAGCGAGGGCAAGCCCCAGCCACCCCAACCGACAGTCCGCAGAAAGGGCGGACTTTGGTCAGGCGGCAGCATGGGCTGGTCAAAGGTGATTTTAAACAGCGTTAACACGGGCAGTGTTTCACCGCTTGGCGGCGAAACGGCGGTGACCTTTGGCTGAACTGCAGCCGTCGCAGCCGGGGACGATTGGGTAATGAACTGCCACCGGTAGGTCTGCGCGAGAACGGAATTCGCGCCGTGAAAACCCCCGAAACTACCGTTACCGAAATTGGCCTCAAGTTCATTTGTTCGCCCTGCCGCCAACCAGACCGGCAGGATGAATTCGTTTCGAACGGAATCGTAATGCGGCCAGCCATCGGGCAGGAAGCCGCCTTGGACCCACTGGAGTGACAGGTCGCCGGGATCCATGGGCTGGTCGAAGCGGAGGTGAATTTCCTGTCTTAAAGCGACGTTGGTCGACCCATCCGCCGGCGAGACAAAGATTACTTTCGGACGATTCGCATTGGTATCGTCTGAACCAGCGATTTCTGTCGAGGAAGCCTGGGCAGCAGATAGGGCAGAGGAGGACGGGGCGTTGGTGATCCACGAAGCTTGGCTTTCTTCAAAAGCCTCGGATCTGGTACCAAAATAGAGCGAGGCGAAAGGTTGACCGCCATCATACATGGAAACGTGCGGCAAACCAGACATGGGAGGCAAATGATAGAGGCTGAAATCGCCGTTTCCCTTGGAGATGAATTGCGCTTCACCAACGCCTTCATGGCTGCCTTGATTGGTCGCCGTCAAGAAAAGGGCCAGTCGCGCGCCATCGTGGCTGACCAGGTGGTAGCGGCCTTTGACGGTCATCCGGTTTTTGTTTCGATCCACGGAAGTGATTTCGATCGAATCCGCCAAGGGAAACCACGTCTGGCCAAGGTAAAAATTAGTTTCTGTGTTCGCGGTTTGCTGCAAAACAAAATAGCGCGGCTGCGCGTGGAAGAGGATGTAATCGGCATTTTTCCATTCGACAAAGAGATAATTAGTTCCTTCGAAGTCTCGAATTTCGTATTTGCCGGCCGTTTTCTCACCAGGATTGACAAAGGCATCCTTGGTCCAGGAGAGCCAGTGGTAACTCGTCCTGCCGCCGGGATACACATAGAAGTTTTGAAAGACCACAAGGTTTCCCGGCCAGCAGCGCACGCCTGGCTTGAAATCTTCGGGTTCACCAACGAAATCGACACTATTCCAATTGCCGATGACTTGTGGGTCATCGGCAAAGGGTTGGTTGACATTGTCCACATTTCGGCAGGCCACGAGCAAGACGGCGGCGGTCGAGATAATCAGGCCCGATGTCAGGAGGCCGGCGGCAAGGGATTGAGTAACGATGCCTGGCCGGTGAGGTTGCGCTGAATCGCCTTTCCCGGGTGGTTGGCTCAGCCAACGCCAGAGGCGACGGGCAATTAAAAAATCCGCGGCGGCGGCAACGATGATCAAAAGCGAAATTCCAAACGCGAAATCCCACAGGTTTGCAAATAATGAACCGTCGAGGCCCCGCCAATGCGCCATGGACTTGGCCAAAATGAGCCAGCCGAGGGAAATCAGCACATCCAATCCCAGCAGTGGAAAGAGCAAGCCATCGAACAACGCCAGCGCCAGGCCGGGAAGATTGCCGCCGGAACGGCGGATTTGGACGACGGCGAGCCAGCCAAAAATCGTCGTGACCAGGGGGGCAGCCAGCGCCAAAAAGAGCAACACCCGGGAAAAGCCGCCGTAAGCCCGGGGGAATTGTTCCTGACCCAGGGTTATGCAGAGGATTGCCGCCACAAAAAAAGGTGTCCAAGCCGCGCCCGCAATGGCCAGTAGAGACAGCGGGGGCGTGATTTTTGGGGTTCCACTTTGACTTGGGATCTCGGGCGAGCTGGCAATGGTCTCCACTTCGGTCCTGAGAGCGCTGGCTTGCTGATAGCGGCGCTCCGGTTCCCGCTCCAGCGCGTGCAGGACCACTTCGTCCAAGCGTACATCAATTTGAACTTTCTTTGATGGCGGTTCGATGCGCTTGGCCGGCAGTTCGCCGGTCAGCATTTCGTAAAAGACCACGCCCAGGGAATAAATGTCCGCCCGGTGATCGACTTCGCCCGGCCGTTCAGACTGTTCCGGCGCCATGTATTTTGGGGTGCCCAGGACGCTTTCTGCCGTCATGCCGGGGACGGCGGGCGGCGCTGCCGGGGTTCCGGCTTTTTCCGCCGTGGGGTCTGCGAGAATACGCGCAATCCCAAAGTCGGCGATTTTCACCTTGCCTTCCTTGTCGAGCAAGATGTTCTCCGGTTTGATGTCGCGATGGACGATGCCCCGGTCATGGGCGTACTGAAGCGCCTCGCAGATGGCGGGTACGATGGCGAGCGCCTCTTTCGGCGAGAGCCGGCCGCCATGCAGCAGTTCGCGCAGGTTCACACCGTCCACATATTCCATGAGGAGATAAAAATGGCCATCGGCCTGGCCGAAGTCGTGAACCGTGACAATGTTGGGATGGTTTAATTTGGCTAGGGTCTTGGCTTCGCGCAGAAAACGTTCGGCAAAGCGGGCGTCGGTGAGGCGTTCCGGCGCGAGAATCTTCAGTGCTACAATCCGGTCCAGCCGGGGCTGCCGAGCCTTGTAAACCACACCCATGCCACCGCGGCCGAGGCATTCCAAAATTTCGAGCTGAGGGAAATGCGGCGCGAGCTCGGCCGGAGTGGGAGGAGTCTTGGCCGTGACGGGTTCATCGGTGAAAACGGTTTCGGTCTTGAGGTTCAGCCGCACCAGGCAGCGCGGGCAAAGGCCGCCCGGCGCGTTTTCCGGGAGGGGGGCGCCGCACTGGGGGCAATTTTGCGTTGTGCTCATACCTAATTAATTACCGCTCGCGGAACGGTTGTTACACGCGCAGTCTATTTGCCTTCGCAGGCGAGGGCAGCCGCCAAGTGACGCAGCTCACCTTCCAAATCGGAGCGGTCCGCGAGCGTCCGGGAGATCTCCTCGCGAAATAGTTGGCGGAAGCGTTTGCGCAGGCGATGGACCGCGACGCGCGCGGCCCCAGCGTTGAGGCCGAGATCCTGGGCAATGGCGGCATAATCAATGGCCCCGTGTTCAGCCATCAGGCAATTTTTGAGTTTGGCGTAGTCTGAGGAACGGCCCGTGGCAGCAAATTCCGACTGCAACTTATTGAGGGTGAGGTCCAGCAGGACGAGCGACCATTGCCGGTCGAACACTTCATCCGGCGACAATTGAGAATCCGTGGCACACTGTTTTTCGGCCAACTCGGTGTCCAAGGGCACCAGGAAATGATGGCCACCGCGTTTTTGGGCGGAAGTACGACGCCACTCGTTGGCCATGAAATGTTTCAGCGCCAGAACCAGAAAGGTGCGCAAGCGCCCCTTTTCGCGGTCAGCGTCCGCGAGCCATTGTTTTTCCAGCAGGCGCTGAAAAAATGACTGAGTTAAGTCCTGAGCATCATGGGGCGACTGGCCGCAACGGCGGGCATAGGCGTAGAGGGGATGCCAATAGGCGTGGCAAAGAGCCTCGAGTGCCCTGGCAGACTCGGGCGAACCGGGTTGCGTAGCGGCCAGCACCACCGACCAGCGGGTGTGGGGGAACACTCTGGCTGAATCGTTGGAGGAAGCCACGGTGTCCATGCAGATATTCTATAACAGTTAATTACCTGAAACCAAATTGTTGTTACCGGATTTGTTTGGGCAATGATCGAGTGAGCGTCCTCAAGGGTCTCGGTGGAGAAGACTTCACCGTTAACCGACCCTCGACAGGCGGAGTTTCGGGCGCTAAAGTTATGTCAGCCGGCGGATTAAATAAAAGGAAAAGCAGGAGAGAATACGGAACGACCGCAACATTTAGCGCAGGTTTTGATAGGATGTATGCCGTCGCGAATCATTATGTTGACCGTCATAAACTCAATTGTTGGTTGCATTTTGCTTTTTACCGGACTGATTGCCTGGATCTACTGGCAGATCAGATTTCTGGTTGTAGCTTATCGATGCGTCCCCTGGTGGTTTTTTGGTTGTTTATTTCTGCCGATGGTGGACTTGGCATTCTTGGTATTTAATTTCAAGGTGGCCCGCAAACCTTATGGCCTGTCTTTGCTTGGATTTATTTTGGCTGCCTTGGGCATTTGGATGGGTGGAGTTGTGCGGCAAGAATAAAAGAGCATAAAATGTGGCGATCATTCTTTTTAAGCGAAGTTCGCAAACGCTGAACATGAAGCTTTCCCTACAACTAGTGTTCGCGTTGGTGCCCTTGCTATCGGGGTATTCTGCTTCGGTTCAAATCATCGGGAATCACCCGGCGGTTTATGACGCGGGTGGAATGCTGCAATCGTGGACGCCGTGGAGCGATGCTATCGATCGGGAGGTTAACTGGTATTTGAGGTGTCCCGTCGAGCATGGTTATCCCCGATTTATTTATACGACGTTCATGGACGGCAACTATCAGGCGATAACCAACAGCACCTCACTCATCCCGGCAATGCAGGATGGCATGGGAATCATCTCCTATTTGGAATATTATGCTTACAAAGGGAAGAAAGATGCCCGGGTGCTCCAAATGGCTCGTTACATGGGCGATTATCTAGTCCAAGAAGCGACGACACCGGATACGGGGAAGTATCCGCGCTTCAGTCGTTCAACCGGTTGGACGGGAGATTTTCCACAACCGCCTGACTGTGGTTCGCAAGGGGATAATCCCTACGATATTCAGCCCGACAAAGGGGGGATAGCCGGTTACGCGCTCGTTTTGCTTTTTGAGGAGACGCAGGACGGTAAATATCTTGAACAAGCCTTGCAAAATGCGCGTTTGCTGGCGGCCAATATGCGCGAAGGCACCGCCACGAGGTCGCCCTGGCCGTTTCGCGCGGATTATCGGACGGGTGAATCCAGGGGCGAAGTTTCCGGCGATATGTCTTTCATTCTCCGACTGTTCGACAGGCTCATTGAGCATGGTCATCCAGAATTCAAATCTACCCGCGAAAAACTATGGAGATGGATCGATGATTATCAGATCCCCGATCTGGCGCAGGGGGGAGAACTTTGGGAGCAGTTCTTTGAGGATCATGCTGAAGCGGATAATCGCACCGCGTGGTCACCACTCAATCTGGCCCGCTATCTGATTGAAAGAAAAGAGGCTTTGGATCCGGATTGGAAGGACCATGCCCGGGCGCTGATCGAATTTGTCAACCGGCGTTTTATTACTGTTCGCGACGGCGTGGCGGTTTGCGGCGAGCAAACCAACGACTTGGATCCTTGGGGCGGTATTTTATCCACCTACGGAGCTGTGCTGGCCATGTACAGCAAGGCCACGGGATCGAGCGAATACAAGGCAGTGGCTCGTCAGGCGTTGAATTTTTGTCTTTACGCGGTGAATGACGACGGCTGTCCCGGTGACTTGGCAACGCGGAGTGGCCGCGGCGGCTGGCAGGAAGACGCCCACACCGACAAACTCCACAACATTCTCGACGCGATCTCAGCCTTTCCAGAATGGGCCAAATGAACCACGGCGCGACCGTGGAATTGAACGAAACAATTCTACGGTTTGACTCAGGTTACCGGCGTGATTGTAACTGACACCGTCATTTTGCGTTCCCGCGTGCCGCGGTAATTGCCGCTGATGGGTGGCACGTCAGAGTAATCTCGGCCTTGGCCGATTTTCACATACGTTCCGCCGACCTGGCGGTTGTGCGTGGGATCGAGTCCGCGCCAGCCGTGGCCGGGGATGAACACTTCCATCCATGCGTGCGTCGCACTGGCCTTTTCGGTGGCCAGATAGCCGCTGACATAGCGCGCAGGAATCTTCAGCGCGCGGCAGAGACCGATGAGCAGATGGGCAAAGTCCTGGCACACGCCGCGACGGTCTTTCATCACCTCGGTCATGTGGGTATGGACATGGGTGGAAAAAGGCTCGTATTTCAGAAAACCGAAAATAAATTCCATCAGCGCCAGCGAGGCGAGCCAGGCGTCATCCAGTCCGTGAGTAGCATCCAAAGCCAGCTTCCAGGCTTCGGGCGAAAGGCTCACAAACCGGCTCGCCTGCAAATAATCACGCCAATTCTCCATGTTCGGCACTTTCTGGATTTCTTCAAATGAGCAACAGAGCTGTCCCGCCGGCAGCGACGGCAGCGGATGGGTCTCGACCCGCGATTGAGCCTCGATCAACAGGTAGGTATGGGGTTCGGTGATTTCAAAACGGCTGATCCGGTTGGAAAATAAATCGTGGGAATGCGTGAGCCGGGATGCCGGGAGGACTTTGAGGATAAATGATTCAACCGTCTGCTCCGGGACGGGCATCGGCTGGAGGCAGATGCTGTTTACGCTATCGCGCACTGCCGAGAAATATTCGTAACGGGTGCTGTGGAAGATATCCCACTTCATAATCTTGCTTCATGAGGCCCGAGGTTCGGAAGCCGGATCGCTCAATTCGAACCACGCCAAGCCCATGTTTAAAGGCAACCCATTTGTGGGGCCGTGCTTTTTCCGCTTTATACCTTTGGTTTCACTTCAATAGTGGAGGTGACGTCGCGGACACCGTCGGTGTCGAGGACGATGGCTACCGCCCGACCGATATCATCGGGGGATGCGACCGTGCCGGAAAGGGTCGCGTGACCTTGAGTGCATCCTGGCGTCAGGTCCAAAGCGGAAAGGGTTATATCCGCGGCAAACTTGGCTTTGATCGCAGCAACGGCATGCGCATCCGTATAAGCATTAACCGCCTGATCGCCGATATCCTGCGCATTGCGCCGGAAGATTTTCCCGTTCCGCGTGAGTTCATCGGTGATCTGGTCGGAGCGCAAGTCGAGCGTGTCGAGCTTGGCGCGCAGGGCGTCGGAGAAATTTCCCGCCGCCTGGCTTGTTCTGGTGCCCAATTGCGCGGCGGACTGCTCGTAGCGCGCCTGCGCCTCGGGATGTTCACTGGCCTTTATTTGAACATACCAGAAACCAACCGCACCTAAAATGATACCGAGCAGCAATCCACTTGAAAAACCTCGCATAATAACTTTTTCCAGTTTGGTTGTTAAATGTTGACAGTACGTGCGGTAAAGGATGCCCGGCTAATGTTTCGTTTTTGACGGCACTTTATTTGCCATCAGTTCCAATAACCTTCAGTGAACTTATAAGCATTGCCCTGCTGTTCGCAGCGCGGGGCGACCCACACGGAACTGTAATTTGGCGGCAATTGCCAGTTGCCGGCCACCCATTGATAGCTCTCGTTGTGCCAGGTCCAATAACCAGGCACCCAGACATAGTTGGGAGCGGGCTGAGCCAGCACGACTTCAGATTGCAGTGCCGGCGGGGCCACGGTCACGATGGTGGTGTTGATGGCAGGCGCAGCCGAGGTAACCACCATATTGCCGGGACTGCCGACGACGATTGCCGGCATTGTGTCCGGGGTGGTCGTAGTGGTGGTGGTCGTGACCGAGCGAACTGGCGCGGGCGGCGGCGAGTCCGAAACGACATGCGATTCCGGTTCGGTCGCACAACCGGCCAGAAGACCGAGTGCGCTGCTAGTGACCAGGATGGTGGTGATCCGCGCCACCGCGCGGCATGGGGCAAGACCAGGGAGAAACGCGATATTCTTTATTTTCATTTTTTCAGAATACGGTTGAATCCCTCCCGGAACCATGGGGTGTTATACTGAGGGGTTGTTGGCTAATCCCGATGAGTGTTGTTATCGATCAAATGGCTGGCCGGCAGGGTGCGACAAGGAAGAATGTTTTTTGCATTTTTCAGGTCCTCCGCGCGGAATAGATTTTATCAGCGCGCTGGCGATTCACCAACTTTACATGCATGGTTGGCCAGACTGGTTGGAAAGACGAAGGGAACGAAAGTTTAAATCCTTGAGAAACCTGCGGGCATTCAAATATTGGCCTGATTAGCGGTTGTCCGGTGTTTGCGGGCCTGTGAATAACTCTTGCTTGCGATAACCGATTTATACGCCAGATTCATGAGCATGGCTCGAAAGTCATTAAAGTCGCTTACTGGAGACAAGCCGGAGCGGCCAGTGAATAGCCCGAAAATTCATTTGACGCTGAAGCAAGGTCTTCAGGGCCAGGTTGTGGTCGGGGTGAGCATCAGTGAATTCATTGCGTATTCGCAAAACAGCGGTTTCACGCGATTAAATTTGACGGGCGGCAAAGTGCTGGAGGTGCAGGAGACGACTGACCAAATTGATCGTCTGGTCCGGGCGGCTTCGAGTCAGTCTAACGTTTTGGCCCACGAACCAACCTTGGATTTTGATCAAACTTTTGATAATACGCCAGCCTCCGCCTTGTCAGATGTCGAAACGATCGCGTTGTCAGACCAACCCGAATTTCCCGGTTTGGTGGAGCCGCCAAAAACCACCTTTAATCCCGCGCCGGGGCATGGTTTATGAGCCCATTATTCAATTGAAACCCACAAACCTTGAGGTATAATATGCATATGCTGGAAAATGATTTCTCAACTGTCACATCCCCGGCCAAGGAATTTCTCCCGTTGCTGGAGGAGAAGCTGGGTAAATTAATTGAGCAAAGGGAGCAGATTTCCCATGAGATCGAAGCAACCTCCAAAATGATTGATGAGTTCAAAGTCAAGCTGGCCGGCGGCGAGTTGCCCCTGCCGATTGGTGAAAGCATTGTCGATGACCCGGAGGAGGAATTCGCGGAGCAAGATTCCTCCCACTTTTCAGCACTTCAGTGTTCTCGAGGCGGTTTTTCCATTTCAAGATAGAGCCAATTCTGGGGTTGAGCCTCTTTGGCTAAAATTTCCGAAGCGCCAGCTTAAACGCTCCGTTTTTGAACCCAATTGCCTTAAAATGGGGCAGTGCAAATGGTTTATCCAATAGTGGTATCAAAATAATGGGCGTTTCTTCGTTTCAACCCTCGAAAATAGTTTTTTTCGCTGTCAAATGGGCATGGCACTGGAAAGATCAAGCTTTTTAAACGTGTCCTGTTTATGTGCACTATTGAGGTGTCAGCTAAGCATGTAATATTTGTTATTACGAGTTGCGGGATCAGCTACGAACATTGCTTAAAAATGATTAGGTGGACGGGTCTTAATGATGGGCAAAACCACCTTGTTTCCAAAATCTTAACCGTGATTTTGGCTGGCACAAACTAAGCTAATTCCGCTCGAAATATAATTGCGGTGTTGTAAGGCAATTGATCGAACTAAAACGTCACTATGGATCAATCGCCTGCCGCATTGTCCAATAATACCACGGAACAGGTACATCAATACCACGGAAAGAGGTAACAAATGAAAGTGCTCATCAAATATCGCAAATCGGGCTTCACACTGGTTGAAATCATGATTGTTGTGGCCATCATCGGCTTGTTGGCGGCAATCGCAATTCCTAACTTTGTGCGTGCCCGGCAAACGTCCCAGACGAATGCCTGCATCAATAATCTACGGATTATTGACGCGGCGAAGCAGCAATGGGGTTTGGAACAGGGGCAGCAAACCACGGCCACTCCGGCTTCGACGGACATCGTTCCTTATCTTGGCCGCGCCGGTAGTGCGATGCCGGGTGAACCGCTTGGTGGTTCTTATACGATCAATGCACTATCGGTGGTGCCCTATTGCAGCATCGCTGGCGCTCCTGGCTCGACGAACTTGACTCACGGGGCTTTTCTGACCCAATAATTCAAAGATTTGGAAGTTTCACGGAGTCCGGGGTAATCCGGACTTCAATTTCATTTTATTCCCGATTTCTGTCCTCCCGGCAGCGCTTCTGGCCGGGGGATGTGAGGATTTGATGCCTGACGATTCAGCGTCAATCCTCCGCATAGCTTTTTTGCCGGCACTTCGATTTCTGCTCCACCGCACAAACGAACAAAAGGCGCAAAACTTTTTTAGTTTTGAGGTTTTTAAGGTAAAGGGTAGAATACTTAAGCATGAGGATTCTGATTGCTTCATGGATTTTGCGTTGTTTACTTAAGTGGATATTTAGTTTGCGGTGAAATTAAATGCCTGTGTTTCGCCGAAGCGCTGGCGATCAAACAGTCAAAAAATATGAAAATGCTCATTAAAAACCATCGGGCCGGCTTCACGCTGGTTGAAATCATGATTGTCGTGGCCATCATCGGCTTGCTGGCGGCTATCGCGATTCCCAATTTTGTTCGCGCCCGGCAAACCGCGCAAACGAATGCGTGCATCAACAACCTCCGCATCATTGACTCAGCCAAGCAGCAATGGGCTCTGGAACGGGGTCAGCAAACTTCCGCGACGCCAGCTTCGTCGGATCTTGTTCCGTACCTCGGCCGTGCAGGGACTGCCATGCCGGCGGAGCCGCTGGGTGGTTCTTATACGATCAACTCGCTGTCGGTCGTACCATATTGCAGTATCGCCGGGGCGCCGGGTACCACCAATGCGACCCATGCCGCGTATCTGACTCAATAAGTTTCTGGATCAGGGTTCATTTAATCGAGTCCGGAGCAATCCGGACTCTTTTTTTGTAAGCCGGGATTGGACGATTGCCATTTGAGCGGATAAATGGCTGAGAAGAGGACTTCGATGCCAAGGGCTTAGGGCGCAGCAAGAAAAACAGTAGCCTTGCGGAGCGGGGATATTTGATTTTCGGCTGGTCTTGAATAACGGTTTAAATACCCGCCCTCAACCGAGCCTCCTCACCCGGGAGAAGGAGAAACATTCACAGCGGTTGGGATGCCACCCATTGAGGGATTGGTGAATGGGTTAACGAAAATCTGGAAGCAGGATAAGTATGAAACTTTCTTGATTGAACAGCGGGATGGGGCGAGGACGGCCAAATACCATCGGGGAGGGCCGAGCAGCGAAGTCCAAACCTAGACGGACTTCCCTGTCCCAACCGCGTGGCTACAGTATTGCTTGAAGCGCCCTAGGGTGTCTGCAAATTGGGGCAGGGGAGGTAATTCTTAATATTTTCAGATTCATGAAAGGTTCTGCTGGTCTCCACGAGAATGGCATCCCAAGTGCTAAATTCTGCGCATCGCGGTTGCAGCAGGTAATAAAGAGAACAAGTATGTGAGGAACATATCAAACCATCTGCTGCGTTGTTCTGCCGCATAATTGAATAAATACCTAAACATGAAGACACTGAAAACAAATCGTAATGCCGGCTTCACGCTGGTTGAAATCATGATTGTCGTGGCCATCATCGGCTTGCTGGCTGCCATCGCGATTCCCAACTTTGTGCGCGCCCGTCAAACCTCCCAGACCAATGCCTGTATCAACAACCTCCGCATCATTGATGCGGCGAAACAGCAATGGGGTCTGGAAAAAGGACAGCAAACCACTGCCACGCCGGGCTCCTCGGACATCGTTCCTTATCTTGGGCGTGCTGGCACGGCGATGCCTGGTGAACCGCTCGGTGGTTCTTACACAATCAACGCCCTGTCGGTGGTGCCTTACTGCAGCATCGCTGGCGCTCCTGGCTCGACCAACTTGACCCACGGCGCGTTCTTGACCCAATAATATAAAGATTGGGATCAGTTTCACGGAGTCCGGAGCAATCCGGACTCTTTTTTTGTTCTGCTTGGGTGCTTGAATCATCGTTTCGCCCTAGCGCGGTAAAACAGAGTGAGCTGGGACGAAGAAGTGTTCTATATGTCTAAGCTGAACGAGGTTGGCATGGCTCAAGCTAAACATATTGGCGGCGCACCTGTTGCCCTTGATTGTGTGCGCGTCTGAACGAGCCTTGCAGGTTGTCCCATTATTGGGACACTATTTTGGACAGTGTCTATATTTGGGGCGGATTTGGCTTGAAAATGGATATAAATAACGGGAATTAGGCCTCAATGTCTCGAAAATGAGGGTCAAAACTGCAATTCATCAGGCTTAGCAAGGATGGCATCTGCCCTGCTTAGGTAACGACAACGCGGTTGCAGCAGGCAATCAATTGAACAAATATGTCATCATATTATAACCCGCCTGCCGCATTGTTCAGCCGCATAACGGAAGATAAGTAACATGAAAACGCTCAAAACAAATCGTAACGCCGGCTTCACGCTGGTTGAAATCATGATCGTCGTGGCCATCATCGGCTTGCTGGCTGCCATCGCGATTCCCAACTTCGTGCGCGCCCGTCAAACCTCCCAGACCAATGCCTGTATCAACAACCTCCGCATCATTGACGCGGCGAAACAGCAATGGGGTCTGGAAAAAGGTCAGCAGACCACTGCCACTCCGGCCTCTTCGGACATCGTTCCGTATCTTGGCCGCGCTGGCACGGCGATGCCTGGTGAACCGCTCGGTGGATCTTATACGATCAACGCCCTGTCGATTGTGCCCTATTGCAGCATCGCTGGCGCTCCTGGCTCCACCAATTTGACCCACGGCGCGTTCTTGACCCAATAATTTGAGGATTAGGATCAGTTTCACGGAGTCCGGAGCAATCCGGACTCCTTTTTTTGTTCCGGTTTGGAACCTGGCTCAAAGTGTGTCGCTGGCCCGAGACGGGGAAACCGTGAGATCAGGAGCCGAACAGAAAAATAAATGGCCGCGATTAAATGAGGTTGGCATTGCGCCAGGTGACTCATCTGAGAATGCACCTTTTTCCCTTTGCTTGTGTGCACACCTAAACATCCTTTCAGTTTGTCCCAGATTTGGCTCGCGACGGTGGACGGTGTCTATTTTTGGGGGCGCATCGGAATAAAAATAGATAAGCGCGTCAGAAGGTTTTTTGAGGGTTGATTTGGAAGTTGAGGAGGGGAGCAGCCCTTGCGCAAGATCTTTCAGGATTAAAAAGAATGGCATTACAGCTGCTAAAATAGAATTGAAGCGGTTGCCGCAGGCAATCAATTGAACAAAGATGTTGTCATGTTTAACCCGCCTGCCGCATTGTTCAGCCGCATTAAAGAAAAAAACAAAATGAGAACACTAAAAACCAATCGTAAATCCGGTTTTACACTGGTTGAAATCATGATTGTCGTGGCCATCATCGGCTTGCTGGCTGCCATCGCGATCCCCAACTTCGTACGCGCCCGTCAGACCTCGCAGACCAATGCCTGCATCAACAATCTCCGCATCATTGATGCCGCGAAACAGGAATGGGCCCTGGAAAAAGGCCAGCAAACCACCGCCACGCCGGCTTCTTCAGACATTGTTCCGTACCTTGGCCGTGCTGGTAGTGCGATGCCAGGGGAACCGCTCGGTGGATCTTACACGATCAACGCCGTCTCGGTGGTGCCCTATTGCAGCATTGCTGGTGCGCCTGGCTCCACCAACTTGACCCACGGAGCCTTCTTGACTCAATAATTTTAGGATTAGTTAGACACGGAGTCCGGAGCGATCCGGACTCCTTTTTTTGTGCCCATTTTTGGCCTTTGGCTGTGCTTCATTCTTGGCATACCCGCTGCTTACATAAAGGTTGCGGTCGCCGGCGGCAATCCAGCGAACAAAATTGTAATCATATATACGTAAATCCGCCGCCGGCTTTGTTCCACCGCGACAAAGAAAGCAAAAAGCAAATGTATGAATGGTATAAATCATCGTACCAGGGCGGGTTTTACCCTGGTGGAAATCATGATAGTCGTGGCCATCATTGGTCTGTTAGCGGCAATTGGGATTCCCAACTTTGTTCGTGCCCGGCAAACGTCCCAGACCAATGCCTGCATCAATAACCTTCGGATCATTGACCAGGCCAAACAGCAGTGGGGTCTGGAATACGGACAGTTGGCCACTGCCTCGCCGCAGAGCACGGATATTATTCCTTATTTCGGCCGTACGGGCACCCACATGCCGAGCGAACCTTTGGGGGGGTCGTATAACATCAATCCCTTGAGCACCGCGCCAACGTGTTCTGCAGCTCTGGTTAACTCAAATTTGCACAATGCTGTTTTGCCATTTTGAGCCCGTTCAAAATGGCTTAGATGGCGCCAAATACGCCAAACAAAAAACAAAAAACTCGAACAAAATTACATTTTGCTTTAAATCCCAGCAAACTCTGTTATCCCAAGCGACATGATGCGGCCCCGTCCGTTCGGACTCCTCTTGTTGTTGGTCACATTGCTGGTTTTTCTGCAGACGACGTTTTTTCAATTCATCAATTACGACGACGAGATTTACGTCCTCAACAATCCTTTTGTCAACCAGGGGCTGAGCTGGCTGGGTTTTAAATGGGCTTTTGCCGCGGCGCACGCGTCGAATTGGCATCCGCTCACCTGGCTGTCGCACATGTTGGATTGCAACTTGTTCCGCCTGAATCCGGCGGGACCTCACCTGGTTAACAGTTTGTTTCACGCGGCCAACGCGGCCTTGGTTTTTGCGCTCGTGCTGCGGCTGACCAATCCGCCGGCCGGGCACGTTCCCGGTCGCAATCCCGAGAATTTCTGGCCGGCGGCGTTGGTGGCGGCCTTGTTTGCCTGGCATCCATTGCATGTGGAATCGGTGGCCTGGGTGGCGGAGCGCAAGGATGTATTAAGCACCTTCTTCTCGTTGTTAACGCTCTTAAGCTACGCAAAATATGCCTACAGTCGCTCTCTTCCCGATCCCGGCGGGGATGGCAAAACGGCAAGCAAAACTGGCCGTGATTATTTCCTCACCCTGATCTGGTTCGTCCTGGCACTTTTATCCAAACCGATGCCGGTGACATTGCCGGTCCTCATGCTGATATTGGATTTCTGGCCATTGAACCGAATGGCTACGGGAAAAGACTGGTTTCGAAGCATCCGGGATTTGCTGGTGGAAAAGCTTCCCTTTTTTCTACTTTCGGGGGCCTTGTGTGTGATCACGGTTTTGGCACAGCACCGTGCGGAATCCACCTTTGCGAGTATTTCGCTGCAGATTCGACTGGAAAATGCGCTGACGGCCTATATTGGCTATTTGGGCAAGATGATGTGGCCGTTGCATCTGACGATTTTGTATCCCTATAGTGTTTCGATATCGCAAACGTTAATCGTGGAGTCGGCATTGTTGGTGGCTGGAATTTCCGCACTCGCATGGTTGGAGCGCCGGGCGAACCCCTACTTGTTGTCGGGTTGGCTTTGGTTTTTGGTCACGCTGCTGCCGGTCATAGGCCTGATCCAGGTCGGCTCCCAATCCATGGCGGACCGTTATACCTACTTTCCGTTGATCGGGATTTTTCTGGCCGCAAGTTTTTCGCTACAGACTCTGGCAAAGCGGTTCGCCTTTCTCACCAGTTGGCTGGTGGTGACGGTGGTTGCCAGTTTGGTTGCCTGTGTGATTTTGACGGAGCGTCAATTAAGTTATTGGCACGATAGTGAAACGCTTTTCCGGCATGCCATTGCGGTGGAAGACAGCGAGGTGGCCCGGCTCAATCTTGGGGCGGCGCTGCAAGATAAGAACGAAATTCCCGAGGCGATGACCCAATTTCTAGTGGCGTGGCGCTGGCATCCCGATTCGGTTTTGGCAAACTTTAATGTGGCTGGAATTCTTGCGAGCCAGGGAAATCTTGAGCTATCAGCCGCTTTTTACGGGAGGGCCGCCCGTGGGAATACTTGGAACGTGGCCGTGTTTGAAAATTACGGAAGGGATCTGGTCAGTCTCAAGCGATACAGCGATGCGGAAAAAGCCTTTGCGCAAGCCACGAAGATCGATCCGCTGGCGGCGCGGCCGCATTTTTTAATGGCGCGTCTTTTTTTAAAGCAGGGCCGTGATCCCGAGGCGGTTGTTGAATTGGACAAGGCAATTGCTTTGGAGCCGCAAAACCTGGAAATGATACTTTTTGCCGTCAGCGTTTTGGCCTCATCCGACAATCCCCAAACCCGGGACGGAAAGAAAGCGAACGCCTTGGCTGGTCATGCGGTTGAGGTGACCCATGGACAGCAGGCGGCGGCGCTCGACAGCCTGGCAATGAGTTGTGCGGAATTGGGACGGTTTTCTGACGCTGTCCAAATTGAGGAACAGGCCATCAGTATGGCCAAAGCTGCCAAACAGCAGGATGGCATTGATTTATTGAAAAAACGCCTTGGATATTACCAAAAAAACCAACCCTGGAGGGAATCATTCAAGTCAAATTGAGTTTCAACCCATGCTTGGTTCCATTTTTGCTTCATTTTGGGTGAAACTGAGGGCAATTTGCCCCCAGAATATCAGTCGTGAGCTAGATGGCACCGATACTTAAAACGGAAGATTTACGGGTTGAATATCGCAGCCGCGAAATGCGGCGTGCGACCAAGGTTGCTTTGCGGGGTTTGAACCTGGAGGTCAACGCCGGGGAAGTTTTTGGTTTCCTCGGACCGAACGGAGCGGGCAAGACAACGACGATGAACGTGCTGCTTGGGTTCGTCCAACCATCCGGTGGTTCGGCCAGTCTGTTTGGCATTGACGTCCGCCAACCCATCGCCCGCCAACGGATTGGTTACCTGCCGGAGCTGACTTATTATTATAAATTTCTCACGGCTGAGGAGTTACTCCGTTTCTATGCCACGATCTTTGGGCTTAGTCGCAGCGAAACCGATCTGCGCATTGACCGGCTGATGAAACTGGTTGAGCTTGAGCACGCCCGGAAAAGGCCAATCCGGACTTATTCCAAGGGCATGCAACAGCGGGTGGGTCTGGCCCAGGCGCTGATTAACAATCCCGACCTGCTGATCCTGGATGAACCAACCAGCGGTCTTGATCCACTGGGCCGCATGAAGGTCCGGGAAATCATCCAGCGTCTTAAACATGAGGGCAAAACAGTTTTCTTTTCCTCGCACGAGTTGGGCGAGGTTGAGACGGTTTGCGACCGTGTCGCGATCATCAACCAGGGTGAACTGAAAGTGGTCGGGCGCGTGGACGAAATCAAAAAGCCCGAACATGCGAACCTTGAACAGGCTTTCCTGGAGATCATTGGTTTTCAACCGGAGGTGGTAGCATGAGGAATATCGTCGCCGTGGCCGGGGTTGTCATCAAGGAACTATATCGTCGCAAGGATTTTTATGTGCTCTTCATCGTGACCATCCTGATTTGCCTCGTCATGGCCTCGGTGAACATTTTCAACGACGATAAAATTGTCCGTTATTTGAAGGAGCTTTGTCTCTTGCTCGTCTGGGTTTCCTCCCTGGTGATCGCCATCACGACCGCAGCCCGCCAAATCCCGGCGGAACGTGAAAACCGCACACTGTTGCCCCTGCTGGCCAAACCCCTGTCGCGCGTTCAATTGCTGCTCGGAAAATTTTTCGGTTGCTGGATCGCCTGCGGGCTGACGTTGCTTTGTTTCTATGCTTTCTTCGGGGCGCTGGCCTCCAGTCGCGAGCATCATTGGCCCCTGCTGAATTATTTTCAGGCGGCGGCGCTGCACTGGTTCATGCTCGGCATCATTGTGGCGATGGCGCTGCTGGGGTCGCTGATATTCGCCGCACCATCCTCCAATTCAACCATTTGTTTTGTGGTCATCGGCGGCATTCTCCTGGTGGGCCGTCATCTGGACAAATTCGCGCTGCCCATGCCGGAACCGGCCCGCAGTGTGGTCCTCTCCATTTACTACGCGCTGCCACACCTCGAGTTTTTTGACACCCGCGATCTGATCATTCATGACTGGCCATTGATACATTGGAAATACTTTGGTTACGCGATTATTTACGCCCTGTCTTACATCGCCGTGTTCCTGACCGGAGCAAGCCTGGCGTTTCGGCGTCAGGCGGTGAATTAAACATGATGCCGCTGCGGACATACGGTTTGCTGCTGACCGCCCTGCTGGTGCTTAGTTTCGGGGTGGCAGCGGAGCTGCAGCCGCAGTTCACGAGCTGGCGCGGCAGCCGTGCCGATGGCGACGTGTTCAAGGTATTGCTTGGGGACAGTCGCAAGCTGTTTGCGAACGAGTTTTTCGTCAAGGCAGATTCGTATTATCACAGCGGGTTTTATCCCTCTATATTTGATAACAACGAAGCTTTCAAGACAGCGCACATGGCCGAGGATACCGGCGCCGTGAACAGCCGCAATCACGGGGAAGAGGAAAGTTTCATGGGACCGCCCCGCAATTGGATCGATGCCTTCGGACGCCATTTTTTGCCTGACCGCCACACGCATTTGGATACCGGAGGTGCCAGCGATGATTTAAGCAGCAGCGATGAGGTCCGTGAAATCCTGCCGTGGTTGAAGTTATCCACCGACCTGGATCCGCAGAATGTGCAGAACTACACGGTGACGGCGTATTGGCTGCGCGAGCGCATGCACAAGACCGAGGCGGCTCATGAAGTCTTGCTGGAGGGTTTGCAGGAGAATCCGGGCAGTTGCGACATTTTATTTGAATTGGGCCGTCTCTACGCGGAAAGCGAACACGACACCAACCGCGCGATAAACGTATGGAACGCCGCCATCCGGAATTGGCGACCCGTGGAAGGCAGCGAGGACACAGTGGCCGCTAATAATTTCATCTACGAGAAAATCGCCACCGAACTGGGCGATACCGAGTGCAACGCGGGCAACTGGCAACAGGGTGTTGATTGGTTCGAAAAGGCCAAATCGGTTTCCCGCACGCCGGAAGCATTGACCGAGTTAATTAACGAAGCTCGCCAGCATTTGCCAGCCTTGGCCTCCGCGCCAGCGGGTTCGGCGCAGTAAACGCACGGCAAATCCGCTTTGTCTTTCATCCTTTAGTCTGATTTAATGGGGCTTTATGAAAGCCCGGTTAGCAACCATTTCACGCCGCACCCAGGAAACCAAGATTGCCCTCCATCTGAACCTGGACGGCAAGGGAAATTCCAGGATCAAAACGGGGATTCCGTTTTTTGATCACATGCTCACGCTCTTCGCGAAGCACGCGACCCTCGATTTGAAGCTCGTTTGCAAGGGCGACCTGGAAGTGGACGCGCATCACACGGTCGAAGATTGCGGCCTGGCGCTTGGACAGGCTTTCAAGCTTGCCCTTGGCGAAAAGCTCGGTATCCGCCGTTACGGTCACGGTTTTGACCCGAAGGATCCCACGGTTGCGTCGCTGGCAAAATTGCGGGGTGAAGCCTATGTGCCCATGGACGAATGCCTGGCGCGATGCGTGGTGGATTTCAGCGGCCGGCCCCAACTGGTGTGGCGGGGTTTGGACCGGTTTTCACAAAAGAAGATTTCCGAGGCAGAGAAGAATCAGGATGTTTCCAGCGCTTTTCGCTTTGGCCTGGCGCGCGAGTTTTTTCAAGGGTTCACGAACGAGGCGCGCTGCAATTTGCATCTGGAGCTCCTGTACGGTGACGAACCCCACCACATAGTCGAGGCCCTCTTCAAGGCGTTTGCGCGTGCGGTGGATGCCGCCCGGCAGCATGATCCGCGGATCAGCGGTTTGCTGCCCAGCACCAAGGGAAAATTGTGACCGGTCAGGGGACAGACCGCGAAAATGAAATTGATTTTCGGTCCGGGTTTCGGAATTTTCCCCGTTGGAAGATGAAACGTGTTTCCCTGTTCATCCTGGTTTTGACCGGTCTGGCGACCGGAGGCTGCGGCCTTCTCGGCGGGCACAACGCCTCGCCTGCGGCTGGCGCAACTGGCGCGAAGGCAATTGTCACCACGGACTCCTCGCTGACGGCCACCGTTGTGGCGGTCAACCAAGTCGGCCGGTTTGTCGTCTTGGGTTTTTCCGGCGGCCAAATGCCTCAGATGGGCCAGTCGTTTTTTCTTTACCGCGCGGGATTGAAAGAGGCGGAAGTTAGAATTTCCGGACCACGACAGGATAACAACATTGTGGCGGATTTGATTTCCGGCGAAGCGCAGGTGGGGGATGCGGTGCGAGACGAGTAGGGAGTTGATGCGCGGGCAAGCCCAAGTCGCGCCGCGACTTGGAGGTGAAACGGAAACCGTAACAGAATGAGACTCCTCACTTCGTCTCCTACTTAGATTGGTTGATCTTACTTCGTGAGACACTTACCGTTCACAAAGCCGATTCTGAATCGTTTGACGGGACGATAAATCTTATGGTGTCGGATACCGGCAGATTGGAAGGGCGGGCGATTGACGAAGGCACCAGCGGGGCGGGAGGGGGAAATCGGAATTTGCGCGTCGATAAAAAACTATTCGCTGGGGGAGGGAGATTTTTCCACGAGGGGCTTGACGGTTTTTGGGAGGGAATCTTTTTTGTAAGGAGAATGGAGATTAAAGTAAATTCCGCAGAGCGGACGCGCGTCGTCGCTTTGGCTCAAGATGATGGTGATTTCCTTGTCCAACGCGATACCGTGGCGCAAACCTGCGCTGCGCTGCTCGTAAGCCTTGATGGCCTTTTGCATCAAGGAGTTAAGGGCGGCTGCAAACTCCTCCGGCGTCTTTTGCAAACAGATGACGTAATGATCAAAATTCTTTACGGCCTCTTTGATTTCACGCTCGAATGTTTCGACGGTCATCAGCAAATCTTAATAAATGCCTGAATAAATACCATACAAATCAGTTGGCAGGGACAACTTTTTGGCGCCGGCCTATCCGGTTTTCGAGAACGCTGTCCGGCGTTCGCCAAAAAGCGCGGTGCCGATCCGGACAATGGTTGCGCCCTCCTCGATGGCCACCTCGAAGTCACCGGACATGCCCATGCTCAAATGGGGCAGGGGATAGCCGAGAATGTTTTCCGTCTCCGCTTTCAATCCTCGCAGCCGCTGAAAATAAGGCCGGGATTGTTCCGGTAAGGGGGAAAAAGGGGGAATGGCCATGAGGCCGCGGACCTCGAGTCGCGGCAGCGCGCCCAGTTCAGTGATCTCCGCCAATAGTTTGGCAGGTTCATAACCGAATTTGCTGGCTTCGCCGGCGACGTTCACTTCGATCAAAATTGGCATAGTTTTGGCCGCCTGATCCGCCCGCTTGGAGATTTCGCGCGCCAGGTTCAAACTGTCTACGCCTTGAATCATTTCAAACAGTTCGACGGCATCGCGGACTTTATTTGATTGCAAATGGCCGATGAACTGCCAGCGGGCCTTGCCGGGACAGAGCGGAATTTTTGCCCTGGCCTCCTGCACTTTATTCTCGCCGAAGTGAACCAAGCCGCAGCGTAGCGCCTCGGCGATGGTCTCGGGCGGATGGGTTTTCGATACCGCGAGCAACGTGACGGAGCCGGGAGCGCGGCCTGCCCGGGCGCACGCGGTGTCAATCCGTTGTTGAATGACCAGCAGGTTGTCAGGCAAACTCACCATTGTTCGTTGATCGTAAATCGTAACACCTCAATCGTAAATCGAATCCATGAATTATTGGCTCGTCAAATCGGAACCCGAAGCTTACGCGTGGAAGCAGTTGGTCGCCGACCGGCGGACGACGTGGACGGGGGTACGCAATTTTCAGGCGCGCAATAACTTGCGGGCCATGAAATCGGGTGACCTGGTCCTTTTCTACCATAGTGTCAGCGACAAGCAAATCGTCGGCCTAGCCAAGGTGGTCAAAGAGGCGTATCCCGACCCTACCGCGGAAGAGGGAGATTGGTCGTGCGCGGATTTGGCCGCGGTCAAAGTATTGGAAAAGCCGGTCACGCTTGAGAGCATCAAGGCCGATAAACTGCTTAAAGAAATGGCCTTGGTCAAGAATTCGCGCCTGTCGGTGACTCCGGTAACCCCGGTGCAATTTGCCCGTTTATTGGAGCTGGCGCAAACAACGCACCCTCTCTAGCGCCGAGCAGACTTGCCGGATTGATTTTAAAATGCTCGCCAAAGAGGCGGTTTTTGCTATGTTAGCCAGTCTAATTTAAAATCATGTTCACTGGCACCTATACTGCAATCGTTACGCCGTTTCGCGGCGGTCAACTGGATGAAGCCGCGCTTGAAAGACTGGTCAAGTTTCAGATCAAGGGGGGGGTCGACGGCATTGTGCCGGTCGGGACGACGGGCGAATCGCCCACGGTGAATTACGAGGAGCACATCAAGATCGTGGCGCTCTCCGTCAAATTTGCGGCCGGCAAAATCAAAGTGCTCGCCGGCACGGGGGGCAATGCCACCAGCGAGGCAATTTATCTCACCCAAGAGGCAGAGAAAGCCGGAGCGGACGGTTCGCTTCAGGTGGCTCCCTATTACAACAAGCCCACGCAGGAGGGGTTGTACCAACATTTCAAGGCCATCGCCAAGGCTACCAAATTACCGATCATTTTGTACAGTGTCCCCAGCCGTTGCGGGGTGGAGATCGCGGTGGAAACGGTGAAGCGGCTCGCCGCTGATTGCAAAAGCATTATCGGGATCAAAGAGTCCGGCGGGAGTTGCGATCGCGTTTCGCAACTGCGCGCCGCCACGGGTTCGAAATTTGAGATTCTCTCCGGTGACGATTCCCTGACCCTGCCGTTCATGTCGGTGGGGGCCAATGGCGTGATTAGCGTGGCTTCCAATGTCATCCCCAAGGAAGTCTCGCAAATGGTGCGGGCTTTCGAACGCGGCGATGCCAAGCGTGCTTACGCGCTGCATGTCCGTTATTATCCCCTGTTCAAGGATTTGTTCATCGAAACCAATCCGACGCCGGTGAAGGCGGCGCTGGCGATGATGAAATTGATCGAGGAAGAATATCGGCTGCCGCTGGTGCCAATGAATCCGAAGAATTGGGATGTGTTGCGCACCACGCTCAAGCGTTGCGACGTGTTGGAGTGAGCCATGACCAGAGTCATCATTACCGGTGCTAAGGGTCGCATGGGGCAGGCGCTCATTGCGTGCGCTAAAAACCTTGCCTCCCTGGAGCTGGTGGCCGCCCTGGGACGGAACGATTCGCTCGCAGGGGTCATTGACCGTTGTGATGTGGTCATTGATTTCAGTTCTCCGCACGCCACCGAGGAGTTTCTGGCGCTTTGCCGGAAACATCGCAAAGCGATTGTGGTTGGCACCACCGGCCACTCAGCGGTGGAAAGAGCCGCCATCGTTGAGGCTGCTACGGCCATCCCCGTGGTGCTGGCGTCAAATTTCTCCACCGGCGTCAATACCTTGTTCTGGCTCACGCGCAAAGCGGCGGAGATTCTGGGAACCGATTTCGATCTGGAAGTGGTGGAAATGCATCATCGCCTCAAGAAGGATGCGCCGAGTGGCACCGCAAAGTCATTGGCCGAAATCCTGGCCAGCGTGCGTGACCAGCAACTTGACCAGGTAGCCCGGCATGGCCGCGTGGGCCTGGTTGGCGAGCGTCAGTCCTCAGAAATCGGCATCCATTCCATGCGCGGCGGCGATGTCGTGGGGGATCATACGGTGGTTTTTGCCAACGTCGGTGAACGCCTTGAGTTGACGCACAAGGCCTCGAGTCGCGACACTTTTGCCAGTGGAGCCCTGCGGGCGGCGCAATGGTTGGCGAGTCAAAAGCCGGGCCTTTATGACATGCAGGATGTCTTGGGCTTGAAATGAACCGTGAATCCCGATTTGGGAATTCATAACTCCGAATCCAGAATCCCGGATCTGGACTTAGTCGATTTATCACCTTTTGAACGGGAGGGCTTCCAAGTAATTGCTCCAGCTGTTAGTGGAGAGGAATGCGAAGTGCTGGCTTCAGAATTATCCTCACTGTTTGATAAGCAAAAAGAAGCATCGACCAACCGAGTTGCAGGTGTCAGAAATCTGCTGCGGTTAAATGCAAGCGTGGCTGAATTTGCACGTTCGCAACGAGTTTTAAGGCTTCTTGAGAGAGCCGCTTCGGCAAAGCCCTTCCCGGTTCGGGCAATATTTTTTGACAAAAATCCTGGCGCCAACTGGCTAGTGCCTTGGCACCAAGATCTGGCCATCCCAGTCGTCGAAAAAATTGAAACCCCGGGCTTTACCGGCTGGTCGATCAAGGATGGTGTTCAGCATGTGCATCCACCGCAGTCGATACTGGAAAGCATGATCACGCTGCGCCTGCACCTTGATGACTGCAGCTTAGAAAATGGTGCTTTGAAAGTTATTCCCGGTTCCCATAGCCATGGAAAAATTGCGCTTTCGGAAATTCCTAAAATGGCAAAGTTTGATGAGGTGATCTGCGAGGTTCCTAATGGAGGCGTCTTACTAATGCGTCCATTGATTTTGCACGGGTCGCTGCCCGCGCATAGCCCATTACATCGCCGCATTTTGCACATAGAATACGCGACGCAACCCCTGCCGAACGGATTGCAATGGAAAGAGAACTAATGACATCCTCAGAGTGTCATTCGACGAATCCCTTGGTGGTGGTTGCGTTGGGATCGAACCTTGGTGACTCGCCACGAATTATTTCAGATGCCATCGTCAAGTTGCGGGCTTTTTCCGACTCGCCGATTTTAGCGTCTTCTGTCTGGCAGACTTCGCCAGTGGACTGTCCGCCTGATTCGCCGGTGTTCTTGAACGCCGTTGTAGGTTTTATGGCGCGGGCTAATGAGACGCCCGAATCATTGCTGAAAAAATTGCAGGATTTGGAGAGGGAATTTGGGCGCAAGCCAAAAACGGTTATGAATGAGCCCCGGCCTCTGGATTTGGATTTGATCGTGTTCGGCGGTCAAGTCCGGCGGACGGAGGGATTGGCGTTGCCACATCCGCGGGCGCACCTGCGCAAGTTTGTCCTGTGCCCGCTAAATGAAATTGCGCCAGAGTTGGTTATACCGGGGCAGGGGAACGCGGTGGTTCAATTGCTGGCGGAGCTCCGAAGTGATGAAAAGATTGAGCGACTGGCTTAGACCTTGACGGAATTGGATATCAGATCGCGTCCTTGCGGAGAATCAGTTTATTGGTCGAACCCGTATCGATGATCATTTCGCGGGCATTTACCATAATGATTTTCGTTGCGGTGATCTGCGGCAATTGAGCGTTTTTCCGGTAAGACTTGGTCAATGTATTGATCAAGAATTCATTTTTGACCTGAAAGGCGCCTTCGTTGGTGACAATCCCGCTGTCCGGGGACACCGTAAATTGGAAAACATAACTGCCAGCCGGTTGAATCGTTAATGAACCGAAACTCATTGTCCATTTGCCTGCCAAATTCTGGTAAATCCTGCCGTCGCGTGAGTGTTCGAAGTGCCTCCGCGACAAAAATATGACCAGAGTCAACAGGGTAACTATTGCCAGGAGGAGAATGGATTTTTTCATAGGATAGGTGATTTTGCCAAAAGGATTTTATACGCAAACCGGCTCCAGAGTTGAGATCAAAAGTCCACAGCCTGCAAAATGCAAGCCATTCAACCGGAATGCATGGGCGGGGTCCTGCCCGATTGAGAGTCAGATACCGGCTATCGCCTAAAGCTAAGTATGTTGGGGGGATAGGAGGAGAAGCGCCGGCTTTTGGTGAAATCATCATTAACCATTTTATCCGGCAATCTTAGGCCCAGCTAGTCATCTCACGAGTTGTATTTAGGTCATTTGAAATAAGCAGCTTACTTATACATCGAAGGCGACTTATACGCTGAATATTGGAACGGGTCACGCCGGGTGCCACTGGTTGGCTCCGGCAAGGATTCAATTTGTGCCGCCTGGGTGCTTTGTTGGGTTTGTTCTTGACTTATCATTAATTATTATGATTAGATCAAAAGCTGCAACCTGCTAATGCATGGAGTGTTGGCTGGGCTAATCCTCGGAAGTAAATTTATGAAATCTGTGTGGCTTTGTGCTGCCTCAAGGGGGCGGCAAATCTTCTGGCTTTTAACCACTTATCTTGCTCTCCAAGCTGGTCCTGCCCGGGCGACCGTGTTTGTCTGGACCAACAGCGCCAGCGGCAATTGGAGCAATCCCGCCAACTGGTCGCCCAATGGTGTGCCCGGCAGTTCTGACAATGCAATCATTACCAATTCCGGCACTTATACCGTGACGCTGGATGTTAGCCCGACGGTTGGCAGTCTTAACCTCGGCGGCGGCATCGGACAACAGACCTTTGCGATGACGGGAAATAACCTGACCCTCAATAGCATCAGTGCGATCAATACCGACGGGGTATTGGTCTTAAATGGAGGTGCCTTGTACGACCAGGGAGGACTAAATGTTAGCGGGCAGATCACCTGGACCAGTGGGCAGCTCGGCTCGGCCAACGTCGAGCTTAACATCGCCACGAACGGTGTTCTCGTGCTGGCTGGCGCTACTGGCACCAGTTATAATCTTGGCCAGCCGCTGAGTAGTGCCGGAACCGTACAGTTGCAGAGCGGTAACTTGCAAATCGACTACGCCGCGTGGGGAAGTTTTGTCAATCTACCAGGAGGTGTGGTGGAGCTTACTTCGGATGTTTCGATCGTCCAGTATGGCGGCGGCCCGGGTTTCAGCAATGAGGGTGTGCTCGTCAAATCGGGTGGGACTGGTACTAGTGCGATCACAGCTAGTCCGTTTAGCAACAGCGGCACCATCGAGGCCAACACGGGTATCATCAGCCTCAGCAGTGGCACAACAACCCTGACCACCGGCACCCTTTTCGTTGGCGCCGGCCTGACCGAACTAGCCGGGGGGAATATCACTTTGAACGGGAGCATGGTCAGTTCCAATCTCGTGCTGACCGGGGCATACTTTCAAGGCAACGGAACCCTCTACGGATCATTGGTTTGGACCGGTGGCCAGCTTGGCACCAGCAGTGGGACGCTGACGATTGCCACCAACGCGAGCCTGGTTCTTGCGGGCGCCAATGGCGGCACTTATAACATGGGCCAGCCACTGGACAATGAAGGGACGATTTATCTGCAGAGCGGCAACTTTCAGATCGATTACGGCGCAGACGGTAGCCTGGTGAATTTGCCCGGCGGCGTGGTGGATTTGATGGCGGATGTTTCGATCGTGCAATATGGCGGCGGGCCGAGCTTCAACAATGAAGGTCTGGTGGTCAAGTCGGGTGGAACGGGGACGAGCACCATTTCTGCCTATGTGTTCAGCAACAGCGGCACGGTGGAAGCCAACACCGGAACGATCAGTATCAGCGGCAACACAACGTACCTCACCACCGGCAGCCTGTTCATCGGCGCGGGCCAGACGGCGTTGAGCGCGGGAACTGTCACTTTGAACGGGAGTATGACATGTTCGAATCTGACGCTGGCGGGGGGTGCTTTCCAAGGTAATGGAACAATCTACGGATCATTGATTTGGACCGGTGGCCAGCTTGGAACTAGCAGTCAGACGTTGACGATTGCAACCAACGCGAGCCTGGTTCTTGCGGGCGCCAACGGTGGTACTTATAGCATGGGCCAGATTTTGAATAATCAGGGGTTATTATATCTCCAAAGCGGCAACTTCCAGATCGATTACGGCGCAAACGGTAGCCTGGTGAATTTGCCCGGCGGCGTGGTGGACATGGCCTCGGATGTTTCGATCGTCCAATATGGCGGCGGCCCAGGATTTAACAATGAAGGTTTGCTGGTCAAATCGGGAGGGACTAATACCAGCACGATTTCTGCTAGTCCGTTCAGCAACAACGGCGGTTCCATCAGCGTGCAAAGCGGCACCGTCGCTTTGACCGGCAACAACTTTGCGCAAGGTGGCGGAGTGCTTTCGATCAACCTCGGCGGCACTAATAATGGCTTGGCGGGCGCATTGACCGGCGTGGGCAGCGCCAGTTTGGAGGGCCTATTGACGGTGACATTGACTAACGGATTCGTGCCCCCGTTGGGCACCACGTTCCATATTCTTTCCTCTTCCAGTAGCAGCGGCACTTTTTTGCCGTTGAACATTCCTTCGGGCTTGAGCGTTAACTATAGCAACAGCGGGGTTTATTTGACTGTTACTGGCGCGGTGGCACTCGCTCCGGCCATTACGGTGCAACCGACCAACGTGACGGTTCCTTATGCCGGCAACGCCGTGTTTTCTGTGGCCGCCACCGGCCTGACGCCGCTCAGTTATCAGTGGCTCAACAACGGGGTCCCCTTGAGCGATGGCGGGGCGGTTTCCGGGTCGGCAACGCCCAATCTATTGCTGAATGGGGTCACTGACGACAATGCCGGCAACTATTCGGTTATTGTCACCAACTCCTCCGGTTCGGTCACCAGCTCCGTGGCGATTTTGACGGTGCTCAACTGCACCGCTCCGGCGGCGGGGTTGGTTTCCTGGTGGCCGGGCAACGGAAATGCGCTGGATATCATCAGCGGCAACAATGGGGTTTTGAGCAACGGTGTGACCTTTGCGCCGGCAGAGGTTGGAGAAGGCTTCGAGTTTGCGAACAATCATGCCGGGGTGGTGCTGGGTAATCCGACGAACCTGCAATTGCAGTCCTTCACCATCGAGGCATGGATCCAGCGCGCCAGCACGAACGTAGCTTCGACGGATCCGACCGCTTTGAACGGGGGTGCCTTGTTGTTTTCCTATGGCCACGATGGTTATGGCCTGGGCATCCTCACGAACGGCACGCTTTTCCTGTCGCAAATTGACGTTTCATCCGTGAGTTCCTCCGCGGCGGTAACAGACACCAACCTGCACCATGTCGCAGTGACCGCTGCTGCCAACGGCACAGTGTACTTCTACGTGGATGGCGTCCAACATGCGGCCAGCGGGTCTTACAATCCTGGTTACAGCTATAATACGCCAGCGGCTATTGGCGCTCGGGCCGACAATCTTAACGGGGCTAATAACGACTCATTCGCCGGCGTGATCAACCAATTATCCATTTACAATCAAGTTTTGCCGGCCGGTGAAATTGCCGCCATCTATGCCGCGGGCGCGGCCGGGAAATGTTTGAGCGAGGCGCCAGCCATCACCGGCCAGCCACAAAGTCAGTCCGTCGTGCTCGGTGGCACAGCCACCTTTACCGTCGTAGCAACCGGCGATCTCCCCATCACCAACCAGTGGGAGTTTAATGGAGCAGATCTGACCAATAACAGCCGCATCACCGGTGCGCAAGGCAACGTGCTGGTTATCACCAATGTCGGGTTTGCCGACGCGGGCGCTTATCTGGTCACCGTCAGCAACGTGGTTGGAGGAACCATTAGCCAGCCAGCCACACTGGTGGTTCTGCCTAAGACGCCGGTTGTAACGTGGACCAACCCGGCCCCGATCATCTACGGCACCGCTTTGAACGATATCCAACTCAATGCGAAGTCGAGCGTGCCGGGTACCTTCACTTACAATCCGCCCGCCGGCACCATCCCGGGGGCTGGCTCTTATCTGCTTTCCGTGGTATTCACCCCGGCTGACGCGGTGGACTACAACAGAGTCACCGAATACGCCAGCCTTGTGGTTTCGAATGCGCCATTGACCGTGACCGCCAACTCTGCGGCGCGGGCGTACGGGCAAGCAAATCCGGCCTTCACCGGGACGGTCACCGGGTTGCAAGGCTTGGACAACATCACTGCAACTTATTCGTGCGCCGCCGTGCCAGCGAGCCCGCCGGGTGGTTACCCGATCGTGCCCTCGCTGGTGGATCCGTTTGGCCGGCTGGCCAATTATTCGGTTACGCTTAACAGCGGCACGCTCACCGTTAGCGCGGCCGCGCCACCTTCGATTACGTCGGTGCTGCCCGCCACTGGTTCGACCAACGGTGGCCAGACCGTGGTCCTGACCGGGACGAATTTTGAGACCGGCGCAAGTGTCAACTTTGGCGCAACACCAGCGACAGGCATCAGCGTGGCCAGTCCGACGTCCCTGTCATTAACCACCCCCGCCGCCGCCGCCGGCACGGTCAGTGTGACAATTCACAATCCTGACGGGAATCAGGCCAGCTTGCCTGGCGCGTTTACCTTCGGCGGTCCGCCGGTGATCCAGATTCAACCTTTGAGCGAGTCGGTCGTTGTGGGCAGCAACGCGCAGTTCCAGGTGACCGCCACTGGCAATGGCACCTTGTCCTACCAATGGCAATTCAACGGGGCCAACCTGCTGAACCTCGGCGGAATCAGCGGCGTGCAAACGCCAATGCTAATCGTCAGCAATCTCGTGAGCGCGGACGCGGGAAGTTATCAAGTGGTAATTTCCAACCCGTACGGCACCCTGGTCAGTACGGCGGCGGTTCTGACGGTGCTGTCGCCACCGACCGTTTCCGCGCCGCAGAATGTCGCGGTGGGCGTGGGCGCCACGGCGGATTTCTCCGTTACAGCCGGTGGCACCCCGCCCTTTGGCTATCAATGGTATCAAGGTGTTAGTCCGCTGGCGGGCGCGACCAACCCCGTGCTGAATTTTTCGAGCGTGCAAAGTTCCAATGCGGGCCAATACACGATCGTGGTCACCAATATTGTCGGCTCGGTGACCAGCTCGCCGGCGACGTTTACAGTGTTGGGCTATTGTGCCAGCGCGCAGGCTGCCCAGTCGTTTTATCCTGCCGGGACCACTGTTCCGATTGCGGTGCAAACTTACAATTGCGGGTCGCAGGCGGCGGTGGCTAGCAGCGCGGCGACCCTGTGGATTTATAATTCCGGCACTGTCCGGACGATTCCGTTCATCACGGGAACCAACGGGAGCGCGGCGATCAACTTTACGCCACTGTTGGGTGAAGTGGGGCAGGTGCAATACGCGGCCGCGTTGCCCGGCGTAAACAACCCGGCCGCGCAGGGTTCGTTCACGCTGATCGGCATGAGTTTGAGTCCTTCCAGCGCTTCGCCGGTGCTGACCGTCGGTCTGGTTCAGACGAATACCATTACGTTGTCGAACCTGACGAGCGTCGCGCTGGAGGGGATTACTGCCACGGCGATTGGAGCGCCCGGGAACGTCAGCGTACAAGTCAGCGTGCCGGAGACCTTGCCCGGCAACGGCACCTTGCAAGCGACTTATGTCCTTTTGGCCAGCGGGAATACTCCCTCCCAGGCCCAGATCTACCTTCAGTTTGCCACTGCGAACGGAGTCACCAATAACTTCCCGATCAACGCCACCGTCGTCCAACTGGAGCCGCAACTGGTGACGGTTCCCGCCACCCTGCACGGCACCATGGTGCCAGGGTCGCAGACGCTGGTTTCCTTCGGCCTGGCGAATGTTGGCGGTACCTCCAGCGGCACTCTGCAAGCGATTTTGCCGGCCAACGCGCCCTGGCTGTCGGTCGTGACGGCCCAGCCGCTGGCTTCACTGGTCCCTGGCCAGACCAACCAAATCACCCTCGCATTGACTCCCACCAACGGGCTTCCGCTCGGTCCGTATTCGGGCTCTTTGATCATTGCCGGGCAGAATTTTCAAACTTCGGTTCCGTTCACGTTCAATTGCGTGTCCACGCAGGTCGGTGATCTTCAAGTGACCGCCCAGGACGAGTTCACGCTTGTCAGTCCGGGCGCGCCGAACCTGTCTAATGCCACGGTGACAGTCAGCGATTATTTGACGGGTTCCAATGTGGCCAGCGCGGTCACCAGCCCGTCGGGCATCGTCCTCTTTACCAATCTGACCTCCGCTTACTATACGATTGAAGTCGACGCGACCAATCACGGGAGCTTCACGACCACCCTGCTGGTGCAGCCCAATGAGACGAATAACGTTGTGGCGTTTCTGCCCAACAACTTTGTCAGCTATACCTGGGTGGTGACGCCGACGACGGTACCGGATGACTACGATTTCACCCTAACCACGGTGTTTCAAACGCAGGTGCCCTGGCCCGTTTTGACGATCACTCCCGGCGCCATCAATCTCTGCCAGTTCAGCGGTTCCACCCAGGTTGATTTGGTGATCACTAACAGCGGCCTGATTTCCGCCCAGGGATTGGTGCTTTCCTTCGGCACGAACACCGACTGGTCCATTGTGCCGCTGGCCGGCAACATCGGGGATCTTGGCGCCGAAAGCAGCATTGTCGTGCCGGTGGTCATCACGCAACTCGGGGCGAGCACTGCGGCGGCTTCCAGTATTCCGGCGCAATTAAACTGGCATGTCTTCACGCCCACCCAGTCCAACTATTATACGACCCCCATTTATGTGTATAACGCCAATCCTAATAACTGCATCATTAGCAGTACCCCGGTGGTGAATTTGGTCGGCGGCGGTGGCGGCGGCGGTGGCGGCGGTGGCGGCGGTGGCGGTGGCGCTGGTGGCGAGGTCGTCTTTCAGTCGCCGTACGTCGCGGCTCCCAGCTATAATTTTGCGCCGCCCGCTTTAGGGGCCATCGTGGATGTGACTCTGCAAATTAATCAATCAGCCGTCATCGCCCGGGATGCCTTTAAAGCCACCCTGAAACTCAATAACACCGCCGGTGCCGCAATCAGCGATCTGAAAGTGACCATTAATCCAGTGGACGCTTTCGGCAACCCGGCAGGCAGCGTCTTCGACGTTGTGCCGCCGACCTTGAACGGACTCAATGCGGTGGATGGCACCGGGACCTTGGCCAACGGCGCTTCCGGCACTGCCTCCTGGACCGTCATCCCTGAAACCAACGCCGCGCCGACGGCAGCAACGCAGTTCGCCATTGGTGGAACGTTGTCTTACGTCTTGGACGGCCAACAGGTCGTCATCCCCTTGTTCGCCGTGCCGATCACCGTGCTGCCCAGCCCCATCCTCAATGTGGATTACTTCCTGCAGCACGACGTCTATAGCCAGGATCCGTTCACCTCGCAGGTCGAGCCATCCATTCCTTTCGGCTTGGGGCTCATCGTACATAACCAGGGCTATGGTCAGGCCAACGACTTCACCATCACCTCCGCCCAACCTACCATCATTGCCAACTCAAATGGATTGATCATTGCCTTTGAGATCATTGGTTCGCAAGCCGGCACCAATGTGCTGCCGTCGCCGTCGCTTACCATGGATCTCGGCGCCATCCCGCCGGGTGGCGATGCCACCGGGCTATGGCTGATGACATCCACTCTGGAAGGCGCCTTTATTAGTTATAACGCGACCTTCCAGCATATTGATGCGTTGGGGGCCACCAATGATTCCCTGGTCAATAGCGTGGCGATCCACGAAATGAACCATATCGTCCGCATCTCGGTGCCCGAGGATGATGGCATCCCGGATTTCCTGGTCAACGACACTACCAATGTGGACGCGCTGCCGGACAATGTTTATTCCAGCGCGGGACCGGTTTTCCCGGTGACTTCCATCACCAACGTGAACGCCGGAACGCTCGCCCCCGGGCAAACTAATATCACAGTGACCGTCTCGGCGCCGCCGGGATGGATCTATTTGCAGTTCCCAGATCCCAGCGCCGGAACGATGACCATCGCGAGCGTGACTCGCTCCGACGGCGTTAATCTGCTGGTCGGGCCAAACGTCTGGCAGACGCCCGAGCGCGTTCACATGCTGCCGCCGCAGCCGCAGAATTTAGTCCATTTGTTTGATTACAACTCCACCGGTTCCTACACCATTACATACGGCCCGATGGTCACCGCGCCGACGGTTACGACGCTGGCCGCCGTTGGCACCAACTCTGTTTCCGCCACCTTGAACGCGTTGGTCAATCCGGACAATGGTGATACCACCGTTTATTACCAATGGGGATTGACGACCAACTACACTGCGGCAACCCCGCCACAATCTTTGACCCAAAGTCTCAACACCCCGCAGGACGCTCCGTTCACGCTGGAAGGCTTGCAGCCCGATACGACCTATCATTATGAGGCCGTCGCGGTGAACAGCGCGGGCACCAGTTTCGGCGGCGATGTTACGTTCACCACCTTGTCGGCCGAGTTGCCCACCATCTACCAGGTTGGTCCCCTTTACATTTCCGTTGGCCAGAACCTGACCATTACCAACGAGGCCAACTTCCCGGTAACGTACAGTCTTGACCCGCGCGATCCGCCGGGAGCCACCATTACGCCTGACGGTATCTTCTCCTGGACGCCCGCTTGCAATCAGGGGACCAGCACCAATGAGATCACTCTTTGGGCGACCGACATTGAGTATCCCACCGTGAGCAACTCCATGAGTTTCCCAATAGCAGTGGGCGATTGCGTGGAAATGGGCATCGGTTCGACCGCGCTGCTGACCGGGGAGGAAGCCTGCGTGCCGGTTAACCTGCTCAGCTCCAGTGTCCCGTTGAACACCGTGGAATTCACCCTGCAATTCCCCAGCAACGAGATCAGCAGCTTGTCCATCAGCTCGACCAACCTGGCCGTGGGTAGTGCTGTCCTCGACTACGCATCAGCATCCATGGCGGAATTCAGCGTGAGCGCCCTGTCGGGACGCACCCTGCAAGGACCGGCCAATATCGCAAATATTTGCTTCCAAGCTTCCGGGGTACATTCATCGTTCGTGCCGGTGACGCTGACTGGCGTTCAAGGAACGCAACCCAACGGGTCGCTGGTGGGCAATGACTCCGGTGGTTCCGGACAAGTGATCCTGGTAGCCGCAGAACCGCTCTTGCAGGCCGGCATGGGAACCAATTCCACGTTTGTCCTCACGCTCTATGGCATTCCGGGCTCGAACTATGTCATCCAAAGTGCCTCCGGTCTCCGCGGTAACCTCTGGCAATCGAACATGAGCCTGATCTTGAGCAATGTGGTAACCCCGGTTTACATTGGTGGCGGCAGTACCAACCCGCCGATCCAATTCTATCGCGCCTACCAGCAGCCTTAGCGCCCAAGGATGCCGTTTGATTGATTTTTCGCGACCTGTTTGCCGCGGCTTTTACAGGCACAGTTTGCGGTCTTGTGCTTGGATGTCATCGAACCTGGTGACTTTCTAAAATTTCACGCGTAATGTGAGTTAGAATTTGGCAAGTCGATTGCCTTCGCCTTTTTCAAAAACTACTTACTCCAACTCCTGATTTATAGTCGAAGAGGAAATCCTCCAGCTCAGCCCGCGCCGAAACGCAGTGCCGGCGGGAACCCACGCCGTGGGGGTAACACCCCATAGCCACCCGCCGGTTCCAACTCTTACTTTAGGGACGTGATCGTCACCGTGGATGCGAAACCGAGGCCGGTTCAAACCCGAATATCGCGATGAAGTTATTGTCCCAAATTACTGTTCTGCTGTTCCTCTATGCTGGCGCTGCCCTGACCGTGTGGTCGCAAGGGGAGGCTCCACCGCCAATGCCGGCGTATCAACCTTTAAGCGGCGCGGCGCTGGACCAGTTGCTGGGACAAATTGCGCTTTATCCCGACCCGTTGATTGCCGAGATCCTGCCGGCATCCACGTTGCCGACTCAAATTGTGTTAGCCGACCGCTATGTCAGTGGCGGTGGGGATGTCGACCAGATTGGCCAGCAACCATGGGACCCCAGTGTTCAGGCCGTGGCCCGATACCCCAAAGTGTTGAAATGGATGGATGATAACTTGAACTGGACGATGCAATCGGGATTGGCTTTTCTCAATCAACAACCGGAGGTCATGAGTTCCATCCAGCGCCTGCGCGCAACCGCCGCCAGACTGGGCAATTTGCAATCTTCTCCGCAGCAGCAAGTGGTTGCTGATGGCAGTGCCATTGAGATTATTCCGGCGGATCCCCAACTGATTTACGTGCCGGTTTATCAGCCGGACCAGGTTTATGATGAAGATGCGGATGGCTGGCCATTTCCCATTCCCCTCGTCAAGCAGGGCGGGCAATGGTTCTTCGATAGCGCCGCCGGCAAGCAGGAAATTCTCGCCCGGCGCATCGGCCAGGACGAACTGGGCACAATCAATGTTTGCGAGGCGTATGTTGGAGGCCCAGCGTGAATATGCCAGCCATGATCGGACTGGAGACGGAGTGCTTGCCTACGCCCAGTTTCTGCGCAGCACGCCAGGCATCCATAACGGCCTCTTTTGGCCAGTCAAGCCGGGCGAGGAATTGAGCCCATTGGGTCCGCTCGTCGCGCAGGCACGCGCGGAGGGTTATCAGCACACGGCGAAAATGCTGGACGGTGAACAGGCTCCTTATCGGGGCTACTATTTCAAAATCCTGACCCGTCAGGGGAAAAATGCCCCGGGCGGAAAGTATAATTACCTTATCAGCCACCGCCTGATCGCGGGCTTCGCCCTGGTCGCGTGGCCGGCCGAATGGGGCGATACGGGTGTCATGACCTTCATCGTCAATCAACAAGGACGGGTCAATCAGAAAAACCTCGGAAGCAGGACTGCTAAAACCGCCCGGTCCATGATCACTTATGACCCGGATCAAACATGGATTCCGGCACAGTAAAATGGCTGGCGAACACGCGCCGAGTGTTTGGTCCAAGCGCGGTCGGATGAAGACGGCTAAATCACTTAATAACAATATGAAAATAAAAATGGTTTATTGGATCGGATTTGCGCTGGCCGTCGCAATGGTCTCGGCTGGATGCAAAAGTCAAGTCTCCGTCATTAAGCCCGGCGACACCTGGCCTGCACCCGGCCTGACGAAAATCCCGCCTGCTGGCACCGTAGCGCCCGGCTATAGTCCCGGCAAACAAGCTGCCGAACAACCAATCTCGCCTCCTGCGGACAGGATGCCGGGCGTGAATACTCAGAATGGCACCGCCCTGGCCGCCGATACCGTTTATTTCGACTACGACAGTTCAGTCATCCGGGACGGCGCGCATTTAAATCTGCAAAGTGTCACTGCTGCGCTGCAAGCAGATCCAGACGCTACATTACTCGTAGAGGGGAACTGTGATGAGCGCGGCACGGAAGAATACAATCGCTCGCTTGGTGAACGCCGTGCATTAGCCGCACGCGCAGCGCTGGCTCCCATGGGCATAGACCCTCAGCGCGTCAGCACTGTCAGCTATGGCAAGGACAAACCGGCTGATCCCGGTTACAATCATGCCTTATGGTGGAAGAACCGTCGCGATGATTTCGTCCTTTTGCATCCGAAAACAGGTGCGTGAATTTAATTGGCGCCGATCCAGGTCGATTCCTGCAATCCCAATTAGTTGTTGCGACCAAAAGCCGATGCTGCGGCGGTTCGGGGGTTTTGGATTTGGGCAACCCTACGGGAAGGAACTTCCCCGTAGTCGAGATCAGCATGTGTGAAAACCGGCCGGTAAGCCGATTACAGCAAAAAGAATTGCCGGCACGGGTGAGGTGTGCGTCTAATTTGGTGGTATTATTCTCAAAACGCTGATGGTACTGAGTGGTTGGCTTTTTGCCCGATAATCTGTTCCTGACTGACAGTTCGATTCCGACCTTACAATACCTCCAAGATTATTCAGCGGCAGCGAGCTCACCAATTATTGGGTGGGCGCTGCACCGACGGCAACCGAGTTCTGAAAAAATATTGTAGAATCAAAAAATATCGCGTCGCAGCCGGTTGCAGTGGAGGGGGACACCTATGCAGCGGGCATCATATTCCTAGTTTCTGGCGCAACCATGCCGCAAAATCGTCGGCCCTCAGCTTGTCCGACCAGTCTGCGAGTTTGGATGCTGCGGACTCGTCTCCGCGCACATGCAAAGTCGGCGCGTAGCTGAAGGTAACTCCACCCTTGCTGTTGCGATGCTCAATTCGTTCGACCGTGAGGCTCTCAATGTCCGCAAGGTTCACCGTCATCCGGACGTTGCGACCGAAAGTCAATGGCAGTTCCAGCGAACGACTGTCTTCGTTGATGACCAGATCGTCAATACCTGATTGGATTTTCATCCATTGCCAGTAGAGAGCCCCCAGACCACCCAAAAAAACCACGGTAAGGGTTGAAAGAGCCACCGGAATGGAGGGATTCATCTGCATTCCGAACCCGATGATGAACATGGCGGTGAAACCAAGACCGCCGGTGGTCGCCAGACACCAAATCATCGCTCCGTACTGCGGCAGCCGCACGCGGATATTCATACCGTCGGTGATGATTTTCATTCCACCTGCCGCCGGCCGGACAATTCTCTCTCTCAACCAGCTCCATGACCAGGCGAACAATCCGATCATCACTGCGTTGAACGGGGTCAGAAACAGGATCAGCAAAAAATCGCAACCTTTGATCCCCGTGAACAATAGTGTGTCCCGTGGATTTTCCGGGTTGTAAAAAACCAGCACGGTCGAGCCTGCGGGATGTTCGCCTACCACGCTCGAGGCCGCGAACTGACTCGAAGAGGATATCG
>Ga0302319_10001665_pt1 | contig 49287 bp, 24 predicted proteins | sample Bog_T0_2_FD_203319 | JGI IMG/M metagenome (GOLD analysis project Ga0302319, IMG submission 203319) | Peat permafrost microbial communities from Stordalen Mire near Abisko, Sweden - Bog_T0_2 | ecosystem: Environmental > Terrestrial > Soil > Wetlands > Peat | place: Sweden: Abisko, Stordalen Mire... | reverse complement strand
TCGAATCCCGAAAGCATCGCAAATGAGCCGCACGCAATTCAAATCGTGGACACCCTGAAATCGCTATAAACCATACATGGAAATGAGCTTGACGGCGACGAAACTAAGTTAAACCGGACAGCAGTGGGTGGATCTCCCTTCTGAGAAGTTGATCCGCCAAGTATCGAACGTTAGTTATGTTGCGCACAAAATGCCGACGAACCAATGAATGCGCATGCAGGCGCTCTCTTCGCAACATAACTTCCAGCGCAACATAAATGCGCTTATGTTGAGCGCAGCATAAGCTCACGAGATTCTGCACAAGGGCGGAATCAATAAGAACGACCGAGCTAAGACGATTGCAGCTCTCTTACTCTCAGTGATTCACGAGCCACCGAATTTGGAAACCGCCCTTCCCGTTCTCATTGGAGAGATAAATACGCGCAGTGAAGCAGAGTTGAGGGCCAACGGCAAACCAGAATTTGCACCGTTCGTCAAAATCCTGCCGCCAACGAACACTACGAATCACGTCAACTTCAAAGCTGCACTCGTTAAAACCATCCTCGCGTTGCAGAACCTAAATATCAGGTCAGCCATGAACTCAAGCACTGATGTGCTTGGGCAGTTTTACGAGGTCTTTTTGAAGTATGGCAATGGCGCGAAGGAGATTGGAATCGTGCTCACGCCCCGCCATGTAACCCGATTCGCGGTGGAAGCATTGGGCGTTGGCCCAACGGACCTCGTTCTTGATCCTGCTTGCGGCACTGGTGGATTCTTAGTTGCCGCTTTTGATTACGTCCGCCGAAACTGCACCTCCACCCAACTTGACCGCTTCAAACAGTACAACTTGTTCGGAATCGAGCAAGAGTCGTATGTGGCAGTTCTCGCCATTGTGAACATGATCTTTCGGGGAGACGGCAAGCACAACATCACGGAGGGGAACTGCTTCACCACGTTCATCGAACCTCGGACGATCAAAGGCCACGCCTCAGGCCAATTCTCGGAGCAGGCGGCGGAGTCCGGAAGTGAACCGATTACGCGCGTGCTGATGAATCCCCCGTTCGCTCAAGGCGGCAAGGAATACCGCTTCGTCTCCCGCGCTCTTTCGTTGATGGCGGACGGCGGTCTGCTCTTCAGCCTGCTTCCGCTTGATTCGATGTTTGGTGCGCACGAAGAAAAGGTCTGGCGTTCGGATGAACTGCTCAAGAAACATACACTTCTTGCGGTGGTCACCCTGCCCGACGAACTGTTTTACCCAGCGGCTCTGAAGCAGGTTGTAGGTGTCGTTATCAAGAAAGGAGTACCTCAGCCCAAAGACCAACCCGTCCTGTGGGCTCGCATCGTCAACGATGGTTACCTGAAGCTGAAGTCCAAGCGCCTGCCCGGTTCTGAGATGAAGCCGCCCCGCAAAGCGCCCAATGACATGCCAGCAGTCTTGCCGCTACTAAAGAACTTCATCAATAACCCACGGGCTATTAACGCGAATATCCCTATGATCTGCAAAACTGCGCCGATTGATTTTGATGATCCTCTTTTGGAATTGCTTCCGGAAGTATATTTAGACAGCGCACCCATCTCCAAAAAGGAGATTCAAAGAGCAGCGGACGACCTCGCCAGAGAAACAGCGTCGTTTCTCATCAGGTTCCGCAAGGAGACGCTTGTGGAGGCTCTCGATGCCGAAGATTGAGCAACTGTTCAAGCTGCACACAGCCACAGCCTCGGGATTCGTAAACTACGCCTCTGGTGACACCGCCTACATAACGAACGGATTCAGCAATAATGGCGTTGTTGGTTTCGTGAAGCCGAAGTCATCGGATACTGTCTATCGGTTCACTGGGCTTGCTGTGTCAGCGTTCGGCGAGGCCACTGTACAGATTCCGCCCTTTATCGCACGCGGCAATGGTGGCAGCGGATTGGTCGTTTTAGAGCCGCTGAAGACGATGACGGCAGACCAGCTCGGGTATGTTGCCGCGTACCTCAATACTCAGATACGCTGGCGATTCTCGTGGTCGAGGATGGCCACCGTTGATCGTCTAAAGGCGCTGGAAATTCCTCGCCTCAACTCCCGGCTCGTTCGCTATCGAATCCGCCCGCTGCTCCCAAAACGCGCAGAAGTGACTAATCCTTCCTGGAAGCCGCAGTTCAAGGAATTTCCTCTCGATAGCATTTTCAAGTTGGAAGCGGGTGATTACCACAATGCGAGTGATTTGCCAGAGGGAGACATTCCCTTGGTTTCGTGTGGAGACCGGAACAACGGAATTATGGGCTTCGTGAAGGTGCCAGAGGCCAAGACATATTGCAATAAGCTGACCATCTCATTTAACGGAATGAATACGCTGACCACCAAGTATCATCCGTATCGGTTTGCGGCCAAAGATGATGTTGCAATCTGTTCGCCACGTAATCCTTTGAAATTGGCGACACTGTTCTTTGTCCAGATGATGATGGGACGTGAAAAGTGGAGATATAACTACTATCGGAAATGCTTCATGGAGAAACTCAAGAGGCAGACCGTCGCCCTTCCCGCTAAGAATCGGCGAATCGATGAACGCACGATTGAAGCTATCGTCGCCTCTTCTCCATATTGGTCGTTCTTGGAAAAGCGGTTCACACAGGGATAGGAACCGCCGCGAGCAAGTCAGAGGTTCGCTGGTGCGTAGCTGTAAAGCGTTTCCCGGCTGATCCCGAACTCACGTGCAAGAGCGGCCTTCTTTTCACCGGCAGCCACACGTGCGCGTAGCTGTGCGACACGCTCCGGGGTCAGTGACGGCTTGCGTCCCCTGTAGACGCCCGCTTTCTTCGCAAGAGCGATGCCCTCACGCTGACGCTCACGGATAAGGGAACGCTCAAATTCTGCAAACGCGCCCATGACGCTCAGAAGCAGCTTGGACATGGCGTTGTCTTCGGTGGTGAACGTCAAGTGCTCTTTGGCAAACTCCACCACAACGCCCCGCTCCGTCAGCCCCAACACGATTTTGCGGAGGTCATCAAGCTTGCGGGCTAGCCGGTCCATGCTATGAACCACCAGCACGTCACCATCCCGCAAGTAGTCCAGCGCCGCTTGCAACTGAGGGCGCTTCGTGTCCTTGCCGCTCGCCTTGTCCACAAACCGCTTGTCTAGCTGGACGCCCTCAAGCTGACGCGATTCAGCCCGCTGCTTTCTGGTGAGGTTGATGATATAACGGCATGAAAAATCGGGGCGAATCAGTTTGAAACGGGCATTCCTCAGGGGCTAAATCCCGTTCACTTTGTGCCATTTGCGGCACGGCTGAAGCCGTGCCCTTTCAAAACACCGACCAATCAGAGGTTCCTTAGAGCGCCAATCAGCTTCGAATTCGGGCTACAGGCGGCAAATGAGCAATTCGCGCTCGTAGATCATTTCCGGGGGGAGATGGTCGTGGAGGTCGAGGAAGAGTTCCTCGTGGCCGATGACCTCAGCTCTCCATGAGGCGCGGTCGACGGCTTGCAGCTCCTCAAACTGCTCTTTGGGAAACTTGAGGCCGGCCCACTCGATGTCTTCGTAGCGCGGCATCCAACCGATGGGAGATTCGCGGCCCTGGGTGCGCCCTTGCACGCGATCGACAATCCACTTGAGGACACGCATGTTTTCGCGGAAGCCGGGCCACAGGAATTTGCCCTGGGCGTCTTTGCGGAACCAGTTGACATGGAAGATGCGCGGAGTGGAGGCGAGGCTGCGCTGCATCTTGAGCCAGTGGCGGAAGTAGTCGCCCATGTGGTAGCCGCAGAAGGGCAGCATGGCCATGGGGTCGCGCCTGACCTTGCCGACCGCACCGGCAGCGGCGGCCGTGGTCTCAGAGCCCATGGTGGCGCCCATGTAGACACCCGCGGACCAGTTGAACGCCTGATAGACAAGGGGCATGGTGGTGGAGCGGCGTCCGCCAAAGATGATGGCCTCGATGAGCACGCCATCGGGGTCTTCCCAGGCGGCATCGATGGTGGGGCATTGCGCGGCCGGGGCGGTGAAGCGCGCGTTGGGGTGGGCTGCCTTGACGCCTGTTTTTTTGGCCAGCTCCGGCGTCCAGCGATTTCCCTGCCAGTCAAGGCATTCCGCCGGGGGCTTGTCGGTCATGCCTTCCCACCAGACATCGCCTTCCGGGGTTAGCGCCACGTTGGTGAAGATGGAGTTTTTTGCCATGGTCGCCATGGCGTTGGGATTGGTCTGCTGAGAGGTGCCGGGAGCGACGCCAAAGAAGCCGGCCTCGGGATTGATGGCGCGCAAGTGCCCACTGGCATCGGGACGGATCCAGGCGATGTCGTCGCCGACTGTCCAGATCTTCCATCCGTCAAAGACGGCGGGGGGAATCATCATGGCGAAGTTGGTTTTTCCGCAAGCGCTGGGAAAAGCAGCCGCCACATAGGTCTTGCGCCCCTGAGGGTTTTCGACGCCGAGGATGAGCATGTGCTCGGCCATCCAGCCTTCGTCGCGCGCCATGTTGGAGGCGATGCGGAGCGCAAAGCATTTCTTGCCCAGCAGGGCGTTGCCTCCGTAGCCCGATCCGTAGGACCAGATTTCGCGGGTCTCAGGAAAGTGGACGATGTACTTCTCTTTGTTGCAGGGCCAGGGAACGTCCTTCTGGCCCGGCGCGAGCGGGGCGCCAACGCTGTGCATGCAGGGGACGACGCGCTTCTCGTCCTTGTCGATCTCGGCGAAGACTGGCAGACCGATGCGGGCCATGATGCGCATGCTGACCACGACGTAAGGACTGTCAGTGAGCTGGACGCCTATCTGCGAGAACTTGGAGCCGATGGGGCCCATGCTGAAGGGCAGCACATACATGGTGCGTCCCTGCATGGCGCCACGGAACAGGGTCTTCATCCTGCGCCGCATGGAGCGCGGGTCTTCCCAGTTGTTGGTGGGGCCGGCAGTGTCCTTGGAGAGGGAGCAGATGAAGGTGCGCTCTTCGACCCTGGCGACGTCGCCGGGGTCGGAGCGCGCGTAGAAGCAGCCGGGCCGCAGTTCCTGGTTCAGGCGCAGGAAGGTTCCGTTGGCGATCAACTGCTCGCAGAGCTGATCGTACTCCTGCTGCGAGCCATCGACCCAGTGGATCGACGCGGGACCGGCGAGTTCGGCCATCTTCTCAACCCAGCGCAGCAGGTGCTTGTTGCGCGTGGGGGGATGGCTGCCGCCATTGCTCAACAAAATGGATTCCGCCGGAACAACGCTCATCGTGCTTTCCATGGTGGTTCGCTCCCCTGCGACCGGCAGAAGCCGTTGAGATTAGGGTAACCCGAAGAGCTCCTTAATCGATGAACCAAGTGCATGGGGCTTGTGGAAAGCGACTGGTTGTCGATCGGTGCCGAGCGCTACCTGTTAGAGGCGCAGCCGGACCTTCCAGCGAGTCAAGAGCGCAGCAATGGCGAGGATGAACGCTGTGAACACAACGCATCGAACTGCTCCGGGCAGACCATAAGTGAAGTGCGTGTCAAAGTAATGGATTCCCAGCGCACCGAGGATGTAGTACCAGAAGTCTGGAAGCAGGTAGGTGGTCAGCGTGTTGGCACCTGCGGGGCGGGCGAAAAAAGCCCAGCTGGTTTTCTTGTTGACGTCGCAGATCCAATAGAGTGCGGTGAAGAGCAGAACTGCGGCGCCGATGCTGTAGAGGCTCCAGGTGGGCGTTGCCCGGATTTTTGAGATGCCCAGCGGAGTAAGAATCCATCCCGCGATCAGCGAAACGATGCCGAATGAAATACCGAGAAGCGTCTTCTGGCGAAGCGTCTGCCAGCGGTGGGCTCCAAGGAAGATGACAGATGTGACGATTCCGGCGAACATGATTCCGGCCATGGCGCCGTTGCTGAATGGCCAGAACCAATATGGAAGGCGCTCGGTGACCGTAATCCATTTGGCGGCGGTCAGGGCGTTGAATGTGATCAGCGCGACGAACCATGCGAACGGAGCCCAAAACCAACGGCGCGTAGGGATGTAGAGGAGGCAGACCGCAAAATACGTGTAGCCGATGAGGCCGAGAATCTCAGGGTAAGAGAAGTCAATCCAGGAGCCGTGCCTGTGACTCGCGGTGTGCCGGAAGATGGCGAACATCGCAACTACCAGGACGAGGCCTGCGATTCGCAGACCCCGAACCAGCGTGGAATGGCGTTTAGACTCGCCATACTCATTCAGGAAGAGAGCCGCGCCGGTGAGCGCGACAATAGCCCATACTTCAGGGCTGACGATCATGCGCGATCGATCGCCGTCATCGGCATTCGCCAGTATCAGTCCGAGGGTCATCAGGCTCGCGGTGCGCAGGAGAACGTGCATCCACAGCCCCTGCAGCGATGGGTTTCGCTTGAGCCTGTGCCGGATGGCGAGCGGCAGAGACAGACCGACGATGAATAGAAAGAAGGGGAAGACCATGTCGACATAGGTCATTGCGTCAATCTCGGCCTTCATGTGGTAGTTCCACCAGGGCAGCCCGCGGACTCCGGCGAGTTCGTTGACGAAGATCATGAGCGTCATGGTGAGTCCGCGCATGATATCGATGGAGGCGAGGCGTGCCGCGGCCGGCTTTTCGGCGAGAACAAACCGGTCCGTATGAGGCGTAGTCATTTGCTTCCCCCCTGGGCGCCCGTGCTCCTGTTGAGCCCTTCGTTGACTGCGTTGAGCAGCGTTCCGCTTGAGTCGCTCTCGTAGTCCCAGAACATGACGCCTCGCAGGTGATGGGCCAACAGGTATTTGCATTTCAGTGCGAGCGACTCGGGGTCGTCGTAGGACACGAAGATTTGCTGCTCAGCGTTATAAAGGTAGGGGGCAGAGGCGGCGGGATCCCAATAGCGAATGAAACCGTTCTTCAGCATCTCCTCTGGCCCATGACCATAGGGAGCGTATCCGTGCGGAACCTCTTTGCCAGATTGAAACAGGCCATTGTTTGCGGGTGGCACTTGTCCCCAAACATGCCCATAAAAGGGAACGCCGAGCACGATTTTGGCTGCTGGGACGCCGGCCTTTTCATACTCCTGAACCGAGCGATCCGCTGAGATTTTTTTGGGATCGGCAGGATTGGCAAAGAGGGGCGCATGGTGTCCGGTAATGGCGTCCGAGTCCGGTTCGTAATAGTCGTAGCACATGAGGTTGACTGTATCGACGTACTTCGACACTCTGTCCATCTCGGTGTGGGTAAGGAATTCCTCGGATGCACCAGTCGCGACGGTGAGGTAAAGCTGCCGGTGCAGCTCCTTCTGGAGTCGATTGAAGCGGGTACGCAGCTCTTTGAGAAGCAGCGTGTAATTCTGCTTATCTTCCGGCCGAAAATGGCTTGTCGAGCCCTGTAATCCCGGATATTCCCAATCGATATCCAATCCATCGAGTTTGTGGGTCCGCACGTAGTCGACCACGCTGGCGATGAACTGGTGGCGGCTCTGCGCGGTGAGGGCCATGTCAGAAAACTGACCAGACCATTCCCATCCGCCGACGCTGGAAAGCACGGTCAGGGAGGGATTCTGCTGCTTGAGCGCGACCAGAGCGGCCAGGTTTTCATCGTCGTGGCCGAACCCGTTGACGATGCGGCCATCCTTGATGTTGGCGAAGGCATAGTTGACGCGGGTCACCTTTTCCGGGGCGATCTCGTCTTCGCGGAGCGGCCTGTCCTGGGGAAAGACGTAGGCGACGATGGCTGCGCCAGGGGCAGGTGCTGCTGCGCGCAACGGAGAGCAGGAAAGGCAGACCAGAGCGAGAAGGCATGCACATCGCAAACTGCCGTCGAGTTCTTGTTTGATCCCCTGCAGGCTCAAGGCTTTCTGTGGCCTGGGCATGGCACACCTCCTGGTCAGTAGTCCTGGTCAATTGACCTCAGCGTCAGTCCAGCCAATCCGGTTGCGCATGACGCTGCGCGACGAAAGAATCAAAGCCTTGACGAATTATAGGGGTATATTGTCAGATATCGAGTTTTGATCACAGTTTTGGGTTCTCTCTCCTGGGCAAATCCAGGGCGGATGCAATGACTGGATTCGAGGCGACCTGAAAGGAAGCGACGGACCAGGACGGCTCTTAAGAAAGTGTTCCTTCGGATTTGGAGGCAGTATGCAAAGAGGCTTCGTTTCAGATCTGGTTCAAGGGCGGCTTTTTCAATCCTGTTGGTTCCTGTTGCTTGCGGGCCTGCTGGCGATGCCGGCGGCGTCGATTGCTCAAGGTTATTTCGGAACGGTTTCCGGGGTGTTGACCGACCCGACCGGTGCCGTGATTCCGGCGGCAAAGGTGACTCTTACCGATCAAAACAAGGGCTACACGTTTCATGAAACCACGGATCAGGCTGGCCGGTATCTCTTCCGCTCTATTCCGCCGGGTGCTTATTCTGTCACCGCTGAGATGCAAGGGTTCGAGAAGACTGTGCGCACCGGGATTCGTGTGGACGTAAACCAGAACGCCACTGCGAGTCTTAAGCTCAAGATCTCGAGTTCGTCGCAGACGGTCGAGGTCAATGCGCAAGGGCAAGGACTTGATACCGCGGACGCAACTACCGGGCTGGTGATCGATCGAAAGTTCATCAACGACCTGCCGCTGGTTGACCGCTATGTTATGGACCTCACCTCGCTGACTCCTGGCGTTACCGAGGCCGACGACCAGTGTTCCACCGGCTGCACCGGCACCAACTTTGTGTCCAACGGCAGCCGCAATTCTACTGCGGACGTCCTCATGGATGGCGCTACCATCACCAACTTTGAACCGAACGGGGGCGTGACCAATGTGACCTATACGCCCTCGGCGGAAGCGGTGGACGAGTTCCGTGTGGAGCAATCGAATTTCAGCGCGGAGTACGGGTTCTCCGGCGCATCCGTGGTCAACATGATCACGCGTTCGGGTTCGAACACTTTTCACGGCAGCGGCTACGACTTCATCCGCAACACAATCACGGATGCCAACAACTGGTTCAATAATCTGAATGGAATCCCCATTCCGCCCGTACATCGCAACAATTTTGGCGGAACGGTGAGCGGGCCGATCTTCAAGAACAAGACTTTTTTCTTCTTCGACTACGACGCGACCCGGCAAAGCTCCATGGGGACATACCAGGCGGGAGTTCCCACGGATGCGGAGCGCAATAACGGTGACTTTGGCGAGGTATGCACGGCTCAAGGGGGAACATTCGATGACACCGGACTTTGCTCGGTGGCCGCAGGGCAAATCTGGGATCCGTATTCCGGCACATACCAGGCCTCTGCGCCAGATGGCTCCGGTGGCGCAGGGGCCTACCGGGGCGCATTCATTCCCTACAACAACATTGGCATCTATGCCAGCCCCGGCAATCCGAATCTTGCGGGGACGCCTTACCAGCTTTCGGGCGGCGCCGGCGACCTTATCGATCCCATAGCCCAGGCCTTGATGAAGCTGTACCCTGAGCCCACGGCAAACAAGAACAACCCGACAATCTACGACAACTGGATTGAGTCTGGGGCGAGCCGGAATCCCAACGATCAGTTCGATATCAAGATCGACCACCGGTTCAGCCAGAACAACCTGATGAGCGCAAAGTACTCCCAGCAATGGAGCAGCTCAGATCCATTCAACTGCTTCGGAAACTTCGCTGATCCGTGCGCCGGCGGCCCCAACCGCACCGGAGCGCATCTGTTTACCATCAACGACGAGCACACGTTTTCCAAAACACTCTTGCTTACCGCGACTCTTGGATTTACCCGGGGCATGGAACAGATTCTGGCATACAACGGGGACGGCGGAGTTACCGACCCGGTCAACAAACTTGGCTTTCCGTCCTATCTCAATTCCAACGGGTTCAAGGGTGTGCCGTCAATGTTCATCGATCAGGGCACCTACTATTCGGCCGGCTTCACTTCGATTGGCGGCGATCCGTATGGCAATTACAGGCAGGGGCAGGATACGGGCCAGCTAACCGTGGCCCTGAACAAGGTGCTCGGGGCCCATGAAATGAAATTCGGATTTGAAGGCCGTCAGCACCAGATGAACTATATCCAGACCAATGCACCCAACGGTATCTTCAATTTCGATCACGGTGGCACATCGCAGTGCCCCAACGATTTTGCAACCTGCGGCGGCGATGGGATGGCCACATTCATGATGGGCTACGCCGATGGCGGGGGATACTACGAAATCCAGGACCGGCCGGCAACAGAAGATCGTCAGTTTGCGTGGTTTGTCCAGGACAACTTCAAGGTCAACCAGAAACTCACGCTGAATCTTGGGTTGCGCTACGAGATTTCGGTACCGCGGACGGATCGCTTCAACCGGCAGAACTGGCTTGACCTGAATGCTCCGTTCCCCGTCTCTGTTCCGGGGCTGACACTGACCGGAGGCGAGGTATTTGCCAGCTCCAGTCAACGCCGCATCGTCAATGGCGACTATAAAGACATTCAGCCGCGCTTTGGATTTGCTTATCTGCTGGATCCAAGAATCGTTGTCCGCGGCGGATATGGAATCTACTACTCGCAACCGCGGTCCGGGGCAACCGGTGTGGCGCCCTATGGCTCACAGGGCTTCAATCAATACACCGGGATGATTACCACGTATCAGAACGATGGCGCAACGCCCTATCTGCACCTGTCCAATCCTTATCCGAATGGATTGATCCAGCCGCCCGGAAGCGCACTCGGCTTGCTGAATGACTATGGGTACGGCGCCAATGGGCCGCTGCGCAATGTGACCAACACGCCTTATGAGCAAAGCTGGAGCTTCGGTCTTGAAATGCAGCTGCCTGCCAAGATTCTGACTAACTTCATGTATGTGGGGAAGAAAGGCACTCACCTTTACTACTCTGGGGACAATTACATCAACCACCTTGGCCCAGAGGTGGAAGGGTACAACGCGGATCAGATTAACAATCTGACTACCATGGTGAACAATCCGTTCTATGGAATCAACACGGACCCCAACAGCACACTTTCCGCGCCGATGATTCCGCAATACATGCTGCAGATTCCGTGGCCGCAATTCCCCGGGGGCGTGACCATTGAACCACCGCCGATCGCCAACTCGGAGTATCACGCGATGCAACTGACGGCGGAGAAGCGTTACTCCAACGGCCTCCAGTTCCTGGCCAGCTTTGTGTGGTCGAAATCGATGGACGATGCCTCGGCTCCTGACGACAACACCACATGGCTGGGCGGTTTCTCCAGTCTTGTTGACCCGAACAAGCCCTGGCTGGAACGGAGCCTTTCCACCTTCGACATTCCTTACGTTTACCAGTTCAGTTACACCTACGACATCCCAATCGGCCGCGGCAAAGCGTTGCTCGGGAACATGCCGGTGCTGCTCGACGCGATTGTCGGGGGATGGAAGACCAACGGCGTATGGCGGGTATCGTACGGCCGGCCGCTTCCCTTCTTTACCTATGACGGAGTTTCGCTGCCCACGTATGGAGGACAAAGGCCCAACATCGTTGCAAGGCCGAAGCGCACCAAGGGTCGCGACTCAGTCTGGATCAACAACTACTTTGCCAATCCCGAGGTCTTTCAACTGCCACCAATCTACGCCTTTGGCAACGCTCCGCGAGCGACGGGAATGGTCAGGTCGCCAACAGCCTTCAATACGAATATGTCGGTGGAGAAGGAGTTTTCTCTTGCGAAGCTGCGCGAGGGAGCGACGTTCGAGCTTCGTCTGGAGGCCGAGAATGCACTCAATCATCCGGTTTTCGGCACTCCGGATACGTCAGTCGACGATCCGAATTTTGGGGTGATCAGTTACACCTCCAACTCTCCGCGCCAGGTGCAGCTGGGAGGGAAGATAACTTTCTGAATCTGGAGAACAAGGCACGTTTCTCGCCCAGTCGCACTGTGTGCGATCGACGTTACCTTGCAGTGCTGAGCGAAAAGGGCGCTTATCCTGATTGCCCCAAATAGAGACCTCTCCCCGGAGACCGGGGAGAGGCCAATTGAAGCCGCGGCGTGCTTACATCGCGTCGTCGTCGTCGTCCTTGGTGGGTGCCTTGCGCTTGAATTCGCTCGCGGGGCGAACTTTCTTCTCGCCGGGGTAGGGGCGGGTGAATCCGGTGGACTCGTACCAGTTCAGATGGTTGACGGTGTCAGAATCTTCGGAGTCTGGCTTCTGATACTTGCCAGCGAAGATCTGGGCCTTCTTCTTGAGCCAGCCGGCCTTGAGAACCTTAGCGGCGGGGCTCAGGTTGGCGTCTGCATTGGAAGCAACTGTCACGCCAGTATCCAGCGGGATTGCGTTGGGCACATGCGTCCAGGGCAGCCAGTTCGCCGCGGGCGGGTTGTCGATGAAGGCCGTCGCCATCGGCGAGGCCACCAGGTCGTTCTTGTTCATGGGCTGGATTCCGAGGATCTGCTCGATTGTGCGGGTCAGGTTGACTTGCGTGTAGAAGGTGCTGTCGGTAACTCCACCCTGCTTGACGTACGGGCTGACGATATAGCCCGGGCTGCGGTGACCGTCCACGTGGTCAGTGCCGGTCTGCGCATCGTCTTCGGTAACGAAGATCGCCGACGAATTCCAAACGCTGCTATGGCTGATGATGTCAACGAAACGGCCAAGGGCCAGATCGTTGTCTGCCTGCATGGCCTGCGCGGTCGGCGGGCCACCGGTGTGGTCGGAGCTGATCCACAGGATTTCCAGCTGGGGCACCGAGCCGGCTGCCACGTCCTTGGCGAAGTCCTGGCTCCAGACATCGACGCGGTATTGGTCGGGGATGCCGAGATCGAATTGGGGATAGTTCTGGATCGTGTTGTTCATCACGTCCGGAAGCGGAGAGTAAGAGCCGATTGTGTTGAAGTACTTGAGCTGCGCTTCCTCACCCGACTCGTAGGCCAGCGTGTCGTTGTAGAAATCGGTCCACGAAGGCTCGCAGCTGCTGGTGATGATGGACGGTGTGCAACCCGGCGGGTTGAAGGTGTTCTCTTCGATGTATTCGCCGAAGTTCTTCAGCGAGACATGGGCCGCAACCGCGGCGTTGTAGATGTTGCCCTTGGCCTGGTAGGCAAGCGCGTCGCCGCCGTTGGAGGGATAGTCGCGGAGCCAGTCGGGCGACTGGATGTCGTCGGAGTAAGGCGCGATGGCCTGGACGATCCAGTTGTGACCGTCAGCCGACTGGCGGCTCGGGTTGTAGTAGTTGTCGAAAAGCGGGAAGCGCTGGACCAGCGCGTGCGCGTTGGGGGTGACGCTGCCATAGGTTGCGTTATCGCCGAAGGTCGCCAGGGAGGCGTCGCCATTGCCGGCGGTCACGTCGCCCAGGATCTGATCGTAGGTGCGGTTTTCGCGGATGATCAGGAACACGTGCTTGATCAGCGAAGGCTCGCCGATATGGATCGGAATTGCGCGCGGCTTGGCGGATGGGTCGGCATTCCGGGTAGCCGTGACGTTCTGCTTCAGATCCCAGTGGTTGTTCAGGTAAACCTGCTTCGTCCAGGCCGCCAGGGTTCCGGCGGGAGGAACGGGAACGATGCTGACTGTGCCCAGGTCCTGGTGGGTGTTGAGTGCGGTCACGCCAAACTCACTCGCGGTCGAATTGTCGGTGATCGGCGCGCCGGCCACGGTTCCGCCGAAGGGATTCGGGTTGCCCGTCGTCCCCCAGCCCTTGTCGTTGGCGACGAGGAGCACGTCATCGGCGGTGTCAAGGACTACCGAGCTAGGCGCATAAGCCACCGGGATCAAGCCCAGGAAGGGATGAAGACGTCCGGCGTAGCTGAGGTCAACGACTCCGATCGCGTTCGCGTTGTAAAGCGCGACGTAGGCAATGCCCTTGTTTTGATCGACGGCGATCGAGTTCGGCCCCATGCCGAATGGTGTGTCTTCGCCGCCAATTCCCACTCCGTTTGCCATTCCGAGATTGATCGTCCCAGTCACCTTGTTGGTGGCCGTGTTGATCTCCGTGATGCTGTCGCTATAGGCATCGGCGACCAACAGAACGCCCGTGCCCCAGAACGCCATGCCAGTCGGGTGAAGGCCGGTTGGGATGCTGCCAACGACCTTGAAAGAAGCCAGGTCGACCACGGAAATGGTGCCGGTGGCGGTGGCGCCAGTCGGGTTGGTGGCAACAACCGGGGTGCCGTTGGAGTAAAGCTGGAAGTCCTTCCCAGTTGCAATCCGACCAGCCTCGTTGGAGACGTAGGCGGTCTTGCCATCCTGCGAGACAACGACGCTGTGCGGGACGTTGCCGACGCGGATAAACGCGCCTTCAACGGGCGGCGTCTGGGTCAGATCGATCTTGGCGAGCTCATTGTTGAAGTTCAGTACGGCGTAGGCGGTCTTGTTATCTGGAGAAACCGCAACGCCGGTGGGATAGGAGGTGACAGAGCCGTCGGACGCGGCGGAGACAGGAATGCCGCATGGAACCGCAACGCTGCCCGTGCTGCCAACCGGGGCTGACATTACAAAGTTGGTCACCGGCATGGTGACGGTCTGAGTGCAATTGGCGGTGTTGATCACCGGCAGTGTGCCTGCGCCGGGAACGCTGACATAGTTCGCGTCGAGCGGGACACTGACATGAGCGTAGTCAGAGAGCAAGCCCTCAGCGGAGACCTTGGCGATGGCAACGTAGCTGCTGTCCTGGCTGAACAAGAGGTACTTGCCGTCCTTTGTATAGGTGATGCCGAGTGAGCTGCCGTGCGAGTCCTTCCCCGCGAAGTTGTAGCTCTGCAGGACTGCGCCGGTCTGGGTGTTGAACACCTCGACCGCGCCGTTGCCATTGCTGACAGACGTGCCCATGGTGAGAACGGCGGCGGTATGCGTATTCGCCTGGGGATTCAGTGCAATGGCCTTGGCGCGAACGCGGATGCCGAGGTTGACCTGGGTGCCGGCAGGGGTAAGAATCGCGCCATCGCTGACGATAAAGGTGCCGTTCGACTGAGGGCCGGGCGTGTAAGTCGGATATGGCACAGACTGAGCCAGGAGCGCGGGAGCGCTCAGACTCGCAGCAAGCAGGCCAGCGAGCAGACCAACCTGGTTAATTCCAGACATATTACGGGACATTTGTGCTTCTCCTCTTTCGGTTTCTTCCATCACGCGACCCATATTCAGTTGTGCGGGTTGAGGTCGGTTCAGGAGTGGGAAATTGGTAGACGGCAAGCAAGGCAATGGGGCGTCGGATCAACCAGTTGCTGGTTTCTTCACTGTGAAGAAGCACTGCTGACCTCTTGCATCAGCGCAGGGGTTGCGCTAACAGGCCCAAGTCTAGAGCGGCAAAAAGGACGCCAGCATGACGCGAACATGACATTTCTGTAATTCCGTTACGGTGTCGTGAATTTGCTTTGCAGCGCAAGCTCCCGGGCCTCATGCCATTTCGGCGAACCGCATTATTATCAGCACCGGGCGATCATCGAGACTGACAAAGGTCCTGAACCTTGGAAAGCAACATTTGATGGAACGTTAACCAGAGTGAGCGCTGAAAGAAACAAAAGCGGATTACAAGAGTGTCATGCATTCTGTTCGAAGCAGCTTTCGGGGTTGGTCATGACGCCCGAAAGTCTTTGGGCCTGATTCAACTTCGCACTAGCGGCGACATTCGAAAGCCCAGCTGGGGCCCACCTTTGCAGCCGGAAAACAGGACGTGCGTTTCCAACACTCTCAACTCGGATATCCAGATTGAAGTTCCGATGCCGGCAGCGAGCGGCGGCATGAAACGGAACCCTCCTACTCGCTCGGGTATCTCTTGTTTCCTTTGAGGGGGAGCCATGCATCGCATAAAGAAAGAAATTCAATTCTCCAGGAGCAATGGCACGATTCGTTGCCAGCACATTTCGATTGGATTTATTGCCCTGTTCTTGCTTGCCAGCCTCTGCGCTGCCCAGGTGGACCGCACCGGCCTGAACGGTTCGGTTACCGATCCTGCCGGACGCGCAGTTCCCGGCATTCACGTAGTTGTAACCATGCCTGACATTGGGCTGGTGCGCGAGACCAGCACTTCGCGCACCGGAATGTACGAAATCCCAGAGCTGCCCGTTGGGATCTACTCCGTGACCTTCACTGGAAGCGGTTTCGCGAAGCTGACCTTTGAGCAGGTGGTTCAGACTGTGGGCCGCACCCGCACGTTGGATGCGGCGCTGAAGGTTGCGGGCAGCGAAGAGCGCGTGGAGGTCCCGGTCAGCTCGGCCCTGCTGGATCGCAACACCAGCACTGTGACGGGGCTGATTGAGAGAACGCAGGCAGACGGCCTGCCACTGAATGGCCACAACTGGTCGGAGCTGACGGCATTTGTCCCGGGCGCGATTGACACCGGCGGCAGCAACCAGAGGTCGGTCCGGTTTGCCGGGCGGGGCCTGGACGACAGCAACTTCACCTACGATGGCGTTGACGCCACCAACGTCGTGAATCAGACGCAGCGCCCCTGGGTGCGGCTGGCCATTCCGTTGGACGCGATTCAGGAGTTTCGCGTCGATTCGCTGATGTCAACCGCCGAAGAAGGCGCGACAGGCGGCGCTCAACTGGCTGTTACCTCGCCTTCAGGAACAAACCGATTCCACGGTCGTCTTTTCGAGTACCTGCGCAACAATGACTTTGACGCGCCACTCCCTTTATGGGCTTCCAATGGCGAATCGCAGCAGCCGCTCCATTTGAATCAGTTTGGCGGATCGCTGGGCGGGCCCGTTGTGCGCGACAAGACATTCTTTTTCGTTGCCTCCGAGGCGTACCGGCAAAACTGGGGCTATCCAGTGAGCGGCGATGTGCCGAGCGCTTCGCTCATTGCGCAAGTCCCAAGCACATCTCCGGTGCATGCGTTGATGAGCGCTTTTCCGGGACCGGGTCCAAGAACAATTTTGACCCCATGGACGCCGGCCAACGACCCGGGCGACCCGACCTACGCCGACTACGACCTGCTCACCTGCGCATGTACTCAGGTTGTCAACGAGAGCTCGGCAATGTTGCGCTTCGACCAACATTTTTCTTCAAGGACCACGGGCTTCATGCGCTTCAATTACGACAGATCTGTAAACACCCAACCGCTCTCAGCTGCTTCGACGGACTTGCAACAGAGAGTGTCCACGCCGGTTAATGGAGTCCTCGAGTTGCTGCATATTTTCAATCCTCACCTGGTGAACGAAGCCAAGTTCGGATTCAATCGCGCCACCTCCAACACCTACAATTTCAGCGACAACGGCGCTATCTATCAGGTAGCGATTTCCACGGGCCCCGGGCCGGGATTTGTCACCGAGAACTACAATTACGCCACAATTTATGTGGGCAACACATTTTCCGGGATCGACAACCTGACGTGGACCCATGGACGGCAAACCCTCAAAGCCGGAGCGGAAATCCGCCACATTCAGTTGAATCAGGAATATGGGGAACACGGAAAAGTCACGTTCTCCACGGTGGAGAAGCTGGCGGCGAATCTTGCCAAATCGGCGAGTCTGACCGGTGCTCTGCCTGTGAACGGGTTGCGCAAGAACGACATTGCCGGCTACGCCCAGGACGAGTTCAAGTGGCAGCCGAATCTCACCCTGAACCTGGGCCTCCGCTACACCGTCTTCCAGATCTTCGACGAATCCAATGGCAAGGCAAATCCCTTCGATTTCGACACCTGCGGAGCTCAGGGATTCTGTGGCGTCGGCGCCAGCTTCGGCCAGCAGAATTATGGGGATCTCGATCCACGAGTGGGGGTTGTTTGGTCGCCGGAGAAGGGCGGAAAGACGGTTCTCCGCGCGGGATTCGGGATCAATCATGAAGACGGGCAGCTGGACGATCAAAACCTACCTGCAAAAAACGAGGTCCCTTCCTATTCGGTCAAAAGCACCAAGAGCCTCCAGGTGACTTATCCAGTCGACTCCTTCTTTACCGGTCCGGGAACCCTTTCGCCGAATGCCGAACAACGGGACCGAAAGGACTCGTATGTTGAGCAATGGGACTTTTCCGTGCAGCGGGAGTTGCCCGGTAACTTCGTGGGAACGCTTTCCTACCTGGGAAGCCACGGCGTGCATCTGCTGGATACCAACGTGGTGAATCTGATAGATCCAGTCGCGAGTGTTGCGCAGTATCCGGCTTTCGCTCCGGCTATTGGCTGGCGAGGCTCAGTCGGCATGAGTGCGTACAACGGTCTATCGGTTGCATTGCGGCGTTCGTTCTCGAATGGGCTCCTGATGACGACCAACTATATGTGGTCGCACGAGATCGACAACGGCTCCAACGGCAGCGGCGATGGAGACGAATTGTCGCCGCAGGACGCAATGTGCCTTTCTTGCGATCGCGCCAGCGGCGCATGGGACGCCCGCAACGTGGTCAATGGCAATGCGGTCTATCAGCTGCCATTTGGTCACGGCAAGGGACTTCTCAACCGCGGCCGAATCACCAACGGCGTCGCGGGCGGCTGGGAACTGACCACGACAGCACTGGCTCGCTCCGGATTCCCGGTGAACGTATTGATGCCCAGCAGCTATATTGCGCCGGACGGGAACTCCGGGACGCAGCGCCCGGACAGGGTTCCGGGAGTCTCTCTGACTCCCCTCGGGGGAAGGACCGTCGCAGACTGGATCAACCCAGCGGCGTTTGCTGCGCCGGCCGGAGAATTCGGGACTGCGCCGCGTAACCTGCTTCGCGGGCCGGGTACCTGGCAGGTTGATGTAGGCGCTGGAAAGAAAATCTCATTGGGAGAGCGTGGGCAGTTGGAGTTCCGCTCGGAGTTCTACAACATCTTCAATCACCCGCAGCTTGGCCAGCCACAATCCACTTTCAACCCGTCGAACACCAACGGATTCGGCAGCATCATCAATACGGTGAACTTGAATACCGCCATCGTATCGCCTATCACTCCGGTAGGGTCGGGAACGCCGCGCGAGATGCAGTTCGCGCTTCGCCTTGAGTTCTAACGGCAACCTACAGATCTGCGAAGCGACCCACTTGGTCGTTTCGCGGGTTGATGGTGAAAGGAAGTGAGGACGACAATGAAGTCCACTCATCGAGATGTTGTCATCCGCACCGGGATCCCCTTATTGATGCTGCTCTGCATCATGACCGCGGCCGCGGCGCAGGCTCGGCCGGATCTCTCCGGCCTTTGGAAGCAGGATAACGACCGCTGCCAACCAAAGCGTAGCGGAGACGTCACGCTGCGGATCGCGGGCCACGATCCGGACCTTACGGTGGAGACTTTTATCGCACTAAACTCTGCAAACTCGCGGCGCGCATTGCAGAAATACACTACCGATGGGAAGGTCTCCATTTCAACCGGAGCCGACGGAGACGAGTTCCACACATCGATTCTCTGGAAGCATTCGAGCCTCGTCTTCTCAATAGAAGAGCACGAAAACGGGCGCACCATTCGGTCGAAGGAGACGTGGTCGGTGATTGACGACGGTGCAACACTGGAGAGAGTCCGCGAGCGTTCAGATGGTGAAAAGCAGACTGTTGATTATCGCCGAATCCCCGTGAGCGGTACCGAGCAGAGATCCGCATCTGCAAAGGCGGGTGGCAGGTGAAAATTCTGGTTATCGAGGACGAGGTCAAGACAGCCAAGTTTCTCAAGAAGGGACTCAGCGAGGCCGGTTACGTGATCGATGTTGCCGGCGACGGCCCGGAAGGCCTGCATATGGCCAAGGAGGTCGACTTCGATCTCGTCATTCTCGACGTGATGCTTCCTGGGCTGGATGGGTGGCAGGTGCTTGCGCGCGTGCGGGAAACCAAACAGGATGCGCTGGTGCTGATGCTTACAGCCCGCGATGCAGTGCACGAGCGGGTGCGTGGTTTCCAGTTGGGGGCAGACGATTACCTGGTGAAGCCGTTCGCATTCTCAGAGCTACTGGCCCGGGTGCGATCGCTGCTGCGCCGGGGACCTCAGCGAACGCTGGAGACGCTTCGTATTGCGGACCTTGAGATCGATCTGTTGCGCCACCGCGCGACGCGCGCCGGACAGAGGCTTGACCTGACCTCGAAGGAGTTCCTGTTGCTGACCCTGCTGGCGCGGCGGGTGGGGGAAGTGCTGTCGCGCACGCTGATCTCCGAGTCGGTCTGGGATATGAACTTCGATAGCGATACGAACGTGGTGGATGTCAACGTACGCAGGCTGCGCAGCAAGGTGGACGACCCCTTCCCCGTAAAGCTGATTCACACGGTACGTGGAGCGGGGTATGTCTTTGAAGCCGAGCCATAGCCCCTGGTATGCGCTGAACCCGCGCAAGACGCTGGCGTTCCGGCTCTCGGCGGCCTACTCGCTGGCGGGGTTAGCGCTGGTAGTATTGGCCACGGCGAGTCTTTACATCGTCCTGCGGACGGAGCTAGCCCGGAGCTCAGAACTGTTTCTCGCCGACAAGCTGCACGTGCTGCGGACCATGCTTCGGGAACGGCCAGGCGATGAGGACGGGTTGCGGGAGGAGATAGAGCTCGAATCCGCGGCCCGCCGGTACCAGCAGTTCTACATCCAGCTCCTCGATGAACATGGCGTGGCAATCATGACAACGCCTGGCATGGCCGAACAGTTGGATCTCGCCGAGCTCGCGGGCCGGACCCGCGGGCGCCTTGAACGATCGATTGCGATGGCGGGCAAGCAGGGACAACCCTTCCGGGTCACCAGCGCCACAGTGGCCGTCGGAATACCGCAGACTCACAGTGACACGGTTCGAATCGCAATCGACGTCTCGCAGGAGGAGGAGCTGCTGGCGCGCTATCGGATGTCATTCTGGGGCATTCTGCTGGCGACCTCAGTCATCTTCCCGCTGGTTGGATACTTGATTGCCCGTCATGGGATTCGGCCAGTCGAAGAGATCGCCGCAACCGCGCGAAGAATCACGTCGACCAATTTGCGCGAGCGAATCGTGTCAGAAGGCTATCCATTGGAACTCGCGTCCCTGGCAGGGACGTTCAATGCAATGCTGGATCGGCTTGAAGAGTCCTTCGCGCGCATATCGAGGTTTTCGGGCGATATCGCGCACGATTTGCGCACGCCGGTCAACATTATCCGCGGAGAGGCCGAAGTAGCTCTCGCTCGGGCGAGGACGGTCGAGGAATACCGCGACGTGCTGGAGTCTTCGCTTGAGGAAGCAGTCCGGCTTTCCGATTTGATTGGCGATCTGCTTTTTCTCGCTCGCGCGGAGAGCCCCTTCTCCGAGTTGCACCGTGGGAGAGTGAACATCGGCGAGTTGCTCGCAACGGTTCGCGAGTACTATGAAGCGCCGGCAACGGATGCAGGAATATCGCTTGTGTTGAACGAAGGCCCGCAGCCGCTTGAAGCGGAATTGGATCGCTCATTGATGCTCCGGGCGGTAAGCAATCTCGTCTCAAATGCCATTGCGCACACGCCGTCGGGAGGAACCGTGACGCTGGCGGCCACGAACTGGGATGGCACGATTTGTATTGAGGTCTCCGATACCGGAGTGGGCATTCCCGCCGAAGCTCTGCCGAGAGTCTTCGACCGCTTTTTCCGGGTCGATCCATCGCGCACGAAGACATCGGGGGGGACAGGATTGGGGCTGGCCATTGTGCAGAGTATCCTCACGCTTCACGGCGGTAACGCGGAGATAACCAGCCAGCCAGGCCAGGGGACTTGCGTCAAGCTGCGCGTGCAGGCACTCGTAGCTCGGTAGACATAAATGCGGTCGTGGTGGCGGCCACCAATTCAGCAAATCTGCTTGAATCCGATTCCAAGCAACGATGCCGTTTTTTCGAGGGTTGCGGCATAGTGTCCAACACCCACGGCGCAATGATGCGCGGGCCCCTCCGCGCTCCAGGCGTCAACAAATCCACGCAACCCGATCGGAAAGCGATAGCGGCTGTTGGTGTTTCCGATCTCCAGGATCTCCCCGGGCACGCTCTCACCCTCGGCTGCGAGCAGCTTGAATCCTGATACCGGATCTTCGACAACCGAGAGGAGTGTGACAGGCCCGTGCTTCACGCTCATTTCGACGGATAGTCCGCGCCCTACCTTGCCGTGATAAACCTCAAGCGGACGGACTTTTGTCTTGCCCTCCGCGATGGCGATGTGGCCCGGCCCATCATGGCCCATAAGGATGACGTCGTCTCGAAAGTCCATTGCGTAGAACTCGGTAAAGGAGCCACCTGCTCCGAGGCAATCCATGATCATCATGGCAAGCAGATTCTTTACCTCATACTCACCTGCAACAGGTATGTGCCGAGCGGTCAGCAGCGAACAGCCCAGGATGATGGAACTCATCGTATCTTCGTTGGCTGCAGTGCCTGTGCCCTTGTAGTAATAGGCGATTCCATCCAGTTGGTGAATTGAAACAAAATGGTCGAGTGCGACCGATGTACGAGCTGCGCGGCGGAGTTCATCGGCGGGACATTCGGACTGCACATCAAAGGCTTCGTGGAATTCTGCGATCCTGTGATCCAAGGCGGGTTCGTCCACCTGCGCGGCAAGGGCGCTGAGCTCATCGACTTCGACGATCTCCACATGCGTACCAAACCTGATCGAGACGAGGGTCAAGTCGGTCATGATGTCCAGCATTCCGCTGTAATAATGGCCCATCAGGCCAATTCTGGCGGATGCCAGGCTTGCGCAGACGCGCGCCGCGGCTAGCCAATCTTCAATCTCACGCCAGGTCTTTTCTTCATCAAGGACACCAGTGACTTGATGAAAGGGAATCTGTGCGCGCTTCATGACATTGGCGATCTCGGGCACTGGGCATGCCGAGCAGAACGCCAGCCATTCCCCGGTCATCTCTGTGCGGTTCCCGAGCTTGTTCAATGCCGCGTAGTCGATGCTCTCGGCAGGCTGCAGGTTCAGCACGATTACCGGCACACCGGCGCGCTGGACGAGAGGAAGCACGGTGTTGGAGAGCGCGTAGGTGGTGACGTAGAGAAACAGTACGTCGATGTCTTCGCGACGGCATTGGTGTCCGGCCTCACGCGAACGCTGCGCTGAATCGATAAGCCCGAGTTGGATCACTTCCACGCCAGGGCGCGAAAGCCGAGCTTCTGCTTGCTCCAGGTAGCCCTCAAGCCGCTGCTGAAGCCCCGGGAATTGCGGCCAGTAGGCATCCAGACCGATTCCACACAACCCTGCGCGGAAAATTCGTTCGCTCATCGCATCCTTCCAATCCGCTGTCGCATGGCCCAGTCGACAATCTGCGATCAAGCCGGGGAATCAGGCCAGGTAAAAGACTTCTTCCAGCATTGGGAACCGCTCGCCAGGCAGCAAACCTTCCATTGGCGCAAAGTAGGGAGCCATTGCCTGCTGCCAGCGGAGGTTAACCGGATCGTTGTCGAACTGGCTCCAGGTCGCTTCGAAGTCCAGGGCCTTGAAGGTGAGGAAAAGCAAATCGCCCCTGCGGAAGATGGAGTATTCACTGATGCCGCCACGCTTGAGCATGGCCAACATCTCAGGCCAGACGGCGCTATGCGCCTTGTCGTATTCCTCGCCGGCACCTTCACGCAGCCGTAGAGTGAAGGCGAATCGTTTGAGGGGCGCATTTGGATCCATGTTTTTCGAAGGGTCTGTGTTCACCAGCTCACCACCGTCACGGCAAATGGTTCAAGCGTGATTTTCCCGTCCACGGGCTTCACGCTGCGGGCCGGACCGTCCCCGGATTGCAAATCTACGGTCAACGCCGTGGCTTTTGCAGCATCGGGCAGAGTCACTTCCAGCGGCCGGTCCCGCTTGTTGGCCAGCAGCAGCTTGCGGCCTGCGGGAGTAAGAAACGCCTGGGCCTCCAGATCGGAGGAAGCATCTCCCTTCAGCGATGTCGCCACCAGGCTGTCGCCGGGATGGAAGGAATCCTTGATCAACTTCAGTACCCAGAACCGAGCGTTTGGCGCGTTGGTCTGCCAGTTCATCATGCTTACACTGGGGAACTGCGTTGGGTAGCCAACGAGCTGCGATTCGCCGATGATATCGATCTGAAGCCGCGATAGCTCAACAAAGAGGTAGGCGTACACGGACCCCGCCAAGTTCCAGTACGGCCGCGGCGGGGCCACTTTGTCCTCCGGCGTGTTGTCGGTGGGCAGAATTACGCCCAGCTCATCGGTATCCGTTTTGGTCGTCGGCGATAGCCGCTTGCGGATGTTCTCGATGTAGCGGACGGTATTCAGAAACCCGGCTGCCTGGTCAAAGAATGTGTACTGCCAATCGGCAATGGTCTGAGAACGTGTGGGCGAAGCATAAAAATGGTAGGAGATGTAGTCGAGAGGGATTCCTTGCTTGTGATTCGCCGGGTTCAGGAAGTACTCGACAAAATCAGGATTGTCGCTGGGTGCCGCGAGTGCCATGCCCATGAACTTTGTGGCCGGGCTGGCTTTGCGAACGCCCTCGACAATCGCATCGTAACGCAGGGTGTAATCCGCCGGAGTCATGGAATGCTCGGACTCAACTTCGTTGAGCACCTCCCATACCGGAAACGTGTAGTGGTAGCCGGAATCGTGGCGGACGCCGTTCTCATCAGTGAATCCACCGTTTACGTACCAGCTGACCAGGCGGTTATAGTAGTCGCCTAACTCCTTGCCGCTGGGGTCGCGCAGTTCATTGCCCTGCGTATAGTCCCAGTACACCTGGTAAGGATCGGCTGGAACAGCTATGGGCTTATCGCTTTTGAAGAGCCACGAAGGAATTGTGCTGAAGTTCATCACCGTCGGATGTCCTTCGGTGGCATCCAGGAAGTCCTTGGTCATGGGGTCAATCAGGCTGAAGTCCCACGAGGTCTTCTGCGGCGTCGGCGCATCCAACTCCGCCACGGCCAGCCGCGGGTAGGGCAGCCAGGGCACGTAACGCACATAGTTCGCACCGAGTTCCTTCACGGCTTTGTAGGAAGCAATGCTGAGTGGCTCACCGTGGCGCAAAGGCGGGTTTACGACCACCTGAAGCGTCGGGGTGGACTTCGAAACAACTGTTGTCTTATCCCAATCAATGGTCGCTTCGAGAGCCTGTTGGGCGGGGACAAAAGTGGCAGCCGCGAGAATGCCTCCTGCGACGATAAGCTGGCGGAAAAGGATGCGCGGATCCCGCCTACGATCAAACAGTCTCATTTCCGGTTGTCCTCTCTCAAAACGAGCGGGCGTTTTTCCCACCGTCTCTCTTTTCGCGAGCACAAGGTTGCGCCACCATTGTTATTGGGGCTAGAGGTGCATTGTCAATAGGACAATTATTTATCAATCGTTTTCTGAGAGCTGGATTGTAGTCTCATGTCTTGTCGGTCCAGAGCAATCAACCGGTCGGGGCAGCGTGGCCGGATTCCGCGTGGGATCAATTGCATATCTGGGTCCGAGAATGCCCACCCGCTAAAGCAGGGATAGCCACGTTCACTGACAAAATGGAATGCTGCATGAGCGGAAACCCGATTGGATGCGTCTAAGGGACGTACAAGGCAAAAACCTCATTCCAATCCTTGCATCCCGGTGAAGACCGACGGTCCGTCGCGTTTTCACCCCAGGGAACCAAGGGTGTATATTCACGTGAAAGCAAAGAATGTTGGGGCGAGCTTCCATGGAGTGGAATTGCGCTGAAGAGGTCCCCGATGAGTAGCCCGTCCGGTCCGCCACAAGGTGCGGGAGAAGGGGAGTCTGTTGCCTCCCGGGAGCTGCTTGCTTCTTCCAATGCAGGCCGCGTATTGCTCGGTGTTGCTGCCGCATTGCTGGTTGCCGTTCTTCTATTCTTTGGGTTCTTCCGCAGCAAATCCAAGACTCTGGGCGTGCCATCGCAACCATCCTCAGGGCCAGTTCCTGCGCCGCAGACCATCCGGCTGAAGGGAATGACGGCGGCGGTCGAGGCGAGGGCCATTCAGGCGCCACTCATCTCCGGTGCGCAGGTGGGTTCGCTGACCATCACCAAACTGATTCCCAGCGGCACGCGGGTCAAGAAGGGCGATCTACTGGTCGAGTTCGACCGCCAGGCACAGTTGCGCGACTTCATCGACAAGCAGGCCCAGGCTGACAACCTGAATCAACAGGTTCTGGAAGGGCAGGCCAAGGAAGACGCCGCACGCTCCAAGGACGAGACCGATATCAAGCAGGCCGAAGACAGCCTGGCGAAAGCCAAGCTGGAGATGGAGAAGGTCGAGCTGCTTTCCCGTATCGACGCCGAAAAAGCCCAGGAAGACCTGGACGAAGCGAAGGCCACGCTGGCGCAGCTGAAGCAGACATTCGACCTGCGGCGCCGAGCAGCGCAGGCGTCGATTCGAATTTTGGAAATACAGCGCGACCGTACGCGCGAGACCATGGAGCACGCGCAAGCCAACTCCGCGCTGATGGAAATTCACGCGCCGATCGACGGCATCGTGGTTTTCAACACCATCTGGAAACAGGGCAACATGGGAGAGGTGCAGGAAGGCGACCAGGTGCGGCCAGGCGTCCCATTCATGCAGGTGGTCGACCCGTCCATCATGGAGGTTCGCGTTCCGGTGAACCAGGAGGATTTGCTTAGCCTGAAGCTCGGTGAGACGGCGCTGGTGCATCTGGACGCATATAACGACCTGGTGCTTCCGGGGCGCCTGGAAGCGATAGATCCCATGGGCACGCCGGGTAATTTCTCTTCCAGCCTGCGCAACTTCTCGGCGACATTCTCGATCGATGGCCACGATGTGCGGCTGATGCCCGATCTTTCCGCAGCGGTGGATGTGGAGCATGCAGGCGCGGGGAGTTCGTCCCAATGAGACAGAGGCTGCTGGACCTTTGGGTAAGGCGCAGGACGCTCGTGGTTGTCTTTGTCCTGGCGGCGGCCAGCGCCTGCGTGTACGGCGTCGCGCACTTCAAACCGAAGTCGCCTGCGGTTCCAACATTTCAAGTGAAACGCGGCGAGTTTCTCGACGTTCTGGAGTTTCGCGGCCAGTTGAAGGCGATGAAATCCGTGACCATGACCGCGCCCGCAAACGCCGGGGACCTGCAGATACTGAAGATCGCCGCCGATGGCGCGCAAGTGAAGAAGGGGGACGTCGTCATCGAGTTCGATCCCTCGAAAACACAGCAGGATCTGGCGCAGGACGAGTCAGTGCTCAAGTCGTCGCAGGCGGAGATCGACCAGGTCCGCGCCCAGGGAGGCCTGAACGAAGAAGTCGACACCACCGCTCTCATGAAAGCCAAGTACGACGTCGAAGTGGCCAAGCTGGACGCGAGCAAGAGCGAGATTGTATCCCGGATTGAGGGTGCGGAAGCCAACCTGAAACTGGCAGACGCCGAGCAGGCGCTGAAAGTGGCAGAGGAGCAGTTGAAGTCAGATAAGACGGTGGACCAGGCAACAATTCAGGACAAGAAGAATGCCAGCCGCAAGGCGGAGTTCGACGAGCAACGCGCCAAGACATCGCTGGGCGCAATGACGGTGCGAGCGCCTGCGGACGGGAACATCAGCCTTCTATCCATCTGGCACAACGGCACAGAATCCACCTTCAAAGCGGGCGAGCGAGCCTGGCCGGGGACGCCGATTGCGGAACTGCCCGATGCTGCTTCCATGCGTATCGCGGCGCGCGTGGACGAAACTGAGCGTGGGCGGCTCGCCGTATCGCAGAAGGTGACATTGCAGCTGGATGCAATCGCGGATCGCCAGTTTACGGGCAAGGTGGAGCACATTGGCACGATCGCAACTTCAGACTTTTCCGCCGGCTGGCCCATTCCGCGCAACTTCGATCTCGAGATCTCCATCGATCAGCCCGACGCGCGCCTCAAGCCGGGAATGACGGTGCAGATCACGATCATCGTGGACCGGGTTGCAGACGCCATCGCCATTCCGGCGCAGGCCTCGTTCCTCAAGTCCGGCCAGACCGTGGCTTACGTCTGGAACGGCTCTGTGTTTGAGGAGCGCGCGATCCAGGTGGAACGCAGAAGCCGCGACCAGATTCTAATCGCAAGCGGATTGAAGCAGGGCGACATGGTGGCGATCAAAGACCCTTCGGGGAAGGAGTGAGATGGCGCGCGCGAAACGGCACAGGATCCTTGCCTGGGCAGTGACCGGCGTTGTGCTGGCCGCCGGCATCGGCGCGGTCGTGGCTTCAACACGCATTCCATCGAAGCCAGGCAGCGACGATATTCCGCTGGCTCAGGTAAGTCGCGGCGAGATTGACCTGGATGTGCACGCCACCGGCGAGTTGCATGCCAGCCACTCGATCATGCTTTCGGCGCCCTCGGTGGGCGGAGATGCGCTGCAGCTTACGCACATCGTCCAAACCGGCCAGCCCGTCAAGAAAGGCGACGTCGTCTTCGAGTTCGATCCCAGTGAACAGCACTACAAAATGGAACAGAATCGGTCGGAACTGGAGCAGGCTCAGCAGGAGATCGCCAAGGCCAAAGCCGACGCCGCAGTGCTTGCCGCGGAAGACCAGGTGACGCTGCTCAAAGATCGCTACAGTGTACGCCGCGCGGAGCTCGACGTGCAGAAGAACGAGCTGCTCAGCAAGATTGATGCGGACAAGAACGAGCTTGCGCTGGCACAGGCTCAGCGCGTACTGGCCGAGCAGGAGAAGGACATCGAGTCACACAAGCAGTCCGGACAGGCTGCGACCTACCTGGCGCAGGAAAAGTACAACAAGGCAAAGCTGGGCATGGACCAGGCGCAGCAGAACCTGGATAAAATGCGCGTCACTTCGACCATGGATGGGTTGGTTTCGATTCAGAAGAATGTGAATGTGATGGGAGGAATCATGTTTACCGGAATGATTCTTCCCGACTATCGCGAGGGCGACCAGGTGCAGCCAGGCAGCTCGATTGCGCAGGTCGTGGACCCGGAAGGGCTTGACTTGACAGCCAAACTCGGCGAACAGGATCGCGATAATGTGAAGCCGGGACAGACGGCCGACGTGGTATTCGACGCGCTGCCGGGGCAGACGTTTCATGGCACGGTGAAGAGCATGGGCGGAATCAGCATGGGGCAAATCTTCAGCAACAATGCCGCCGGCAGCTTCGATGTTTCCGTTCAACTGGCGGGCATAGATCCACGTCTTCGTTCGGGATTCACGGCGCGGATTGTCTTTCACGGCGGCGCGAAGAAAAGTGTGCTTTATCTGCCGCGCGTGGCCATCTTCCTCAAGGACGGCAAGCGAATTGTCTACGTGAAAAAGGGCGGCGGCTACGACCAGCACGAAGTGAAAATCGAAAGCCAGAACGAGAGCCGAGCGGCGGTGGGCGGATTGGAAGCGGGCGCCACAGTCGCCCTGGTTGATCCCACTATTCCGCGCAAGGCGGCTCCCGGCTCCACGTCCGGTGGCTTGGGAGGAACTCCCTGATGACCAATCGTTCCCCCCTCGCGGAGCGCATCGTGTTCGTCTATCAGCAATGGGCAAGAGACGCGCAGCTGGGCATGCAGAACCTGCTGGTTCACGGCATGCGCTCGCTGCTCACCATGCTGGGCATGATCTTCGGCGTGGCCGCCGTGGTGGCCATGTTGTCCATTGGAGCGGGCGCGCGCCAGAAGGTGATGGCATTCATTGAACAGATGGGTGTGCACAACCTTATTGTGAATGCCAAAGAAACTACGGAATGGCAGGCGCACCAGAAGGTTCGCAAGCTTTCTCCGGGACTCACGCTGAAGGACTATCGCGTCATCCTCGACGACCTGGGAGGGATCAACTCTTCCACTCCGCGCAAGCAGATGACGCCTTCCAAAATCATTCCCAAAGCGCAGCAGGACATCCCCAACGTGATGGGTGTTGAGCCGGCTTACCAACGAATCTCCGGCCTTCAGGTGATGAGCGGGAGGTTCTTCGACCAGGACGAAGACGACCGCGGCGCGCCGGTGTGCGTGCTGGGGGCGGCAGCCAAGTGGAGCCTGTTCGGCTCGTCGAATCCGCTTGGACAATACGTCAAGGTCAACGAGCAGTGGTTCCGCGTGATCGGTGTGGTGAGTCCGCAGCTGAGCGCGCAGGGAGATAGCGCCGGGGCGCCCGCGGTGGATGTAAATAACAACATTTATGTCCCACTGCAATCAGCTTTTCTTCGCCTGGAGGATAGCTACAGCGACGTGAAGGATGAGATAGACGGAATCTATTTCAACCTGGCCGACAATGCGAATATTCCGGAATCCGCGCAAGTGGTCAGGGCCGCTCTGGACGCCTCGCATCATGGCGCGGACGACTTCAGCATCGTGGTGCCCGCCGAGTTGCTCGCTGAGCAGAAGCGCACGGAGCAGCTGTTCAACACGGTCATGGTTGCCATTGCTTCCATTTCTCTGCTTGTCGGCGGCATCGGCATTATGAACATCATGCTGGCCAGCATTCTTGAGCGCACCCGCGAGATTGGCCTGCGCCGCGCCGTGGGGGCAAGACAATCGGACATCGTTCGCCAGTTCGTGGTTGAGGCCACCATGATCTCCTTCGCCGGCGGCACCATTGGCGTCGCTTTCGGCTTTATCATTTCGAGGCTGATCGCATGGCTGGCGGGGTGGTCTACCATCGTGACCTTCAGTTCCATTGCGCTGGCGTTCCTGGTTTCCATCTCCGTTGGCTTGATCTTTGGAATCTATCCCGCCACCAAGGCCGCGCGCCTCGACCCGGTGGAGGCCATCCGCTATGAGTGAACTCAGGCCACACTTTTTTCTGCTTCCAATGTCGTGCCGCCTCTTACTTGTTGCCCAAATATCTCCGCGCATCGATGGAGTCTCTGGATGAGATTTGTTCGCATTGCTTTTACTTCTCTGTTCGCACTGGTTGCCGTTCTCGACGCTTGTCCGCAGTCCGCCGAAAGTTACCGCGGTTTGCTTACCGCGCGGGTGCGAGCCGACAAGTTGCCGCCCCCGCAGCATCTCAAGGACTATATTCAGGACGGCAAGCTCACGCTAGGCTTGCGCGACGCGATTTTGCTGACCCTGGCGAACAATAGCAACGTGCAGATCGAGGAAACCCAGATCGAGACGCAGAAGTTCAATCTGCTCGGCCAGTTTCAGCCCTTTGATCCGTCGCTTCAGAGCAGCCTTAACATCAATCGCTATTCATCGCCGACTTACAGCCAGTTACAGGGCGTTGGAATCTCGGGCAACACGACACTCAACTCACTGAGCCAGACCGGCCAGCTGAGCTACACGCAGACTTTCACGCCCGGCACCAACGTCCAGGCGAGCATTTCCAGCAATAAGTTCTCCACCAACAGCTCTTTTAACTACTTCAACCCGTACTACAACTCAACTTTGAGTTTCACGATTACCCAGCCATTGCTGAAGGGCGCCGGACGCTTTGCCAATACGGCTCCCATCAAGATTGCGCGACGTTCGCTCGATCAGTCTAAAGCCACGTTTGAAGGTGAAGTCAATGACATCATTCTCCAGGTGGTTACCCAGTATTGGAACGTGGTGCAAGCGCGCGGCAGTCTGGATGTGCAGCAGAAATCGCAGAAATTAGCCGAGGCAAGTTACGATCACGATAAGCGCCTGCTGGAACTTGGCGCGTTGCCGCCGCTTGATATTTATCGCTCCCAGTCGGAGGTTGCCGCGCGCAAGGTTGGGGCAATCCAAGGGGCGTACGTACTTACCCAGGCCGAAGAGGATTTGCGCTTGACGATTGGAGCAGACCGCGATCCGCAGGTCCAGTCAATGGCGTTGAATCTCACCGAAAAGCCAGAGCCTTCGGGTGAGTTGGAAACCATCGACGCAGAGGCCGCGCTGGCGCAGGCGCTGAGCCAGCGTCCGGAGCTCGACGCGGCAAAAGATGCGCTGGCCATCGACGAGACCAGTATCCGTCTCGCTCACAATCAGCTCGAACCAAATCTGCAGTTCCAGGGCTTTTATCAGAGCAACGGCCTGGGAGGCAACGAGTTCAACCTGACCAACGGCCAGTTGATTGCACCGGGCGGCTTCGGCTCCTCGATGAGCCAGCTTTTCGGTTTCGGTTATCCGGGGTACGGCGGGACACTTTCACTCACTCTGCCGGTAAAAAATCGCGCCGGACAGTCGGCGCTTGGAAATGCGCTCGTCTCGCGCACGCGCGACCTCTACAGCGGGAGCCAGATTCGCGAGTCGATTGCGCGCGAGGTTCACAACGCAGTGCATCAACTTGAGGAAGCCCGCATGGCGCTGGCCGCGGGCACCACGTCGTTCGAGCTGGCGCAGAAGACTCTGGCCTCCGAGCAGCGCAAGTACGAGCTTGGCGCGGAGACTAACTACTTCGTGCTCGATGCGCAGACGCGTTTGGCGGCAGCGGAACTCACCCTGCTGCAGACCCAAGTGAATTACCGGGTAGCGCTGGCCGACGTTGGCCATTCAACCGGAGACTTGCTGACCCCGTATCATGTACAGATCGCCGGCCTGTCCCGATAGAGCATTTTCTGAATTCGGGAAGACTTGGCGAGCGGATCGTCTCCGATCGCCAAGTCGTGCACTGAGGCTATGGGGTTTACTGCTGCAGAATTCCGGCGTTCGGGTTCGAATCAGCGTTGGGTGTGCAGGCGATCTTTGCCGCGCTGATGACGACACAGCTATCCCCACCCGTATCGCCGGTTCCAGTCACCAAGATGCCTCCTGTGCCGGTGGTGTACAGACTGTAGGTCCAGGATGGAGCCTGGTCCCAGACAAAGTACCCATCATCAGCCTCTGACAGTCCACCTGTGATGGTGCCGTTACTCAGTACGTTGAGTTCTCCCGCAACGTCGACCTGGAACGGCCGCATCACCTGCAGCGGGCCGAAAACGTAATGGCCTGCCGCTGCGGCTTCGGTGAAGGTAGTTTGAGTTTGCGGTTCCATCCAGCCGGTTTCAAGGTAACTCGGGCTGCCGCCGCCATTCCAATCCAGTTCCAATGCGCTGTTGGCGTCGAAGAAGTACAGGTACATCGAGTCGCTGCCCAGCGTTGCGATGGAGCGGCCGGGATTGCTGGAGTCAAATGTAACGGGCAGCGTCATACCGATCACGCTTCCGCCATTCTTGAAGGTGCCGTCGGCGTCCTGGTAATACTGCTCGGTGGTTATGCCGCCCGCACCGGTGCCAATGCCCTGAAGGACCGAGGAATCGTAGCCCGTCACGCTGCTGCCCGTGTATTCGAACCCGTCTGCGTAGAGGACGATCGAGCCGTCAAGGCTTGCATTGGAGTAGGTAGCCTGCTGCTGCTTGCGCACGTCGCCCGATTGCACGCCGCCATCTCCGCTCGTCATCAGGATGAAGGCGCGGTTGGCGTCGACTATGTAGACGACATCCCCGGCAGTAGATTGAACGCCCTGCACATTCACCGGCATCGAAATGGTGAAGCGGCCACTCGCATCCGGCGCGGTATAGGTGCCGCAACTGCTGGTGCAGGAGGTGCCCTGGTTGGTGGTGTCCTTGAGGTAAAAGAGGTCATCGACGGCATTGATGATGGTTCCTCCGGGTGCGCCTCCCGTTCCGCCAGTTGCGCTTTCCGCAGAGAGGGCCACTCTGCCCGCCAATGCCTCGGGCAGGCCGCCTTCATCCTCGCCCTGCATTCCTTCAACAAAGCTATTGCCGCTCAGAGTGCTTGAAGCAAAAGCGCTGGTGGTGGCCTGGTAGCAAACTCCGGATCCGTGCATTCCGGAGGGAGTTGTGCCAACATCGTCGGTCTCGACCAGGCGAAGCTCGGTGGCTGTTGTGGTGGCAAGATTTACATCATTCAACGCAATGGCGTACGAGTTGGAATAGGTCGTGCTGGCCGGAGAGGTTTCGGCCAGATTCACGGTCATCAGGCCGTTGTTGTCCGCACCGATGCTGTAAGTGCCGGTCAACGTGCCTGATGCCAATATCGACGCCTCATTGATGGAGTGGTCGCTCAGGTCCCAAACGCCGCTGGTCAAGTTGCCATGGCCGCTGGTATCAGTGCCGTCGGCGTTGAAGCTGCTCAGGGAGGCCCAGCGCGACCCGTCGCTGTCATTGAAGCCATTGAACTTGCAGACGTAAGTTCCCTTCAGGTAGCCGTTGTTGGCGCCGTTGGGCCCGCTGCTTACATTCATGGGATAGGTGACCGAAGCAGTGTTGCTGGGTTCGGTCGTGTCGGTCACGGTGATATCGATGGGGAAGGACCCCGGCGAGGCAGGCGTCCCGGCTATCGCCAATGTGCTTCCGCCGGAACTGGCGAATGTCAAACCGTCGGCGCCCGCCACAGCGACATAGGTTGAAGTGGTGGGGATGCTGACGCCGTTCACCGCGAAAGTATAATTGGCGCCGCCCACGCCGCCCGAGGCGTGGATCGCTCGCGCATACGGCACGCCGACCAAGGGTGTTCCCAAAGGATTGCTGCTGGCGGCGGGCAGCGAAACTGCCTCATGGGTGATGGTGATGGTGTAGGTGACAGGCCCAACCGGGTTGTCTGACGACGCATCCCGCACGTACACCTGGAAGGAGACTGTGCCAACTGCTGTTGGGACCCCGGAGATGTTCAACGTGCCATAAGCGTTGTAGACATATAGGCCGTTTCCGATAGAAAAGCCGGCACAGCCGTAGCAGTTGTAGATTCCGTTGATCGCGTAACTATAGCCGCCATAGCCGCCGATGGCCCCTATGCTTCCGTTATAGCCCAGACCAAGGTAGGCGGGCCCCAGCGTAATGGGATTTGCGGCGGGCAGTGCGAGGGGCACGAAGCCGGGGACATAATCGACGAAGTCTTGTCCGCGGTTGCCGTTTGCGTCGTACGCAACAACCTCCCAATGGTAGACGTTGCCATCTGTGAGGCTGGTGACTGTGGGCGTGTTCCCGGTCGCTCCGGTTGGATCGTCGCCCCAGGCGATGGACGGTGCGATGGAACTGGTGAAGCTGTTGGTGTTGGAGTAGATATTGGGAATCGACCACACCGTACTGTAATTCTGGTCAGAGAACCACATTTGATAGAGGTAATTGCCGGCGTTCGCAGGATATACCCATGTTAAGTCGGGCGTGGTGTTCGAGGAACTCACCGGCCCCTCGGGCGAAACGCTGGTGGGGGTGGGGAGCACAGCCGTGATCTTGGAGTTGATCGTCTCTTGTGTTCCGTCGCTATAGGTAACCTGGATGGCATAGACTGCGCCGACAGTAGGAACGGTGGAGCTGATTGTGGTGTTGAAGCTGAATGAGCTGTTGGGGTTGTAGCCGCAACCATTGCACCACTGGGCGTCGAAGGGCAGGGCCATGTCAGGACCGGAAAGAATCGTGACAGCAACCGGCTGCTTGGCCACTGCGGTCACATCGAAGTCGAGCTCATAGGTATGGCTGCTCCCTCCATATTCGCTCAGCCCAAGGTCGTTTCCGCTGCGTGCAAACGCGAGGCTGTTGCCGCTTGTCAGCGCCAGGTTCCTGGTGGTGTTGCCGCTTACCTCCAGCGTGGGCGTGATCATGTTGTACGCATTGCCGTTGGTGATGTCGCCGGTGTCGATTTGTCCGTCGTTGTTCTGATCGAGGATGGCGAAGAAGAAATATTGCGTGCTGGTGGGCACCTGGACCGTATACGATGCCGGGCTTGTTGGAGGGCTTGTCTTGCTGCCCACCACCGTGATGTAGGCTTCCTGCGTATTCTGGTCGAAGACTCCCACATACAGGGGCCCTGTGGCCGTTTGACTGAAGGTGATTTGGCCGGAGAGCGTGTTGGCGCCTGTGGGCGCTCCGATCGTCACCGGACCGGCGGCGGTTGACCAGGGGCTGGTCGAACTTCCGACCGCGCCCTGGGCGCGGAAGTAGTATCCGCTTCCATCCGTAATGCCAGTTACGACCCACGGGGATTGACTCCCGGTCGCCGCGAAGGTGTGGGTTCCTGCCACGCTGCTGAAGGTTTGGCTGGTGCTCCATTCAACCACGTAGGAGGTGGGCAATTCGACACCGTTGCTGCTCTTTGGAGCTTTGAATTGAAGGAGCGCACCGCCATTAAACCCACTTACACCGGTCAGGGTTGGCGCTGTGGTGAGATTGATGGCCGCCGGGTCGGCAAGCGGGAGTGCGAACGCACTCGGATTCGCGTCGGAAACCGCGATGCCGTAGCTCGCGCTGGTTGGATTGGATGCGTTCTGAACTCCATAGCCGCGGTTGTCCATCCAGGCACTCACCGTGTAGGAACCAGGCGCGGCGCCGCGTATGGTAAACGCTCCCGGTGCAGCGATGCTGGTGCCGACCGAAGCCCCGCACGTATCGTTCGCCAGGCTCACATAGATTCGCCCGGTAGCTGTCCCGGTGTAGGTGACTACGCCGGTGACCGTGTAACCGAGTGCGGCACTGATGGGCGCGACGACCACGGGTGCGCCGTTGACCACCACCCCAGTTTGCGTGGCCGGATAAAATGCGGAACTCGGGCCCGATATGGATGGGGTTATCGTGTACGTCCCGTTGGGTACGCCGGCAAACGCGTAATTCCCGTTGCTGTCGGTGGTAGTGACTTGAACCGGGTTGGTATTGATGCTCACCGTATAGGTGGGGAGAGTAATCGCGCTGCCGCAATAGTTGTTGAGGTTGATCCGCCCGGTCACTGCAAAGGCGGCTTGCACGGCAATGGTGTATGTATCCGGTCCAGCGGTATCGCTCAGACTGTCTTGTGCTGTGACGTTGGTCAGCGTTACTGTTCCGATAGCGGTAGGCGTTCCGCTGATACTCAGCGTACTTGTCCCGGTGCTGGAGACCGAGATGCCGTCCGAGATGAGCACGGGAGCTCCCGTGGTGGGAATCACAGTGCCATTTACTGTAAACACATAGCCGGAGCCGCTGCCGCCGGAGGCGGTGATTGAGCCGCTATAGACGTCATTCTGAATAGCAGCCGCAAGGGAACCGCTCGAGGGCAATGTTAGTGCCGGAGGGATGCCTGTGCCGCTCAGCGCGATACTCTGCGGCGAGTTTGCGGCGTTATCCACGATGGTAATGGCCGCTGTGAGTGGACCGGCAGCCGCCGGTGCAAAGTGCCCATGGATGCTGCAATTTGCGCCCGCCGCCAGGCTCGTCCCGCAGGAGTTTCCAAATACGAATGAGGAAGCGTCCGTGCCAGTCACGCTGATGCTGGTGATGGACAGGGCCTGGCCGCCGGTGTTGGTCATGGTAATGTACTGCGACGCCGTCGCGGACCCAACGGCTACACTGCCGAACGCAGCGCTTGTGGTTGAAAGAGATACCACCGGACCCACACCGGTGCCGGTAAGTGCGATGCTTTGCGGCGATCCTGGGGCATTGTCGGTGATGGTGACAGCCGCCGTCAGTGAGCCACTCGCGGCGGGATCGAAGTTTCCGGAGATGGCGCAATGAGTTCCGGCCGCCACGCTTGTTCCGCATGTATTTGTGAATGCGAAGGAGGAAGCATTCGTGCCGGTGACGCTGATGCTGGTGATGGAAAGTGCCGCCGCGCCACTGTTGGTAAGGGTCACCGACTGCGATGCTGTCGCCGTCCCTACAGGGGATGAACCGAAGGCGAGACTGGTGGCCGAGAGAGTTACCGCCGGTCCAACTCCCGTGCCTGCTAGCGCGATACTCTGCGGCGAGCCACCGGCATTGTCGGTTATGGTGATGGCTGCCGCAAGCGGGCCGTTGGCTGTCGGATCAAAATGTCCATGGATGCTGCAGTTGGCTCCCGCTGCCAGGTTTGTGCCGCAAGAATTTCCGAATGTGAACGACGATGCGTTCGCGCCCGTCACAGCAATGCTGGTGATCGAAAGTGCCGCGGTCCCGGTATTGGTCATGGACACATATTGCGACGCGGTTGCGGTGCCTACCGGCGACGAGCCGAACGCAAGGCTCGTGGTTGAGAGAGTTACGGCCGGCCCAAGTCCGGTGCCCGTCAAGGCGATGCTTTGCGGTGACCCGGAAGCGCTATCGGTGATCGTCACGGCCGCCTTGAGAGCGCCTCCGGTAACCGGCGCAAAGTGTCCATGGATGCTGCAGCTGGCTCCCACGGCCACGCTTGTGCCGCAGGTGTTCCCAAATGCGAACGAAGAGGCATCGGCACCCGTCACAGCGATGCTGGTGATGGTCAGCGTCTGGCTTCCTGTGTTAGTAAGAGTTACGTATTGCGATGCGGTTGCCGTCCCTATTGGCGATGAGCCGAACGAAAGGCTGGTGGTGGAAAGCGTCACGGGTAAAGCTTGCCCAGTACCGGTGCCACTCAACGCGATGGATTGCGGAGAACTGGTGGCGCTGTCGGTGATGGTAATGGCCGCAGTCAAAGCGCCGGTGGCCGTTGGCGCAAAATGCCCGTGGATAGTGCAGCTCGCCCCAACCGCTACACTGGTCCCGCAGCTGTTGGCGAAGACAAATGACGATGCGTTGGCGCCTGTAACTGCGATGCTGGTGACGGACAATGCCGCAGTCCCGGAGTTGGTGAGCGTCACCGACTGGGAACCGCTTGACGAACCCACGTTTACTGAGCCGAAGGAAAGGCTGGTCGCCGACAGTGTGACCGGGGGTTCTACCCCTGTACCGCTCAACGAAATACTCTGCGGCGAGCCGGCGGCGCTGTCAGTGATAGTGATAGCTGCCGCAAGCGGGCCCCCAGCCGCTGGAGCAAAGTGCCCATGAATACTGCAGTTTGCTGCCGCTGCCAGGCTCGTGCCGCAAGTGTTTGCGAAGACGAAGGAAGAAGCATTGGCGCCGGTTACTGCAATGCTTGTGATCGACACAGCTGCAGTGCCTGTATTCGTCATGGTCACGTATTGCGAAGCGCTGGAAGTACCTACTGTCTGAGTACCAAAAGACAGGCTGGTGTTCGAAAGCGTAACTTGAGCCGAAGCGAAGGAGGGGATGAACATGCAGATCATCGCCAGCAGGGACGCAGGTATTACCTTTCCACAGTTGCTCATAAGACTAGTTCCGCGATCGAACATGATTTGCTCTCCTTCGGTTTGATTTACTCCGCCAGGGCGTACCCGTTCACTCGAAGGATTACTTCGGTGATTGGATAGTAGTACGTAGGCCCGGTTGGGGACTGGCTTTGTTCAAGCGCCCAAGCCATGTGGTGTTTTCTCGACGGAATTATACGCCGACTTAATGGCATTGGTGTTCCGTTCTTCGCCAGGATGGAATTTGCTTTGAAGGCCAGTGCGGCCCGGCGATGGAATTCACACGAGCTTGGCTCGAGCTGGCGCGATTGGATCGAGACGCTTTGCCGAGGAGATTAACGGGCGGGGCGGGGCGGCTTGGGCACCAGTACGGGCAGCTCACGCCTTGGGACGTGATTGCCCAACGCCGCAGGTTATGGGATCGAAAACCCTGACGCCCCGCCTTCTTCGTCAAGGCTCCTGGGTGCCCTTGACAATCTCAACTTGCACCCGAACGCGGCTCTAGCAAGCCACAACTCATCTAGTTAGATCCTTTGAAGCCTGGGCAACCGGGGATGCGAGTTGCTCGCGAATCCATCCGGATATTCCGTTCACACGCCAGACGGCTAGGTGAGCGCTGGCATCCTTGTAGCGAACCGCTGAATCCGGAGAGGTCACAGCTGCGCTCAACTTATCCTTCGCCGACTGCGGCGTGATCGGTTCATCCATGATCTGCTCGACGCGCAGCGCTTTCACATGAAGCTGCGGCAGATAGGACACAGGGTCCAGGGCCGCAACCTTCGACAGGAATTGAGGTTCAAGATACGTGCTGCGTTCATCCACTGGAATCTGTGGCGACTCCTTCAACCAATCCGGCCAGTCACCCCAGGGATTGAGGACATCCAGCACCCTGATGCGGGGATCCACCGCCGCGGCGAGCAGTGCGATCGCGCCTCCGCTCCCCTGCGCGAACATCCCAATTCTGTTCATGTCGATGTCGCCGCGCGAGGCGACGTAGTTGAGAACCATCTGCACATCGTGTGTCGATTCGCCCAAGGCCTCCTGAAGTTCACTTACGAACCACTCTTTCATAGGTCGTGAGTGGAATCTCTGTCTCGACAGAGCGGAACCGAACCCGACCGCCGCGAAGCCGCCTTGAACTGCCCTTTTGCACCAGCCATCATCGCGAAAGCGATCTGTATCGAAGCGAAAGTCGTAGAGGTAGAGGATAGCCGGTGGTTTAGTGGCTCCGTGCGGCAACACAACGTAGAGATCAATTGGGTCGGCCGCCCTCCATTGCACGCGCAACAGTTCGCGCGTGTATTCCGGCTGTTCTGTCTTTGACAGCACCACTGCGACATAGGTATCGGTGTTCAAACCGCTCTTTGCGAGCGGAAGAGCGCTCCAATCTTCGTTCTGCGAGAACCGGGGCACCACGTCTTCCGGCTGAACAGCTGCGGGTGGAGCAGTAACCATCGGAGTCGGCGACACCTCCTGAGACCGCGATACGGTTGTAGTCAAAGTCAGCAGCAGGCCAAAAGCAAGCAACTTAGGATTCAATCGAGAATCTCCCTGGAAATGAGTGGACTCGGCCAAATGCCCGAGCGCGGTTGCGGTTGTTCGTGTTGCTTTAGTACTGCAATCGAAATAGAACAGGGAAGTGCGGCCTGAAGGGGCCGCACTCCCCATCTTGCACGAGGTTGGGTTAAGTCAACGGCCTAGTAGCGACGGCCGAGGATGCCATAAACGCTGCCTGAGTCAGTGCAATAGTTCTGGTCGGCGTAGGCGATTGGGATAGAAACTCCGCCTACGTCGCCGCCCGCCTCGGTTCCAGTGCAGGCGCCTGTGCCACCGTAGAAGCTGACGCCGCCGTTGCCCGGCTGGTTGGCAATGCCGTTGGAGCCGGGGAAGTTGATTCCGGGAGGAGCAAAATGCGAGCGCTCGAGGTCAACGGCGATTTGGCCATTGGTCTTGTAGTACGCAACGAAGTCGGGGTGCGACGTGGTGCCCCCTACGACTGAGAATTTTGCAGCCGCGATGGCGAGGGTCCGAGCGATGCCCTTGGTGGTGGTGTCGACCGTAACGAGTCGGAGCAGCGACCAGATCGGATAGCTTCCGTCCAGAATGTGTTCAAAGGTGATTCCATTCAACTCCGCCTGGGTTGTGGGGATCACACCGGTGTGGTAGGTGGTGAGGATTGGGTCGATGCTGTCAACCAGGAGGTACTTGGCAGTGGCAGGAGCTGCGGCGAAGTTGGATACGCCCCAGAATGCATAGCCCAGAGCATCGTTGGTGGCAAAGGTTTCGGAAAGTTCCTGACCGGTGCCGATTGCGCGATAGCGCCAGCTGCCCGCGGTTGTGTTCTCGATTGCCAACGGGTTAGAGGCCGGGACCGAGCCGCTGCAGTTGACCTGGCCGGCGAGCTGGTTCGCGCCTACGTCCTGCGAGGTTCCGAAGGCGCGGGTGTTGGGGATGTTGTACTCCATGGTGTTGTAGGTTCCCGAGAGGGGCTCACGCAGGATGACCGTAGTCGGCTCGGGAGTACCAGCTCCACCTTTTCCAGCCGCGGCGCTGGTTGTTCCGATTGATCCATCCAGGTACCCGGCCAACGCGGCGCGGGAGATATTTGTGACACTGGCATTAAAGCCCGTTCCTGAGGCGTCGGTGCTGTTTACGGTCACGATCATGGGGTCGATGCCGACCGGCTGCACATAGTATGTGGAGGGCAAGGTGAAGTTGATGACGTTGAATTTGCTGCTGCTGAAGTGGCTGCCGATGGAGCCGCCATTGGAGTAGCCGAGGCCGAGGTACGGGGCGATCGAACCGGTTCCGCCGACCGTCGAGCCGCATGGCGTGAGCGCGCGGGTAATCGCAAACTCCGCATCTTCCGGACGAATGTCTGTGGCGGCTGCGTTTACAAGCGAGGCCGTGAGAACAGATGCAACCGCGGAAGGAAGCGATACTTCATTGGCGCCTTCAATCAGGCCTGAGGGTGAAGTGCCGGCAGCCGTGGCGTAGCTGATGGAGCAAAGTCCGCCCGCCTGGGAGTTAAAGAGGCAGCGGTTTCCTACGACGGAGTCGGTATTCAGATAGCCGTAGACGGTAGCCGGGGTGGTGTTGCTGGCGCAGGTATTGCCGGCGGTCGGCACCCACACAACCCAGGCGGTGCCTGAATCTGTCAGCGCCGCGCCAGTGCTGGTATCCGTAGCCACCACGTCTTTGGAGCTTTCGGACCAGGCGCAACTGGCGGCGTTGTTGGAGTACGCCGCTTCGCCCACTTCCAGGAAGAGCGCGGACGAACCGATGGCGTTGAAGGTGGTTTGCGCATGCGAGCTGGCCGTGAGCGCACACATCGCGACGGCAGGTAGCAGGATTGCTTTCAGAAAGCTTTTCACCAGGTTGCTCCTTAGGGTTCGGCGGCCTAGCGAAGGGGGGGCACCCAGGCATAGCCGCATTCCGGATTTGGCGGCGAGAGCAGAGCCGCAAAGTTGAGGTTACTTGACCCACTGTGGATCGAGCCTTCTAGTCGCTCTCGTGTGTAGAACGGGATGCCGGGGTGGATCACAACGGGTCAGCAAGCGGATTCATCGATAAATCATCTTGGTTTCACGAACCGCCCGAAGACCCGAGTGCAACCAGCATTGAAGTAATCGTTTCGCAGTTCTGAAGTAATGCGAATGCCTCACCGAAACCGAATGCGGCATTACTTCGAAGCGCAATCGGGCGATGTGGCCGTTTGAATCCACATCGCCCATTCACGACCTGAGGGTATGGTTCCTGGCTGCCGGGTTAAGAAGCCTCGGCTTGCATCACGGCTTGGTGGCCTGCGCTCCATTTTGCGTCGCGAGCGCTGTTGGAGTTACGGTCGGAGCGGCAACGCCAATAAACTCAACCAGGGCGTTGGTGAGAAGAGACGCACTCGTTTGCCCACCAGCTCGGCCGTTCAGGAACCAGAGATTTCCGGAAGGGTCAACTGCAATGCCCCCTCCTGCGGAGCCCGAATTGGTATCGGCATCGATGGTAGTCATGCCCGTCGAGGTTTGCTCAGCAGTGCTGGTCGCGGTAAATCCTGTATTGGGTGAGATCTGGGTCCCGGCGGGGGCGACCTCATCCAATGCTTGCTGCGGGTTGGCAGGTGCAGATCCCCCATAGGACCAGATTTTTCCGGCGCCATCCACGGTCAGGAAGGCTCCGCAGCGACCATTCGATGTAGTGAATGTGCTCACCGGGGCGTTCGTGTTGGACGCGTTCAGAATTACGTAGCCATTCTGGTTTGCGTTGCAGGCAACCATGTTCCCGTTGCCCCCGGCGGCAAATGTATCAATGGCGGTCGGCGCGTTGTACACATTGCTGTAGGTGCCATTTGGTGCGCCGGTGGTGTTGGATGTCGAGGTTTCGACGACCTGGGTGCTCCCTCCATCGCCGATCCAGACGTTTCCGTGCGAGTCGAATGCGAGGCCGATGTTGCCGGAGAAATAGCCAAGGCCCAGGCTGATCGCACTCACACAATTTCCGTTGCTGTCATTGAATGAAAGGGTCCCATCATAATTCAGCTGCCAGATGTATTTCCCATCGATGGCCATGTCGCCCCCACTCAGGGCGTTGTAAGACGCGTTGGTGCAGGCGGGCCCAATGATTGCCGGCTGGAGATTGCTTGCGCTTCCCGGCGCAACGGCTGACGATTCTTTCAATTGCACCGGGCCTTGGTCGAAGCTGTCATTCTCCCCGGTGTTATTGCCTACCCAAATGAATTGCGGACTCGAAGTGTCGATGGCCAGCCACCCAGGTTGACCGAAAACACCCAAGGAGCCTGAATAGGAGTAGTCAGGTCCCTCACCGCCGAAAGTACTGTAGGGAAGAGTGTTTGTCGTGTCTACAGCGACGGAGCCGCTCACCAGTGACGTGGCCGGAGTAAGCGCCTCGCCGATGGGGTCGAAGCCGGCCATCGTTCCCGAGCTTCCAGAGCTCAGCAAAGCCGTCGGATTCGCCGGGACCGCAGTTACCCACACGTTCCCCGCGAGATCGATGGCCAGAGTCTGGTTAAGCAGTGTGTCAGTTGCGTCAATCACCGGGTTGATACCCAATCCCCCGCCGGTGAAGCTTATCGCCAACGTCCAGTCGTTCGGTTCGGCGGTTAGCGTAGTCTGGACCGTTCCATCGCCATAGGGCGGTGTGAATGCCGTCGCGGGTTGAGCAATCTGCCCGTAAAGACCGGCCGTTCCGCTCCACTTGCCTGGGTTCTGAGCAATATAAAGTGCGGCCTGGAGGGTATCCGCCGATCCGTCTGTGAGTGTGCTTAAGCCAGCGCAGTTGCCCGGTTGTTCAACGCAGGAGGCCAGCACATTGCCCAGCGTATTGAGGCGCTGGAATGGAACCAGGCTGGTGTTCAGGCCCTGATACGACGCGGCGCTGAAGGGGAGGCCTGTCCTTGGATCGTCCGACGGCACGGGGTTGTTGAAGCTGAGGCAATTGGCCGCAGTAGGACTGGCGGCACAGTTGGAGTAAGGAGCCTGCGTATCGCCGTAGCTGCTGCTCCAGCCTGTTGGATTGTTGGGATCACTGCCGTCGTAAAACTCGGTGACAGTCAGCGGCGTTCCCGAGCTGATGTTGACCAGGTTGTTGACCGTGCGGAAGGCGTTGACAAGGCCGTTGTAGTTGCAGGTCGAATTGCCGATCTGCGCTAACGTGCAGCTGGCACTCGGAGCCGGCGCGCCAACAACAATTCCGGCACCGCTGCCGTTGGGAGTAGCAAAGCCGGAGAGCGCATAGGCCGAGGCGATGGTCGTGACTTCGTTGATGGTGACCGTTGTGACCGAAGCCAGCTTGCTGCAGGTTCCCAGCGCCACCATCAGTGCAATGCCGCTCTCAGACGAGCCGCCGCTTGTGGAGCCACCGGTGGCAAGCAGGTACAACTGATCGCCAGGGGCGGTCGGGCATGTCGGTGCCTTGAGGGAGAAAGCTCCCACGGAACTCGTGGTGATGGTTGCGGGCGTTGTGCTCAGGGCCTGGGCTCCGGCACCATACCCCGTTTTCCCGGCCGCGTACAGTTGCACGGTTGCGCCGTTAACCGGCAGGTTTCCGCTCACGACCGAACCGCAGATCGAACCGGCTGGGCAGAGTGCATACGGGGCCGATGCATCGGCGCTAAGTGTGTAGTTCGACCCGGCTGTCGTATCGATCGCTACGGCATTTATGGTAGTCGCAGCGGTGATGGGGATGGGGCTGGTGTAGGGCGTGGAGGAACCGGTGGCCGGGTTTCCGTTGGTGGTGTAGTAAATCGAAGCGTTCGGATCCGCGTCGGTAATTGTGATTGAGGCGCCCGCGGTTGGGATATAGCCGGCCAGCGGAGAGAACCTCGGCCCGGCTTCCTGAACCGTGAACAGCTGAGTCGCAACCGTGCTGCTGTTCGAGGAGTTGATCGCGATGGCAGAGACGGTCTCCGTTTGAGACACAGTGAACGGAGTTCCCGAAGTATATCGGGTTCCGTTTGCGGCGCTTGGCGTCGATCCGTCGGTGGTGTAGTAAATGGTTACGTTCGTGTCCGTATCGGCAAGAGTGACCGAGAAGGTGGATGGATAAGTTGCGGTCGTCCCGCTCGCCGAAGAGATGGTCGGCGCCGGGGAGGCCGCAACAAGGATGGTGTAGGCGGCGGACGCGTCCTGGCTGGCACCGTAGCTGGCGGTCGCATCGACTGCGACGGCGTTGATTGTCTCTGCGGCAGACAGCGTAAGAGCCCCCGCATATCGGGTTGACGAGGTGCTCGCCGGGCTGCCATTGGTAGTGTAGTAGATGGCCGCTCCAGAATCGGCATCGGTAATTGTGATCTGACTTCCGGCGGGAACCGCTCCTGCTGCCGGGGCAATCATGGGCGTAGCCTCGGTGATCGCGAACAGCTTCGACGCTGTACCGCTTGGCGTGAAGTTATGCGAAGCATCGATCGCGACAGCCATGATGGTTTGAGTAGAGGAAACCGTGATCGCGCCGCTGTACTGACTGCCGTGCGTTGCGCTGGGAGTTGAACCGTCCGTGGTGTAGTAAATCGTCGCGGTGCTATCCGTGTCACTGATGGTTACAGTGAGTGTCGAGGGATAGGTCGCGCTTGTCCCACCAGTTGACGCGATGACCGGCGTCGGAACCGGGACAAGGCCTGTGCCGCTAAGCGCGATGGCCTGCGGCGATCCGATTGCGTTGTCCGAGATGGTGATGGCGGCAGTCAACGGGCCCTGCGCAGCTGGCGCGAAGTGCCCATGGATGCTGCAGTTGGCGCCCGCGGCAACGCTGGTCCCGCAAGTGTTGGCGAAGACGAAGGAGGAGGCGTTCGCGCCGGTGACAGCGATGCTCGAAATGGCGAGTGGAGCTGTGCCGTTGTTGACAAGGGCGATATACGTCGAAGCGCTTTGTGAGCCAACCGCAAAGCTTCCGAATGTGACACTTGTGGTTGAAAGTGCTGGAGCTGGGTCGAGACCTGTGCCGCTGAGGGCAATCGTTTGGGGCGAGCCGGTTGCGTCGTCGGTGATAGTGATGGTGGCCGCGAGCGCGCCAAGGGTCAGGGGTTTGAAGGTTCCCTGGATGGTGCAATTCCCGGCCACCGGGACGCTCGTCACGCAAGTATTGCTGATGGCGAACGAAGATGCGCCTGCGCCGGAGAGAGCGATGCTGGTGATCGCCAGAGGGCCCGTGCCGTTGTTGGTCAGCGTCACCGACCGGGACGCGCTGGTGATGTTCAGCACCTGGTTGCCGAACGGCAAAGTTGTGGCAGACAGCGTTGGAGCAGACACAAGGCCGGTGCCGCTGAGCGCGATGGTTTGCGGCGAGCCGGCTGCGTTGTCCGTAATCGCGATCGAAGCCGTTAACTGGCCCTGCGCAGCGGGGGTGAAGTGGCCATGAATGGTGCAGTTGGCGCCCGCGGCAACGCTCGTTCCGCAAGTGTTGGCGAAGACAAAGGAAGAGGCGTTCGTGCCGGTAAGGGCGATGCTCGAAATGGTAAGAGGCTCCGCGCTGGTGTTGGTCAGGGTCACCATTTGCGAATAACTTGATACACCAACCGCATACGCGCCGAAGGAAAGACTGTTAGCCGAGAGCGTTGGGGCAGCGACGACTCCCGTGCCGCTCAACGCAATGGTTCGCGGCGAGTTGGTTGCGTCGTCGGTAATGGTGACGGTGGCAGTGAGCGCGCCGAGGGTCAGGGGTTTGAAGGTTCCCTGAATGGTGCAGTTGCCGGCCACCGGGACGCTCGTCCCGCAAGTATTGCTGATGGCGAACGAAGACGCGCCTGCGCCGGAGAGAGCGATGCTGGTGATCGCAAGAGGTCCGGTGCCGTTGTTGGTCAGGGTCACTGAACGGGGCGCGCTGGTTGTGTTCAGCACCTGGCTGCCGAAAGGCAAGGTTGTGGCAGAGAGCGTTGGAGCAGACACAAGGCCGGTGCCGCTGAGCGCGATGGTTTGCGGGGAGCCGGCTGCGTTGTCCGTAATCGCGATCGAAGCCGTTAACTGGCCCTGCGCAGCGGGGGTGAAGTGGCCATGAATGGTGCAATTGGCGCCCGCGGCAACGCTCGTTCCGCACGTGTTGGCGAAGACAAAGGAAGAGGCGTTCGCGCCGGTAAGGGCGATGCTCGAAATGGTAAGAGGCTCCGCGCTGGTGTTGGTCAGGGTGACCATTTGCGAATAACTTGATACACCAACCGCATACGCGCCGAAGGAAAGACTGCTAGCCGATAGCGTTGGGGCAGCGACGACTCCCGTGCCGCTCAACGCAATGGTTTGCGGCGAGTTGGTTGCGTCGTCCGTAAAGGTAATGGTGGCCGAGAGCGCGCCCAGCGAAGCGGGTGTGAAGGTTCCCTGGATCGTGCAGGTTCCTGCGGCGGCCACGGTCGTTCCACAAGTGTTACTGACGGAGAAGGAAGACGAGCCAGCGCCTGAGATAGCAATGCTGGTGATTGCCAGAGGCATTGTGGCGGTGTTGGTCAATGTTACCGACTGCGATGTGCTGGTTGTCCCAAGAACCTGGCTGCCGAATGACAGGCTGGTGGCAGAGAGGGTTGGCGCGGAAACAAGCCCTGTACCGCTGAGCGCAATGGTTTGCGGCGAATTGCCGGCGCTGTCCGTGATAGTGACCGCAGCGCTCAAAGGACCCGGAACAGCCGGCGTCATATGTCCATGAATGCTGCAATTGGCGCCTGCGGCGAGACTGGCGCCGCAGTTATTTGCGAAGACGAAGGAAGAAGTGTCCACTCCAGTTAGGGCAATGCTCGAAATGGCAATGGGCGACCCGCTGGTATTGGTAAAGGTCACCGAGTAAGAAGGACCTTGAACCCCAACAGCAACCTTGCCGAACGACAGACTGGTTGCCGAGAGGGTGGTCTGCGCCATAGCTGAACATGCGGAAAACAGGCCGAGCATCGCTGCCAGAAACAGGAGGACTGAACTTTGCAACTTCTTCATAGGATTCCTTCCACTTACTGCTTCGAGTTCGGCGGCCTTGGAAAGGGGTAACTACTGAGTCAGGACCGCATTCCGAATTGGGCCGCATTCGTGCGATAGAAAGCCTGAGTTTGCATCAGGGTTTGGTTCCCTGTACTCCGTTTTGCGTCGCGAGCGCTGTTGGGCTTACGGTCGGAGCGGCAACGCCAATGAACTCAACCAGGGCGTTGGTGAGAAGAGATGAACTGGTCTGCCCGCCGGCGCGGCCGTTCAAGAACCAGAGGTTCCCGGATGGGTCAACTGCGATGCCTCCTCCGGCTGAGCCGGAATTCGTATCGCTACTGATCGTTGTCAAACCAGTGGTAGTTTGCTCGGCGGCGCTGGTCGCGGTGAATCCTGTGTTGGGCGAGATCTGCGTCCCAGTTGGGGTGACCTCATCCAAAGCTTGCTGCGGGTTGGCGCCAGCAGGGACTGATCCCCCATAGGACCAGATGTTTCCCGCCCCATCCACGGTTAGGAAGCCTCCGCAACGGCTGTTCGACGTAGTGAAAGTGCTGACCGGGGCGCTTGAGTTGGACGCGTTCAGGGCTACGTAGCCATTCTGGCTTGCGTTGCAGGCATACATGTTGCCATTAGTCCCGGCGGCAAGTGTATCGATCGCGCTGGGTGTGTTGTACACGTTGTTGTACGTGCCATTTGGTGCACCGGTGGTGTTGGTCGTCGAGGTTTCTACTACCTGGGTACCACCTCCGTCGCCTATCCAGACGTTTCCGCGGGAGTCGAATGCCAGGCCGATGTTGCCGGAATTGTAGCCAAGACCCAGGCTGATTGCACTCACGCAGTTTCCGTTGCTGTCATTGAATGTAAGTGTCCCGTCATAATTCACTTGCCAGATATATTGCCCGTCGATGGCCATGTCGCCGCCGCTGAGGGCGTTGTACGACGGATTGGTACAGGCGGGCCCAATGACCCCAGGCTGCAGGTTGCTTGCATTCCCCGTCGCAATCGTCTGCGACTCTCTCAATTGCGCAGCAGCTAGCGGGAATAGGTCACTTTCTCCATTGTTGTCGCTCACCCAAATGTAAGCCGGGCTGGACGTGTCGATGGCCAGCCACGCCGGGATCCCGAAGATGCCCAATGAGCCCGAATATGGGTAGTCAGGTCCCTCACCACCGAAAGTGCTGTAGGGGAGAGGGTTTGCTGAATCCACCGCGACGGAGCTGCTCACTAGCGACGTAGCCGGCGTGAGCGCCTCTCCGATGGGGTCGAAGCCAGTTACCATTCCTGTACTTCCGGAGGTAAGTAGAGCTTGGCCGATTGGGTTCGCGGGGATCGCAGTTACCCACACGTTCCCCGCGAGATCGATAGCCAGAGTCTGGTTAAGCAGTGTGTCAGTTGCGTCAATCACCGGGTTGATACCCAATCCCCCGCCGGTGAAGCTTATCGCCAACGTCCAGTCGTTCGGTTCGGC
>Ga0302319_10001663_pt1 | contig 49342 bp, 38 predicted proteins | sample Bog_T0_2_FD_203319 | JGI IMG/M metagenome (GOLD analysis project Ga0302319, IMG submission 203319) | Peat permafrost microbial communities from Stordalen Mire near Abisko, Sweden - Bog_T0_2 | ecosystem: Environmental > Terrestrial > Soil > Wetlands > Peat | place: Sweden: Abisko, Stordalen Mire... | reverse complement strand
TCCAACGGCTTCCTCTCCCGGAGGGAGAAGGAGATACTAGCCCCGGGCGAAACCCGGGGTCTGCAATCCCCATTTCGACTCCGCCCCGTAGGGACGGGCTGAATCAAGCCTTCGGTCCCTTTTTCGTTGCCGCTGGCTTCTTCACCACAACCTTCTTCGCCGCCTTCTTGGCAACCGGCTTCCGAACCGGGGTCTTCTTGGCCGCCGCCTTCACAGCCTTCTTTGCTGCCACCTTCTTCCCCACTGGCTTCTTCGCCTTCGCTGCAGCCTTATCCCGCGCCGCCTGAGTCTTCGCGGCCAGCGCTGCCTTCAGTTCAGTATCAAATTCGGCGGGAGTCAGCGGCCGGGCCGACTTGCGCAACCGCTCAATGTCGTAGAAAGCCCGCCGCTCAGTCAAGAAGACGTGGACCACAAAGTCGACATAGTCGAGAAGGACCCAATCGCCCTTCCGGCGCCCTTCCACTGAGTTAGGAAGAACTCCAAACTCCTTCTTGAGCCGATGCTCTATCTCGTCGGAAATCGCGATTGCCTGGCGATCGTTGGTAGCGGAAGTTACCAGGAAATAGTCAGACAGGCCAGCGTCAATTGGATCCAATTCGAGGATGCGTGTATCTTCACCCTTCTTATCTTCACAGGCCTGTGCGGCTGCCTGAACCAGGATGCGAGTTTGCTGTTGTGCTTCGGTAGTTGTCATTCGTGAAAAACATTCTCCAACGCTAATCGTAGTCTCTCGATCAGGCCGGAGCAAGCTTGATGCCGCTCCAGGCCAACAGCATGAATCCTAAAAGAATCCACCCCAAGAATTCTTTCGCAGAATTTGCAGTCTATTTCGTGGAAACGTGCATACTCAAACCATGACCGCCACTGCCCTCACAAAAACCCGCCAATTCAATCCCTCGGGAACGCACACGGTTCGCGCAACCCGTTGCAGTGTCGGAGAAGGTGCAACCGGCTTATTTTGTGAGAGATCACCCGGTTTATACCCCTAAATGGCCCTGCCACCCCCTCGCTATTGGGCGCAGCTCCATCATCTGAAAAGGATTAAGGCGAAAAAGCCCAATTCGACCCTCGAAAACAAAGCACTTACAGGCCACACTCGGTCTACCGATAAAGCCCACGCGCGCGGATATATTCCAGAACAGCGGGGCAAAGCACCTCGGCTCCCGCGCCGACAGGCAGATCCGTCGGCTTCGCAGATCCTCGAATCGCCTCTCGAATCTCACTTGCACTGATCTCAATGTGCAGTCCCGGCAGCAAGTACAACCGGACGGTACCCCGCGCCGGACTGGTCACGACATACGACCGCAGTTCGACGGAAGAATCGGAAGGTTCGACCGTAAGCCCAGCCGGCAATGCAGCCCGAATGTCTTCCAGCGGCAAGCCCGGCCGCGAGGCAACCACTAAAGAAGCCAGGAACGGAATCTCGGCGGCCCTGTGCCACTTCCACAAACTCAGAAACGAATCCGCTCCCATCAGGCAGAACAGCATCCCGTCGGCTGGCAACTCAGCCTGAACCCGTCCTAGGGAATCAGCCGTGTAGTTCGGAGCACCCAACCCCTCCGGCGCGTCCACCAACGATACGGCAAACCCAGCCTCCCCGGCGATTGCGAGCCGGGTCATCTCCACGCGGTCTTGGAAGCTGGCCGAGGAACCCTCCGGTTTGAGCGGCTGCGAACCCACCGGAGCAAACAAGACCGCATCCAGAGCCAGCGCTCGTCGCGCTGCACGCGCCACAGCCACGTGCCCCCGGTGCGGCGGGTCAAAACTGCCTCCGAAAAAGGCAACGCGCATCGCGCCGCCCCGGCCACTATTCATCTATCCATCGTATCCCGCGCCAGCTACCTGCAGTTACAGGTCTGGTAGCATCAATGTCAAGATGCGCTATCTGATCGTAATACTCGCCCTGGCCGGCGTCGTGGTTTCCGCACTTGCTTTGCAGGTTCACTATTCCACCGCAACCGAGCCCTGCGACATCAACGCCAAGTGGGACTGCGGAATCGTCAACCACAGCCCCTTCGCGGAAATCCTGCACATCCCCGTCGCTGCCATCGGAATTGCCGGCTACCTGGCGATGGCCGGCCTGGCTTTCTTCAAGCGCCCCAGGTTCCTGGCCGTATTGGCTCTGGCAGCCCTGAGCTTCTCCCTCTACCTCACCTACATTGAGAAGTACGTCCTCGAGGTCTATTGCATCTACTGCGTCACCTCCCTGGGGATCATCCTCCTGGTGACAGTCCTCAGCCTCGTTTTGAGTTTTACAACCTCGAAACGAGGGCGGACTGCGTAGCCCGATCGCGTAACCTGTGATCCACACCACTGCTCCTCGTCCCGCGACCCATCTTTAGCTTCCGCGCTGATAAAATTAAACTGACGCCATGTTTAGACAGAAATATGCACGCTGGATGTACAAGTGGGAGACTCGTCTGACCATGCGCGATGAAAATCGCGTGGTGCGCCCGCTCGAATGGGGCTTCGAGTGGATCGAGCCGCTTCTTCAGTCTCACGGTTTTCAGGATGCAATTCCTGGTCCAGAAGTTCTGCGCGACCCGGCGCTCGCCGAAGCGGCCATGGTGCGGATCAATCAGATTCTGATCCGCCATGGCGACAAGTTCTTCGGCTACGAGCGGCCCACCGACTTCCGCCTTGAAGAGCGTCACCCCCAGCTCTACCCCACAAACGTGCGTCCCGAAACATTGGCCCAGGACGCGGCCATCAAGCAGCAGGCTACCGCAGGAAAGCTAGCCCCGGCACAGTTCCTTCGCTTCACATCGCCCGAGAGCTCGCCGTACCCTGAAAACGACGCAGTCAACGCACGGTGGTACCCGGCCCCAGCGCACAAGGACCCAAATCGCCCCAAGCAGGCCATCGTCGTCCTGCCACAGTGGAACTCTGACGGCTTCAGCCACAATGCCCTGTGCACCATCTTCAACAGGATGGGCGTTTCCGCACTTCGGCTCTCCATGCCGTATCACGATATACGCCGTCCAGCCGAACTGGAGCGATCAGACTACTCAGTCAGCGCCAACATCGGTCGAACTCTCGCAGCCTGCCGGCAAGCGGTTGTCGACATTCGCTGCTGCCTGGACTGGCTGGAAGAGCAGGGATATGAGCACTTCGGCGTCCTTGGGACTAGCCTCGGTTCCTGCTACACGTTCCTCGCCAGCACGTTCGACAAGCGGATCCGGGTGAACGCCTTCAACCACGCCTCCACAGCCTTCGGAGATGTGACCTGGGCAGGGCAGAGCACTCGCCATGTGAAGCAGGCACTGGAAGAGGCCGGACTCACGCAGGATCGCGTTCGCGCGCTATGGTCAGCGGTGAGTCCTTGCAGCTACTATGAGCGGTTCGCGAGCCCGGAAGCTGGCGGCCCGGACAAGAGAGTCCTGCTGGTCTACGCCAACTACGACCTCACTTTCCCCATTGAGTATTCGCTGCAGGTGGTGGAGGCGTTCAAGCGCTATGGACTGAACTTCGAGCCAAGGGTGTTGCCCTGCGGCCACTACACCACTGGGGAAACGCCGTACAAGTACATCGACGGCTGGTATCTGGGCTGGTTTGTGTACCGCGCGTTCAAGGCGCTGCGCAACGAGAAGGCCGCCGCGGAACTGCTGAATGCGACTCCAGCACAGGATGTTGAGGAAGAAGCCCTCTCGCGCTAGCGATTATTGATGGCCTGCAAGTCCGTTATTTCGGTAGGTAGATTTGGATTTCTTCGACGTAACCTTCTTTCTTTTGATTGGGTTACAGCCATATTGCGGGGGGGGGTGGCAGGGTGCGTTTTGTCCGGAGTGGCCGGTACAGACCCTGCGCATGCCTGCCTCGTTGAGTGGGCGACTCTCCGTGAAGGCATGTCGGTCATGATTTAATTGTGCGCTTTGGCAACGAATTAGACTGCAAATTTGGGGAAAGAAACTTTTTGGATCGATCCCGTTTAGATTCAGGCGAATGGTGGTGTCATGCCGGAGGAGTTCGTCCGCTGCTCAGGTTGACAAGTGGTCGTCAATGACTACTCCGTTCTCAGCGCCTGAATCGGATTGATTCGCGCCGCGCGCAGAGCGGGGACGAGGGATGCGGCGCTGGCAATCGCGCAGAGTGCCGCCACAGACCCTAACATTACCCACGGATCGTGCACGGACGTTCCATAGAGGAAAGCGGCCAGCATCCGCGACGCAAACAGAGCAACAGCCAGCCCACCCAGCGAGCCGCAGACGGCAATCCACGCATTCTCGCGAAAAACCATAGCAACTACCTGCCCGCGTTGCGCGCCAAGCGCCATACGGATGCCTATTTCGCTGGTGCGTCTCGCCGTGGCATAGGCCAGCGTTCCATAGAGGCCAATCGCGGTCACCAGCAGCGCGCATCCGGCAAAGAAGACGGCCAGAATCGCCATCATGCGTTCGGTGCTCACGGATCTGTTGAGCACGTCGTCCACAGTGGTCATCACCGGAGCGGGAATGTCGGGAGCCAGACGTGAAGCGAGTACTCGTGCGGCGCCAGCCAACGGCGCCAGCGGCCCGTCCACACGTATCACTGCAGTGAGCGAAGGCTTTGGCTGCTCATCCTGCTGCATGGGAACGTATGCGGCAGCGGGCGCCGGAGATTGCATGTCGCGATACTTTGCGTCAGCGACGACGCCGACCACCTGATAGGAGAGTGTCTCGCGCGGGTTGGTCACCTGCCGCCCCAGAGCGTTCTGGCCGGGGAAGAACTCCTTTGCCGCGGACTGATTCAGAATGATCTTCAATCCCGATGCATTGCTATCGCTCCAGCTGAATTCGCGACCCAGGTACAAGGGGATCCGCATGGTGCCGAAGTACTCCGGCCCGACGGCATTCATGTAGATCTGGTGGGTGCCGCCGGCAGGCGTAGAGTAGTCGCCGTTCCAACCGCGATGCGAGAGCGGAACAATGGACTCGAAGCTCACGCTCTTCACGCCGGGCTGATGCCTCAGTCCGTCGCCCAGTTGCCGATAGAGCCGCATGAGCGCGTCGCCTTGCAACTGTTGCTTGTCCATCTTGAAGGAGATGTTGACCAGACCCTTTGGATCGAAGCCGGCTCCGGACTTGAAGAGGCGCAAGAGGCTTGCAGCAAGCAAGCCGGCGCCGATCACAAGGGTCAGAGCCACGGCAACTTCCGTTGCCATCAGCGCGCGGGGAAGAATCCATCTACGCTCGAATGCCGGTCGGGTCTGCTGGCCTTCTTTGATCTGATCATTCAAATTTCCCGCCGTGGCCTGGAGCGCGGGAACGAGCCCAATCAGGACCGAAGACACGAGGGCGATCAATGCTGCGAATAACAAGACGCGGAAATCCAGCGATGTATCGAGCCGCATCTCGGTCCAGCCGTTTTGAGCCAGTGCCGCCAGCGAATGGCTCACCAGTGGGGCCGCAGCCAACCCCCCGGCTGTGCCAAGCACGGCAATCGTCAGGCTCTCGGTGAAGAGTTGCTGGATGATGCGGCGACGGGTGGCTCCGACGGCCAGGCGAGTGGCCAGTTCGCGATTCCGGGCCACGCCGCGGGCCATCAACAGGCTGGCCAGATTCAGGCACGCCAGAAGCAGAATCCCTCCGCACATGACGAACATGGCTATCAGAGGCTTGCGGAAAAGGAAACGCGCGTACGTATAGCCATTCGAACCCGGCTCGGTCGCGAAATGGAAATGTCCCTTCTCCTTCTCCGCGATAAAGTTCGTGTCGGTGGCACCGGCTTCATGCAGAACAGGATTTGAAACAGTCAGCAGCGCTGCGTTGGCCTGTTCGATGCTGATTCCAGGCTTGAGCCGCGCACCCACGATGAGCCACCACGCATGGATGCCGTCGTCGATATGATTCCGTGGCGCGTCGATGATGGGGTCAGCCGACAAAGGCGCATAGATCTCCGGCCTCTGCGTTGGATCCGGACCGATGAAGCGCTTGGGCATCACGCCCACTATTGTGAAGGGCGTGTTGGCGATGACCATGGTGCGGCCCACCACATCGGACGCGCGATTGAAGCGGTTGTTCCAGAGGTCTTCGCTTATGACCACGGCGAGTCCTGCGGGACTTCCTCCGGGCTGATCATCCTGCGGCGTAAGATAACGGCCCAGAAGCGGCGCGGTTTCCATGGCTTGAAAGAATTTTCCGCTCACCAGCATTCCGGGAACGTTCTCGTTGCCGGAATTTCCCCTTACCTGCAGCGTGTCTCCGTTATAGGCAAACACATCTGTGAAGACCTCATGCCGATTCTCCAGGCCACGAAAGAAAGGCGCGCAAAACACATAGTCGCCGGGATCGGGAGCACCCTCGACATAGCGCAGCACGGCAAGCTGATCGGCGTGCGGCACAGGCAATGGGCGTAGGAGGAGGCCGTTGATCAGGGAGAAGACTGCTGTGTTTGCGCCCACGCCAAGAGCAAGTGTCAGGATCGCGGTGATCGCGAAGCCGGGCGACCGCCGCAATTGTCGAATACCAAAGCAGACGTCGCGGCCGATTTGCTCGATGAGCGGCATTCCGCGCTGCAGCCGATAGGCCTCCCTGGTTTGCGTGACTCCGCCAAAGGCACGCAATGCCACGGTACGCGCGTCTTCACGAGACATGCCTGCCTGAAGGTTTTCCTCGGTCGCGAAATCGATGTGGGAGCGCAATTCTTCATCGAGGTCGACGTCGAGTTGACGACCACGGAAGAGGGAGAGGCAGCGGCTGAGCAGCGTGCGCAGGGTGTCCATCGAAATCTCCTATTCGGTTCTTAGAGCGCGCATCGGGTCAACGGAGGCAGCTCTTCGCGCGGGGATGAAGCCGGCTACGGCGGCACAAATCCCGAGAACCAATGTTGCGCAGGCAAACGCAAGCGGATCGTAGCTGCCGACGCCATAGAGAAGGCTGGCCATCAGGTGACCGGCAAGAAGCGCGGCTGGAATCCCAATGAAGAGACCGGCGAGAATCTGGGCCAGCGCACCACGCATCACGATGGATACGACGCTTGATCGGGTGGCTCCCAACGCCATGCGGATGCCGATTTCGCTGGTGCGCCGCGCGACGAAGTAGGACATGACTCCGAAGAGCCCAACCGAAGCGAGAATCAGCGCGAGGACGCCGAACAAGCCGGTGAGCCGGGCTATGAGCCGATCCTGGTTGAAGTTGCCGGCCACCTCAGTGTCATACGAGTCAAAGTGAAAAACGGGCAGGCTCGGATCGATCTCCGCAAGTGTTTTTCTGGCGAGCGTTTCTGCGTTCCTGGGCGAACGCGCGAAATCGAGGATGATGTAGTCAACGAACATGGAAGCTTCCTCGCCTGCGTTCGAATCGGCTTCTTGGTAGCCGGTGAATTGCTGGGAGAGCGGACGGAAGAAGAGTGGACGCACTTCTCCACGGGGGTTGCTCATCTTAAAGTCCGCGAAAACGCCCGCAATTTCAAATGCACTGGAGTATTGCGGCTTGTCGAGGCCGAAATGTTTTCCAATCGGATCCTGGCCAGGGAAGAATTGCTTAGCGAAGGCCTGGTTCACGATGACCACCCGGGGTGAACTTGCCGTGTCTTGTACCGTAAAGTTGCGTCCCAGCACAATCGGCACGCCGATCGAATCAAGAAAGTGCGTGCTTGCGCGGTCCCAGATTGAAAAGCAGTTGTCATTGGGGCCTGGTGCGGGGTGCCCTTGCGGAACCACGCACGAGCCCCACTGGTTTCCGCCGAGGGGGGTGTAGCGAACCAGGCTCACGTTCGCCATGCCCGGCAACGCCGAGAAGCGATCTTCTATCTGACGATAAAGCGCCGAGAGACGGTCGACTGTATAGCCAACGCCTTTCGGATCGAATCCGAGCACGTAGCGGTTGGCGGTGGAGAAGCCAAAATTCTGATGTTCCAGATTTGCCAGCGACCGTGTCATGAGAAAGGCGCCCGCCAGCAGCACCACCGACAATGCCACTTGCAGGACGACGAGAGCTCTTTGCGGAAGCGAGGAACGGTCGGCTCCCATTCCATTGCTCCGGTTTACTCCGCGCAGAGCTTCGGCCGGATGCGCGTGCGACGAAAGCCATGCTGGAGCTGTTCCGAAGACGACTCCCGTGAGCAGAGAAACCAGGAACGCGAATCCAAGCACGGGCAAGGAAGGGCCGGCTTCAACCGGCATGTTGCGGGCTTCGGGGAAAGCGAGCGATAGAATCACCCGCGAAAGGCCGTAGGCTACGGCCAACCCTGCGATTCCGCCCGTCAAGCTGAGCAGAACGCTCTCGGTCAGTATCTGGCGGATAAGCCGATTCCGCGCCGCGCCCAGCGCCATGCGCAAAGCTACTTCGGCACGTCGAGTGGTGCCACGGGCCAGCAGCAAGTTGGCTATATTGGCACAGGCAATGAGCAGCACTACGGTCGAGAGAATCATCAGCAGGCGCAGCCCTTTGCCCGTTTGCTGCTGCAGCTTCTGAATGCCTCCGCCAGCGGGCGCAAGAACCACATGCTGCCTGGGAATCAATGCCGATCCGCCTTGCTCCGTATACTTGGCGCGCGTGAGCAGCCATTGCCGCAGCACCACCGAAAGCTTGGTTTGCAAGGCGCTCCTGTTGACGCCGGGGCGTAGCCTGCCCAGGGCATAGAGCCAGTCCGTATCGGGCTGCTTCACGGTCGCATTTGCTCCTTCGAGCATTGGTTCGCTGGCGAGGGGCAGCCAGATTTCCGGCGGATGCGGAGCGACGCGGTCCCCAAAAAAGCCGGGAGGCGCAATGCCGGCCACAGTGAATGGCTGCGTATTCAGGTAGACCGTCGCTCCCACGATATGAGGATCGCCGCCAAATTCCGCCTGCCAGGTCTGGTAGTTGAGCACGAACGCCGGCGCCGCGCCGGGTTGGTCGTCGTTCTCTGTCAGCGGACGGCCCGCATAGGCGCCGACGCCGAGCGTGGAGAAGTAGTTTCCCGAGACGTATTCGGAATGAAGCGACTTGGCTGGCAAGGAACCGTAGCGCATACTGAACTCGCTGCCGCCCGCCTCCACGGCAGCCAGTTGTTCAAACTCCGGCGATGACTGCTTGAGATGGAGGTACAGATCGTAGGAGAAGAGATCGAAGTCGCCGTCGTCGTTTTGAAAGTTGTCGTAATAGCAGCAATCGTCCTTGTCTCCGATGCGGTAGAGACGGGATGGATCGTTGACAGGCAGCGAGCGCAGCAGAATGCCGTAAACGAGTGTGAAGATGGCCGTGTTGGCGCCGATGCCAAGCGCGAGCGTAATGACAACGGTCAGCGTGAAGCCGGGCGACTTGCGCAGTTGGCGGAGGGCGTAGCGGACGTCCTGAACCAATACCTCAAGCGCTGGCATTCCGCGCTGGACTCGATACTCTTCCCGAGTCTGCGTGACTCCGCCGAGGGAGCGCAGTGCAGCAGTACGCGCGTCATTGCGAGACATGCCTGCCTGAAGGTTTTCTTCGGTCGCGAAATCGATGTGGGAGCGCAATTCCTCTTCGAGGTCGAAGTCGAGTTGACGGCTGCGGAAGAGCGAGAGGCAGCGGCTGAGCAGTGTGCGCAGGGTGTCCATTGAATTCTCCTATTCGGTTCTTAAAGCACGCATCGGGTCAACGGAGGCAGCCTTTCGCGCGGGGATGAGTGCTGCCGTCATCGCGCAGAACCCAAGCACGATCGCCGCGCCCAGAATTGCTCGTGCATCCAGCGGCTTGACGTTGTAGAGAAGGCTGCTTAGAAAGCGTGTCAGGCCAATGGCCGCGACAACTCCCACGCTGATTCCGACGCCGGCCAGCGTCAATGCCTCGCGGAGCGTTCTCAGCAGGACCTTCTGCCGCGTCGATCCAAGGGCCATGCGGATGGCGATTTCGCGCCCTCGCTCCGAGACCGAATATGCCAGCACTCCGTAAATCCCGAGCAACGAAAGCGCCAATGCGATTGCCGCAAAAGCAGTGACTATCCATGTGTTGAAGCGGCGGGAAATCTCGGTGGCGGAGACAACTTCTTCCATCGATTGCATATCTGAGACCGCAAGCAGGGGATCGAGGTGATGGATTGTTTTCTCCACCGTGGCCTGCAGCGCCATGGGGCTACTCGCGGTGCTCAAAACGATGTGGAAGCTGCGGTAAGGGGGAATCTGCAGCTGAACTTCCGTCTCCCACTGGCGGCGGCTCTGCTGCAGTGGCTCATACATTTGTGGATAGACGGCCTGGTCCAGCGCACCTTGGCGAACATCGCCGACAACACCGACGACCATAATCAGCGGCCGCGTGCTTTTCGGCGCGCCACCCATGCGGAACTTCCGGCCCACAGCATCCACGCCGGGCCAATGCTGTCGCGCGGCCGTCTGACTTACGATGGCCACCAGGGGCGCGTCAGGGCGATCATCGTCCGGGGTGAAGTAGCGTCCCTCGACGAGCGGGATGCGCATGGCGCGGAAGTAGTCGCCGAATACGAAATAGTTAGAGACAGACAGCCAGTTCTGGCCGCTTCGTGGGGAGTATCCTTCGGGAACAAAGTTGCGATCGGAGTTGATTCCGATGACCGGGATGTTGGTTGCGACGCCGACCGAATTCACCTGGGGCAGAGTTCCAAGTTGCTGCAACAGGTCGCGAGAGAATCCGTCGACTTTCTGGGCTGACACGTAATCGTGTTCAGGGAGCGTTATGGATGCGGTCAGCACATGCTGCGGCTCGAATCCCGGATCGGTAGAGAGCATGTTTTGAAAGCTGCGCAGGAACAGACCGGAACCCACCAGCAGCACCATGGCCAGCGAAACCTCGACGGTGGCCAGGGTTCCGCGCATTCTCTGCTGCCTCCGGCTCTGGCCTGCGCCCTGCGCCCCTTCGCGCAGCGAACCGATCAAATCGGGACGGATGCCAGCGACAGCGGGAGCCCAGCCGCAAAGGATTCCGGTTAAAGCAGTGAGCCCCAATGCCACTAGAAGCGCCGGCAGGCGCACGGCAATCTCGCCCAGACGCGGCAGAGAATCGGGCAGCGCCACGGCGGCCATGCGCACCAGCAGCGCAGCCAGAGCCAGCCCCAGCGCGCCGCCAACCGCAGATAGCACCAGGCTCTCAGTGAATAGCTGGCGGAGGATTGTCTTGCGCGCCGCTCCCAGCGCAACGCGCACACCCAGTTCGCGCCGCCGCCCCGCCGCGCGCACCAGGAGCAGGTTGGCAAGGTTGACGCATGCGATCAATAGAATCAAGCCGGCCGCCGCCAGCAGCGTAGTGAGCAATGGCCGCGCGCTATGTATGGTTTCCTCCTGCAAAAACCGGACATCGCTGGTGAGATGAATGCCATCCTGGGGAGGAATCAGGGCTTCAATGGCGGCGACCATGCGGCTCACATCGCTCCGCGCCTGAGCAAGCGTTACCCCGGGCTTGAGCCGCGCGATGGCGCCGTATTGGAAGTCATCCGTCTCATCCTGCTTCTCATCCTGCGTAAAGCTCATCGGCACCCACATATCGCGTTGGCTGAGCCGCCCCGCATCCAACGGAAATTCAAAAGTGCGGGGCATGACGCCGATGATGGTGTACGGCCTGCGATCCAGATCGATGGTGGCGCCAATGGCCTTTGGGTTAGCCTGAAAGCGCTCGCGCCACAGCGCATAGCCAATAAGTGCGACGGGCGCGGCGTTCTCGTCCTCCTGCTGCGTAAACACACGACCCGCCATCGGTTGCGCTCCAAGCATTGGCAGCAAAGCCGCGGTGATGCGCTCGGCCTTCGCCTGGAAGGGTTTGCCCGCGCCACTGACCTCAAATCCGGCCGATATGTATCCGCCCACTTGCGTGAACGTCTGATTGTCGCGGGCGAACCGGATCACGTCCGGTGCGGGAAGATCGGCCGGCTCGAGCATGTGCTCGACCCCCTCGTGAAGACGGACCAGGCGATCGGGCGCATCGAAGGGCAAAGGACGCAACAGCACCGCTTCGACGACCGACCACACCGCCGTCAGGCCACCGATGCCGATCGCAAGTGTGAGCACCGCGGTGAGGGTAAAACCGGGTGACCGGCGAAACTGCCGCAATGCATAACGCACGTCCCGGCCCAACGTCTCGACGAATGGAAGCCCCCTTTGCATGCGGTACTCCTCCTTTGTTTGCGTCAATCCGCCAAACCTCCGCAGCGCCTCAGTCCTTGCCTCCGCAGCAGGAATCCCGCGCTTGAGGTTTTCTTCCACCGCGAAATCAATGTGCGTCCGCACTTCTTCCTCGAGGTCGAGATCGAGCCCGCGACGATGAAAGAGTGCGGAGCATCGACTTAAAAGCTCACAAAACCAATCCATTGCAGGCTCCTGAATTGCGGGGATCTGGATTGCAGGGTTCTAGCTGGAGGGGGCAAGGAAGCGCGCCATGGTGGCGGCAGTTCGCTCCCAGTTTTCTGTTTCCTCTTCAATCTGCCTGTGTCCGCGCGGGCTGAGGGAGTAGAACTTCGCGCGGCGGTTGGACTCCGATACACCCCACGCAGACTTGATCCAGCCCCGCTGCTCCAGCCGTAACAGCGCCGGGTAGATGGTTCCCTGGTTCAAGGTGAGAGCGTTGCCGCTGACCTGCTCAATGCGGCGAGCAATGCCGTAGCCGTGTAGGGGGCCCATGGACTCGAGCGTCTTGAGCACCATCAGGTCGAGGGTGCCCTGCAGCACATCGGATTTATCTCCCATTGCTATCTCCTGTTGACTTTCTACAGATACGATGCACTTGTATAGGCAGAATGTCAACAGGGGGATGATTGACATCCGGCAGCAGAGCGCGCCGTCAACGGAAATGCCTGGAACCTTTGCGACGGCCGGTTCATCCCAGGGGCAGATGATATTCCGTGATTACAACCCGATGGGCCGACAATGCGTCAGGCGATTTGTGCCGATTGCAGCAGCAATTCTTTCGGCCTTTGCGGCCGGCCAGGCATCCAACGCACAGGATTCCGCCGCGGCTGCCCGGCCTACTCAGCCGGTGCTGGTGGAGCTGTTCACCTCGGAGGGCTGCTCCAGTTGCCCGCCGGCGGACGCGTTGCTGGCCCGGCTGGATGCGACGCAGTTTGTGCCGGGTGCGCACGCAATCGTCTTGAGCGAGCACGTGACGTACTGGAATCACCTGGGTTGGCGCGATCCATTTTCCTTGGACAGCATCTCCGAACGGCAGCAGGCGTACGCGACACGTTTTGGACTGTCCGGTGTCTATACGCCCCAGGTAGTGGTGGATGGAGCGGCCGAGGTTGTTGGCAGCGACGCCGGAGCCGTCGAACGGGCCGTTGCTCAAGCTGCCATGTCAGCCAAACCGGAACTGACAATTCCATCCGTTGCGTGGCAAGGAGACACATTACACTTTGCGGTTCAGGGAACGGGTGCCCAACACCTGGTGTTGATGGCGGCACTGGCTGAGGATGCGACCCAGGTCTCGGTATCAAAGGGGGAGAATGCAGGCCGCGTCCTGCAACATGTTGCGGTGGTGCGCGTTCTGAAAGAGATGGGGTTGGATGCCGCGGACGGCCTCCCTCTCACGCTGAAGCTCCCCGAAGAGGAAACCTCAAAGGACCAGAAGAGGGGCCTTCGCGTTGTCGTGTTTCTCATCGACAAGCGCAGTGGGAAGGTTGGAGCGGTCTCTGAAAGGCAAGTCGGCAGGACTTGAGCTTTACTGGGCCGGATTGGCGTGGGGATGGGCTGCTTTCCAGGCAGCTACGCGGTCTTCCACAGCTTGCTGCTGGTCGGTGGTGATGTGTTCCCCCACGCTCTGCCGGTTGGTCATGTACCTGCCCTGGTTAGGGCCAGGTACGGACGAGGCAAGATCCAGCCAGTAGTAGGCCTCAACATAGTCTTGCGCCACCCCCATTCCCACGGAATACAGCAGACCAAGCGTGCCCTGCGCACCGGCGTCACCCTGGTCGGCCGCTTTCCGATACCAAACCACCGCCTGCGCCATGTCGCGGGATACACCCCGGCCATCCCGGTAAAGATCCGCCAGCTTGATTTGAGCGGCACTGCTGCCCTGGTCGGCCGCCTTCCGGTACCAGGAGGCTGCCTCCTTGTAGTCGGCAGCAAGCTGGCGCGGGGTGCGCTCGGAGCCGGGGCCCGCCGCGTACGCATCTCCGGCCTTTATCTGCGCGGCTGCGTTGCCGGTGCCGGCACTGGCGAGCACCGCAGGGTCGACGGACGAGGATGGCGTGACGGGAAGCTGGGCAAGAGCCGGGATCCCGGCCATTGCCCAAAAAGTGGTCAGAATCAGAACAATTCGGGGGAATTTCACAGGAACCTCGAAGGTCAAGCAAGAATGTGCTGGTACAAGTTTACTTAGGCCTGCGCAGAATCAAACGTGCGTTCCGGTTGAAATGCCTACAAAGTGAATTCACAGTTGCAACCTGGTGAAGAACCTGCTCATTTCCTCCGCCCGGGAACCGGCTGGAAGGCGCTAGAATTCAAACATGACCGACCACATCTCTCTCTCCCTCGCCCAGGCCGATCCCGAAGTCGCAGCAGCGCTCGACCATGAAACTCTCCGCCAGCACGAAGGGCTGGAGATGATTGCCAGCGAGAATTTTGTCTCTGAGGCGGTGCTCGAGGCGGCTGGCTCCATCTTCACCAACAAATATGCTGAAGGCTACCCAGGGCGGCGCTATTACGGCGGTTGCGAGTACGCCGACGTGGTGGAAAACCTGGCCCGCGATCGTGCCAAGGAGATTTTCGGCGCGGAGCATGCCAACGTGCAGCCGCACTCCGGGTCACAGGCAAACGCGTCGGCATATATGGCGGTGCTGCAGGCAGGAGACACAATTCTGGGTCTGGATCTTGCTCACGGAGGCCACCTGACACACGGGCACAGGCTCAGCTTCAGCGGCAAGCTCTACCGGCCTACTTTTTACCAGGTGCGCAAAGACACTGAGCTGATCGACTACGACGAGTTGGAAGCTATTGCCACACGCGAGAAGCCGAAGGCAATCATCGGTGGCGGCAGCGCCTATCCAAGGTTGTGGGACTTCGCCCGCATGCGGGAGATTGCGGATAAGGTGGGAGCGGTTTATGTCTTCGACATGGCGCATATCGCCGGCCTGGTTGCCGGCGGGGTCCACCCGTCGCCTGTGCCACACGCACACATTACCACCACCACGACCCATAAGACACTCCGCGGACCGCGCTCCGGGCTGATTCTTTGCGGCCAGGAACTGGCGGCTGCGGTCGACAAAGCGGTCTTCCCCGGACAACAGGGTGGGCCCTTGATGCACATTGTGGCAGCCAAGGCTGTCGCCTTCGGCGAGGCGCTGTTGCCTGACTTCAAGACCTATGCCGCACAGACCGTGGCCAACGCCAAAACACTTGCGGCATCGCTCCAGGAAGCGGGCTTCCGCATCATCTCCGGGGGCACAGATAACCACTTGATGCTGGTGGATGTGTTTGAGAAGGGCATCCTTGGTTCGGAGGCGGAATTGGCGCTGGGAAAGGCCGGCATCACGGTAAACAAGAACTCCATCCCCTACGACACCAATCCGCCGCTTAAGCCTTCAGGCATTCGCATTGGCACTCCGGCGCTGACCACCCGTGGCATGAAAGAAGCGGAGATGCGGCTGGTTGGCGCGTGGATTGCGAAGGCTCTGGTTAAGCGGAACGACGACGCTGCCCTGGAAAAGATCCGCGGCGAAGTGGCTGAATTGGCCAACCGATTTCCACTGTATGCATGGCGCCGTCACCCGGTTCCAGTTACCGTCTGAGGCTGCTTCTTCCCCAGTCTGGCTCGAAACGCAGGCGTAAGGCGGCGAGCTATCCCCGAGCAGACAGAGTCACCGCACCGCAACTTGCGATCCTGAACGGTGTCTCATTTAATGTTTCATGTAATTGGCTAAAAGGGACAAACGCACTCAGACCTCACGAATGCCCCTTAAGCTGATTGGAGGAAGCGATGAAGACTTTTCAATTAGTGCTCGCAGGGTTTCTTGTTCTTGGAATATCGGCTTTCGCTCAGCGTCCGGAGGCGCAACCAGCCCCGCATCCGGCCATTCCCAGGAGCGGACCCAAGCCTATCCCGACCCCGCACCCACCTCAAGCGAACCGTAACTTCAGTGACAAGCCGGGTCACCCCAACGTTCCCCATGTGGATGGCAAGACCTGGGTCGGCCATGATACCGGCGCAGGCGACGCACGCTATCACCTTGACCGCCCATGGGAACATGGCCGCTTCGAAGGCGGACTTGGCCGTGAACATATGTGGCGTCTTGGAGGTGGTGGCCCGAACCGTTTCTGGTTCAACAACTGGTATTGGACGGTTTCCCCGGTGGATATCGCATATTGCGATGGATGGCTGTGGGATTCCGATGACATTGTGATTTATCCTGACCCGGATCACGATGGCTGGTACCTCGCCTACAATGTGCGCCTCGGTACTTACGTACATGTGGAGTATCTGGGAGCCTGATTCCGGGTCGTACGTTGAAATGAAAAACAAAACGAAGGGGACGGGCGTCGAAGCCTGTCCCTTTTCTACTTGCAGCGTCATTCTGAAGTACCCGCCAGGTGTACATTTAGTCCTGCCAGGAGATAGGATTGCTCATTGCACGGAGCGGGCAGTACACCAGGGACGAAGGCTGGCGAGGGCTCCCGATCTAACTCAATCAAAAATGGACAAAGAGGTCTCTAATGAAGCCCAGGACATTCCCCATGCCCCTCCGGATCAGTGCACATCGCTTCGTCGCTCTCATGTTAAGTCTGGCAGTAACGGTAGGTATCTCCAGCAGAGGAATTGCGCAAACAGCGTCGCCGTTGTTCCGGGATCCAATCGTGATGACGGGCGCGGATATGCGGCCGGCTACTTCGCTGAACGGCGAGTGGGCAACAATTGTCGATCCATATTCGAACGGTTTCTCCAGCTACTATCGCAACCAGATAACCCAGCCGGGCGATAACAAACTGGTGGAATATAACTTTGCCAAGTCACCCAAATTGAAGGTGCCCGGCGACTGGAATACGCAACGCGAGTCGCTGCTGTACTATGAAGGGCCCATCTGGTATCAGCGTGATTTCAGCTATCAACCGAAACCACATACGCGCATCTTCCTGCACATTGGCGCGGCCAATTACAAGTCATGGTTCTGGGTCAACGCCCAAAAGGTCTGCGAGCATGAAGGCGGCTACACCAGCTTTAACTGTGATGTAACAGGGGCAATTCACGCGGGTGCAAACTTTGTTGTGGCGGCCGTGGATAACACCCGGCGCGAAGACAATGTGCCTACGCTAAAAACCGATTGGTGGAACTATGGCGGACTCACACGCAGTGTATCGCTTATCGAAGTTCCAGAAGAATTCATCAATCAGTACGATCTTCATCTCAAGCGCGGGGAGGGTTCGGTAATTGAAGGCTGGGTGCATGTGGACGGCGCCCGTCCTGGTGTGAACGTACAAGTTGATATTCCGGAGTTAGCTGCAAAAACAACCGCTGTCACGGGCGACAATGGCCGAGCGGAAATTCGTTTTGAGGTGAATGCGCTCGAGCGCTGGTCACCGGAGACACCAAAGCTCTACAAGGTCAAAGTAACTGCTGGTGAAGACAGCGTTGACGACTTGATCGGCTTCCGCACCATTGAGACCAGGGGTACGGAGATTCTCCTCAACGGCAAGCCGGTCTTTCTCCGCGGCGTGTGTATTCATGCGGAAGCGCCTTACCGTAGCGGGCGTGCTAACACAGATAAAGATGCGGAAACACTGCTTGGGTGGGCAAACGAATTGGGAGCCAACTACGTTCGGCTTGCTCACTATCCGCACGATGAAAGCATGTTACGCGCGGCAGACCGGATGGGATTGCTTGTCTGGTCTGAGAATCCGGTCTACTGGGCAATTCAATTCGATAACCCCAAGGTTCTTGCCAAGGCCCAGCATCAGCTGGATGAAGAGATTGGGACTTCGCGCAATCATGCGGCTATTATCTTGTGGTCCATGGCCAACGAGACGCCAAACAACGAAGCTCGAACGCAGTTCATTGAAAAACTCGCCCAGCATACCCGTGAGCTTGATCCCACACGGCTTATCACCGCGGCATTACTGGTGCACAACGAAGGTAACACCAAAGTACTCGACGATCCGTTGGGAAAAGCACTGGATGTGATCGGCGCGAATGAATATGTCGGCTGGTACGAGCAAACACCCGCGGGAGCTGACACAACCCAGTGGCGCATTAACTATGACAAACCGCTCATCATGAGCGAATTCGGAGGGGGCGCCAAGGCCGGCCTGCACGGACCTGCAACGCAGCGCTGGACGGAGGAGTTTCAGGCAGATATCTATCGCCATCAGATAGGGATGTTCAACCGGATCCCGCAACTTCGCGGCCTGAGTGCGTGGATTCTGATGGATTTCAGATCTCCAACCCGCAACCTCGCAGACATTCAGGATGGATTCAATCGCAAGGGACTTATCTCCGACCAAGGGCAAAAGAAAGCAGCCTTCTATGTCTTGCAGAAGGCATATGTTGAAAAGACAGTTGGAAAAGCGGAGTAAATGACTGTAGGTTACGTTTCTAAGTTGGGAAGTAACCTTGGTAATTGTGCAAAACCCGATGGTTAAGTTATGCTTTACCAATGGCTATTGATTCGATACTCGCACAAATTGACGAAGAAATTGCAAAGCTCACTCAGATCCGCGACCTTCTCTCCAGCGGTTTCCCGACCAAGAAGTCAGGCGGATTGAAGGTTAAGAAGGCGTCCGAGAAGGCAAAAACCAAGAAGCGCCGCGTCCTGAGTCCCGAGGCACGCAAGCGCATTGCCGATGCACAGCGCAAGCGTTGGGCCACTCAGAAAGCCAAGGCAAAATAGCTCGCTCCGGCCAATCGATATATATGAAGCTCTAAAAACGATGCGGTTGACGGAAGACTCAAAACCGCTTCCGGCTTAGTCTGCGATCGTCCCATTGCCATGGGATCGAGCAACAGGCATCTACCAGGTCTCGACAGCCAGAATGTTTGGTGGCCCTGGGTGATCCTGAATCACCTGCGTTTCGATGACAGCTTCCATGTTCAGCTGTTCCCAGTTGGGGGGAAGCCTGGCAATGAGCGAGTCGAGATAGACGGGGTTGTAGAGAATCTCACCGGCAGCTTCTGTTCCCTCTTCTGAAATCCCTGCAGCGACAATTACGGCCTGTCCGGTCGTCGGGTCGTGGATTCGCGCCACAATTGCATAGTCGCGGGAGAGCTTCTGGTAGGGCAAATCCCAGGCCGTAGCCCAACTGGTCTGTTTCGGGCTCTTGCGATCGACGAGCAGCGCCACCCCATCCTTGGATTCGAAGCCAAAGCGCAGCTTCTGGGTCACTCTCAAGGTCCAGATGTTGTCGAATCCTCCAATCAGAACGATAGGTCCCTCACGGAGTTGGGCGAAACTGGCCTCGGAAGCCGGCAATACGCGGAAAGCCTTGTGGCGAGTTTCCAGCGCGGCGGCCGTTCGGGTAAGCGTGATTACGTCTGCCAAAGCCAGGTGCCCCGAGAGGTGCAGGCGGAAATAGAGAGGCTCCGGCGCTGAATTGCCTGGTGGGGTTTCAAGGGAATTTATGGAGCCGACATCCAGGTTTTTGGCGGGTTCTCCAAGGCAGTACGTCGCGGTGTTTGTGCCATCGGTGATGGGCGCCCAGAAGCGGTCGATCGAGGTTGGCGGATGGAAGTTATGGACGTCTCGCAGCTTCCAACCGATGGCAAAACTCGCAGCGAGGGAAATTCCGAACAGGAATGCGAGGAATAGCCAGCGTCGGCGCGGAGCCGGAGGGTGAAGTACCTGGGCCGGGGCGGGTGGTGCTACAGGCGCCGCGGCTTCCGCAGGGGGCGCTGGTTCCGGCTGTTGCGGCGGCTCCGGGAGATGGAAGATCGGGACATAGGAACCGCTCGGAAGCTCAATGACCAGTTCGCCATCGTGGGCGGAATCATAATAATACTGAACCAGGCGTTTGCGGACTTCGCCTGCTGTTATGCGAACGACAGGGTCAGCGTTTGCGTCATAACTCGGGGAGCGGCCGAAAACATCGATGCCTATACTGCGTTCCTTAAGATCTGCCCCGTTCCCTTTGAGGGTCTGTTCGACGGTGTGAGCCAGCAGGACGGGATATCGTTTACTGTTCGAAAACAGTGGATGGGCGAGCAGACGCTCCAGCTGCTCACGGACGGCGGCAGCATCGAGGGCAGAGGTCGCCTGTGCGGGTTCCTGGACTGATTTAGCGCCCACAGCCATCCCTGTCTCCTTGGTAGCGAATCATCCCTGTGATTGCCTGATGCGGCGCGGAAGACTCTGCGGCCAGAAGGAATGCCTGGGCCTTGAGCATGGATTCGTGCGCGGCAAAAATACAGTGCAACAAGAGGAACGAAACAATCTGTATTGCGTATGATACGTCCCCCAATGAAAGTTGTCTACAGGGTACTAACTCGAATCCTTCTAAAAGGTTAGCGGAAAACCATAGAGATGGTACCCGATGGAACCTATTGAATTTGGTATGCAACCCCTATAGTGAGGTTCGGTCCAGAAGATGTGCCCTGAGCAGACGCTAAACGCGGAGCAATCCGAGTGTGGCCAATGCTACGGACAGCCCATTTTCTTGTGATTGCGGCTCCTCGCCCCTTCGATTTGCCAGACTCGGAACTCATCCGGGCAAGCGTGACGAAGGGGCGCTTTTTTTCTTCTTTGGGAGCCAGGGCCCTAACTCAGACCGCTCATCACGAGCATTCTTGGCTCGGTCATTTCTTCAATTGCGGAGCGTATCCCCTCGCGTCCGAGGCCACTGTCCTTGACGCCTCCATAGGGCATGGGATCGAGACGCCAGGCCGGTGTGTCGCCGACGATCAGAGCACCGACTTCGAGTTCTCGATATGCGGTCAGAATGCGGCCGGCATCCCGGGTCAAGAGGCCGGCCTGTAGTCCGTATTTGGAGTGGTTGACGTCGGCGAGCGCCTGTTCAAAGTCTTCGTAGGGCTCAATGAGGACTACGGGGCCGAATGCTTCCTCATCGCGAATCTTCATGCCCGGCTTGGTTGCTGTCAAAATGGCGGGCGTGATCATGGAGTCATGGCGTTCGCCCCCTGCAATCAGCTTTGCGCCGCCCTCGACGGCCTCCTTGATCCAACTATCGACGCGCTCAGCCTCGGCTGGGCGGATGAGCGGTCCGACCTCGGTCGCGTCGTCAGAGGGGTTGCCGGAAACAAGTTTGGCAGTGATTTCAACGAGTTTCCAGAGAAAAGTCTGGAAAATCCGCCGCTCAACAAAGATGCGCTGCACGGAGATGCAGGATTGACCGGCGTAGCCGAACGCAGCATGGGCAGTTCGCAACGCTGCTTCATCGAGATCGTGCCAGTCGCCATGGATAATGAGTGCCGCGTTTCCGCCCAGTTCGAGCAGGACCCGCTTGCGGCCGGAGTGGGCCTTGAGGGCCCAGCCAACCTTCGCGGACCCAGTAAAAGATACAAGCTTGATGCGATCTTCCTTCTCGGCGAGCCACGCTGAGTCGGTGTTAGAGAGGGGGAGAACAGCGAGGGCTTCCCCTGGCCAGCCGGCTTTGAGGATCACCTCTCCAAGCGCCAGAGCCGTAAAGGGTGTCTGCGGAGCGGGTTTCAGCAGGATGGGGCAGCCGGCGGCTATGGCCGGGGCAAGTTTGTGCGCAACCAGGTTCAGGGGGAAGTTGAATGGCGTGATTGCCAGAACCGGACCAACCGGGAAGCGCTGTACCAGTCCCCAACGGCCTTCGTTGCCTTCGGTCAAGTCAAGGGGCAGCGATTCACCGCCAAGGCGTGCGGCTTCTTCAGCGGCAGTCTTGAAGGTGAGAACCGCTCGGTCAACCTCAGCGCGAGCCAGGCGAATTGGCTTGCCCGCCTCCGCAACAATGAGCTGGGCAAAGCGTTCCTTTTGCTCAATGAGAGCCCCGGCCACATCCTCAAGAATCTCGCGGCGCTTCCAGCGGGGCAAGGCGCGTGTGCGGCGCATGCTGGCGACTGCATGGTTCACCGCCTGACGGGCATCTGCCCGGGTGGCGACCGTGACACGGCCGACCAGCCCCTGATCCCAGGGGGAGCGAACTTCAAGCGCCTCCCCCTCAATCCATTCCTTGCCGCAAAGCAGAAACCCGGTTTGTGTGCCTGGGCGCATCTTCATATGGTTGGCGCTCCTGTCAGGAAAATCCTGATTTTGATGTTACTAGGGCGAGGCGGCAGTTACCCCAAGGGAGTTTGCCTAGATTCCCAATTGGGTCTTGAGGGCACGGACGCGATCGCGGGCAACGGGAAGCTGGGTGCGCTGCGGATCTTTGAGGAACAGGATCACCTTGCCGGCGAACCACGAGTTGACTTCCTGGATCCAGTCAATGTTCACCAGAGCGGCGCGATGGATGCGGATGAAACGAGCAGGATCTAGACGGCGCTCCAGCTCGGCAATGGTCTGATCGACGGAGTGGCGATGCCCGTTGGCAACCGCGAATGTCAGCTTGTCCTGGGCCACAAAGTGAGTCACTGACTCGAGATCGAGAAACTGGATACGTTCACCCACCCGCGAAGCGATGCGGCGGGGGTAGTCCGGCTTCTGGCCGCGCAGAGATGCAGCGAGTTCGTGCAACAGGCTGGGCAGTTCCGCACTCTGTTGCCATGCGGGTCTGGAGGCGGAGGTTAGCCGGGAGAGCTTGTTAACCGCACGCGCGAGCTGCTCGGGATCAATCGGCTTCACGAGGTAGTCGATGGAATTGACCTCGAAAGCGCGAAGCGCATATTCGTCGTAAGCAGTGGTGAAAATGACGAAGGGCTGGACTGAGAGCCGCGCGAGCAGGTCAAATCCGGTGATGCCGGGCATCTGAATATCGAGGAATAGCACGTCAACCGCTTCTGCGGAGCCTTGTCCCTTATTGCTCAAGAACTCAAGAGCCTCCGCAGGATCGGTAGCGCTGCCGGCAATCACAATGGAGTCGAACGCGGCCAGCATGCGCGTCAGCCGCTCGATGGCAAGAGGTTCATCATCGACGAGATAGGCGCGAAGCGGTGCGGAGTCCATTGACATTCCAATCATGCAGGGAAGACGAGGCGTACAGCGGATTTGCCATTCTCGCGGGACACTTCGAGTTGTCCCGCGGCGCCGTAAAGCAGTTCGATACGCGCGATGAGGTTGCCGAGGCCGTGGTCGGGGGCAATCGACTCCAGCGAAAACCCCGGCCCGTCATCGATGACTTCGAGGATCGTGCGACCCGATTCCATGTGGCCTGTCACTTCCAGCGACGCGCCCTGCGGCCGGTGCGAGATGACATGCTTCACAACATTCTCGGCAAGGGACTGGAGGGCCAGCGGTGGCACCTTCACATCCGCGATCTCTGGAGGAATATTGATTTCATAGCGCAGGCGCACGCCAAAGCGTGTCTTCTCGATCTCCAGGTAGTCGCGAACGATTTTCAACTCCTGGCTGAGCGGGACCAGGCCGCTATGGTGTGCGTTGAGCGAGAACCGTAGCAGCGAAGCCAGGTTGCCGACTGTTTGTTCCGCGCGGCTCGGATCGGAGGGAATCAGCGCGGCGATGGAGTTGAGCGTGTTGAACAGAAAGTGGGGATGAATGCGGGATTCGAGGGAGGAAAGTCGTGCCTCGGCGAGCAACTTGTAGGCGCGCTCCTGTTCCACCTGCTGGGTACGCAGCTCAAGCGATGCTGCCTGAAGCTTGTAGCGCAGAGTTTCGAACGTTGAAATGCTCAGGCCAAAGATTAGGGAGATGGTGATGCAGAATGGGAGCTCCGAAAGCGCATCGTGCCAGTAGTGGCCGGGACTGTGGATGCCTACTGCAACCAGAACGAGTGCGCCTGCAAAGGTTCCCGCGGTTGCAGTACAGAGCAGGATCAAAGCCTGCATTGGGAGGACCCAGCGCGGAAACCTGCCGGCGCAAATTATGGTGAGCCTGGTAAGGAGGAAGATTGAAGGCAAAGCAATGACGGTTGTGTAAACCAACGCGGCGATAATCTCCACCACGCTCTCAGACAGTTTGGTGCGGCCCGAAGTGAGAAAGATCAGGAAGATGGCCAACGTGCTGACGGTGATAATCCAGATCGCTCTTAGTCCGAAGGTGCCGAGACTCGGATTCGGGGGTGCGAACTGAGGTTCGGGCTGGCTAGTCATAGCTGGAATCGAACTCCCACTGAGGTGGCTGCGGAATAGGGCGTGGCGCCGTATTCCGATCTGCTGCCGCCGGCCGGGATCTCCAAATGCATATAGGTTGAGAGGTGATTGCCGAAGCGGCGATTGGCGTCAAAGATGGCGGTGAAGCTGTGGTCATTAAGGTTGCCGACGGCGGCCGCGCTGACATCCCATTGCTTCCAGCCGGGCAGTTCGCGCAGGCGGCTCTTTCCGGCGGACAGGAAGAAATAATGCTGCCGCCCAATGAGGGGAGAGAGTGTCATCTCCTGGTAATAAGGAATGTTGGGAGGGGTAAAGAACTCGCCGAGGAACGTAATGCCGCTCTTGGTGGTGTATTTTGCGCCAAGGAGAATTGCTTCATGCTCGCGCCATGCGGCGTCCCCGTGAATCTCCCAGGCCTCGCCGAGTACGCGGGTAAACGTCACGCCGCCGAAGGCGTCCCCGCCGCGGTCATCTCCGGCGATGAGCGAAGTATCGAATCCATGCACCAGAACGTTATACCGGAACGCGGCTGTGTCGTGCAGGTTGGCCGCGGCCGGAGCAAGCGCCGCAGAAGACCAGGCCACGGAGAAAGCGTGCGGTCCGTGCACGTAGTCGGCTTTGATCATGTCGCGGCCCTGGTTCAAGTTGAGGCGGTCGGAGGGGTTGGTAGGAATGCGCGGCGGATCGAGAACGCCGATGGCGGTGAATGCGTACCCCGTGCCCCAGCGAACAATGCGGCGGCCCAGGGTGAAGTCGAAATCGCCCGAGGATAGGCCGGCGTAGGCTTCCCGGACACGGAACTGCGTGTAGGTGTCGGAGTAGTGATTTGCGATTCCGATGAGCGAGGTGGAAAAGCTCCAGTCGGGCTTATAGCGGTAGGTGAGAGTGGGCTCGATGAGGACCTGGTTGAGAAGCCTGGGGAGCGGGGCCTGGAGACCGGTGTAGGTGGTGAGATCGTCGATGGTGGAGAGGGAATAGCGGAAGTCGCTGCGCTGCTCAGGCGGGGCGTCCTGCGCGGCCGTGAGGCTGGCGGCTGCCAGGATGAGAAGAGCCGGGATTGAGCAGAGTTTTTTCATGGTGTGAGCGCGGAAGGGGAGTCTTGCGGGCGTGACTCATGCTCCACGCCGCCGATGGAAGAGGGCTGATGGAGGGTTGTGCTTTCCCGGTCTCAAAATCGAGACCGGGGGCACCCAGATTTCTCCCAGGTTGAACAGTCATCTATTGCCAATAGACCATTGCGATGTCGATCGCCACTTCCGGCAGATCCACTTTGAATTTTGCATCGTCGAAACTGGGCGGACCTGAGCTGCTGTCAGGGTTGTTGGAGATGCCGTAGCCCTCCAGCGGCATTCCCTGGGAATCGAATTCCATCTTTCCCACCAGGTTCTCGTCGTGGAGAACAGTCGCGGCATACGCGCCCTGGGGTAGCTTTTCGAATACAATGGTGGCGGTCATCGTCTTCGGGTCAATATCGACCTGCTTCTTTGCCGCGGCGGCGGAAGGGTCAAGCGGAAAACCTTCTGAAGTTCCGTATAGAACAACGTCGATTTTGCCCTTGGCGTTGCGAATGCCCTTAACCTTCACGGTCACGGTGGAAGTCGCGGCCGGAACCGCGGGTGCTGGTGTTGCGGCGGGAGCCGCTCCCGGCGTAGCTTGTGCAGGTGGGGGCGTTGCCGGATCCTGCGCCGCAAGCGAGACGGCGGAGACGACCAGCAGGGAGAAGAGCGCGATTTGTATCAGGTGGAGGGACGGGATTCTCATCGGTGACCTTTCTGAAACCAATTGTAAGTCGAGATCAAAAGCGATCTGTGCGGCCCTGGTAGAAGAGCTTGTCAGGCAGCTCCCGAGGTGCAATGCCAGAGTACTCGAGAACACTGTGAGAGTTGTGCCGGATTTCGTCATAGAGGGTCATCCGCGCCAATTGCGGATGGCCGCCAACGGTTGCGTATTGGTCGAATGATGCAGATTTGATGAGCTTTCCCGAGGTCAAATGGAACTCCGCCTTGACCGGACGATCATCCTGAATCCGCACGAAGAAGATGATCTGCTGGTAGGTTGCGCCTTTGCGTTTGGCCGCAAGACTCAGGACGTGACATTCCTCGTCTCCGACCTTCTCCGCTCGCAGATAGGTCGGGGTGTAATCCGCAGCGTAATTGGTGCGGGCCACGTCTCCGTTGGAGGCGTCTCCGGAGAGCCGCTCCAGCGGAGTGATGCGCACGGGGCGACTTGTGTCAGGCAGATAGACCCACATGTCGTCGCCGAGCATCAGCAGGTGCTGACCTTTTTCCCGCGGGCTGAGGAATTCGACGTAGGTTTTCTCGGTTCCTTTTGCCGAGACTTCGTAGAGCTTTTCTTCGTCCGACTTGCCGGACTCGAAGCTGGTGATCTTGACGTGGAGCACATAGGAGGGCCAGCCGTTGCGATAGGTGTCGGCGCGCTTGAGGATTGCTTCGGCGTCAGGAGCGGTGGGGGTTGCGGCATGGCCGGCTACAACCACGCAGGTGAACAGAAAGCCGATGACCAGGATTAGCAACAGGGTGCGCAGAACGCAGTTAATGGGGTTTTCCGTTGTGCTAGACATGGGGCTAGACATGGGCGAGGGCCTCCGCAATTTGCAGCCGGGATGCGCGGATCGCCGGGAGGATGGAAGCAAGCGCCAGCGAGAAGATGACGATGAATGAGGAGGCAATCATCAGCGCCGGAATGTGCAGCACATGGAAAGCGATAGGCACGGTGAGCCCCGGCGGCGCCGGCATATGCATTCCGGAAGCATTGATGATGGAGCCGAGCAGGTTTCCGCCCAGGACGCCGGCAACGGCTCCCAGGCATCCGGTGAGCGTGGCTTCCAGCATGAAGAGTGTCACGATCCAGATGCGCGGCGTGCCCATGGCAAGCATGGTGCCGATCTCGCGAGTGCGCTCAAACATTGCCATCAGCAGCGTGTTGACGCTGGCCATGAGAACCATAAAGAAGACGATGATGCCGAGGAACAGGAAGATGCCGAAGAACATGTTGCGGACCTGAAGATAGTAGGTGGCCAGGTCGATCCATTTCTTGAGGACAACTTTTTGAGGCAGCCCTTGCAGGCGGGGTGTTAGCGCGGCGGCGGCAGCGTCGGTGTTGGCGGTTGAATCCAGACCTACGACCAGGTTGGTCACGCGGTCTGACTGCAACAGTCGCTGCGCGGAGGCAAGGGTGACGCGAATATAGCGCGCGTCCATTTCGTCGTAGCCGGTTTTGACGATGCCGGCAATCTGTACGTCGACGCCGTTAAGCGCGCCGTCGGAGGTCACCGCGAGAATGGTCAGGCCATCCCCAACCTTGACGTTCATCGACTTCGCCAGGCTGGAACCGATCAACGCCTCCACTTCCCCGGTTGGCTTGGAACTGAGGTCGTTCCCTTCAGAAATGCGCGGCCTGAAGCCGAGGGAGCTTTCGGCCGCCGGATCGACGGCGGAGCCCATGAAGATGGAGGACTTGACGCCATTTGAAACCATGCCGTTAAACTCGATGCGCGGCGCCACGCCGCGAACGTGAGGCCCGGCCTGAATGGTAGCGGCAATCTGCCGCCAGTTGTCGATGCCCGTATCGAGAACTCGAACTTCGTCGCGGCGGAAATGCTCCGCGGTGAAGATCTGCAGATGGCCAAGCCCTTCCTGGATGGTGTGTTCGCGGAGGCCGTCGATCATGAAGGCGAAGAAGCCGCCCGACAGCAGCAGGCCGGTGACGCCCCCGCCGACCATGAGCAGCGTCATGATGGTGCGACGGCGGTTGCGGAACACGTTACGAAAGGCTAGCAGCAAGAACTTGCCCATGGTTGCCTCCTTGATTCGGCGCATTGGCGTGCAAGGGATGAGTTTCGATTTGAGGGTCGGCCAGGCTGTCGGACTGAATCGTCCCGTCGCAGAGCCGGATAATGCGCTCCGTGTGCTCCAGCAACCGGGCGTCGTGGGTGGAGAAGAGGAAGGTCAGGCCCAGGCGCTTGTTCAGGCCGTGCATCAGGTCAATCAGTTGGGTGGCGTTCTGGGTGTCGAGGTTGGCGGTGGGCTCGTCGGCCAGCACCAAAGCGGGGCGATGCACAATGGCGCGGGCAACGGCCACGCGCTGGCGTTCTCCGCCGGAGAGCAGGTCAGGGCGATGGTTGGCGCGGGCGGAGAGTCCGACCGCTGCGAGAGCTTCCTTGACCCGTTCCCGCCGCTCGCCGCTGCTGACCCCCTGGATCAGCAGCGGGTATTCCACATTTTCCCCGGCCGTGAAGACAGGGATGAGGTTGAAGGTCTGGAAGACAAAGCCGATCTTCTTGCGGCGCAGCTCAGTTAACTCTCCGGGGTTCAGCTTTGAGGTATCGACGCCTTCAATCAGAAGGCGCCCGCTCGTTGGCTTGTCGATGCAGCCGATGAGATTGAGGAGCGTGGTTTTGCCGCTGCCGCTGGGCCCGGAGATGGCGAGGAACTCGCCTGCCTGCACCTGGAAGCTGGCGTGGTTCAGCGCGCTCACCAGGTTCCGCGTTTTGTCGTGGTTGAGTGGGAATGATCGCGTTACCGCTTCGACCTTGACGATTTCACTCATTGAGCAGGTCCTTTCTCAGTGTCTCTGGTCCCTGTGCCTGCGTTTTGCTTTGCACACTTCGGAAGATAGGCCCGGCGAGCCGCATCCCGCGCGGGGATTCGGACGAGGGGTCCTAAAACGGGATGAGAGGCTGAAATCGAGCGATGAACCGGGTGGGACTTGGCACACTCGCAGATGTGCGACCGCGCATTGCTTCGCCAAGGCCCGGTGTGGCAAGGTGGATTCCATGCCCAAATGCGCAATCCTGCGTTTCGGATCATTTGCCGTTGTTTGCGCAGCAATGGTTCTTCTCCCTGCTGCGGGCGTTGCGGCAGAGCCTACGCCCGCCGCCGTCTCAGCATTCAACGGCTATATCCGGGGGGTCGAATCGCGTCTCGATGGACGGCACAAGACAGCAGCCAGCTTTCTGGCGGGACCTGCAAATGAGCCGGATACAAGAGCGCGCCTGCGCCAGGGCGAGCAGGTGATTGAAAAGCTTTCCCCAAGCGCTGACAAGGATTTCCCCGGCGCCATGGTCCACGACTGGCGCGGCACGGCCTTTGTTCGCGGAGCGACTGTCGCCGACTTCGAGCGCGTGATGCAGGACCTCAATGGGTATCCCCAGCGCTTTGCCCCTCAGGTGGTGCGGGCCAAGCTGCTTGCCCGTCAGGGCGACCATTTTCAAGCCTCGATGCGCGTCCGACAGAAGCATGTCATCACAGTCGTCATGGATACCGACTACGACATCGCCTTCGCCCGCCTGGACCCGCACCATGGCGACAGCATTTCGCGGAGCACCCGGATCGCGGAGATCGACGCGCCAGGTACCGCGCAGGAGAGAGCACTTCCTCCAGCCGAAGAGCACGGGTTCCTCTGGCGGCTGAACACCTACTGGAGCTATGAGGAGCGGGACGGCGGCCTCTACATGCAGATTGAGTCGGTCTCGCTGACGCGTTCCATTCCACACGGGCTGGGATGGGTGATTGGGCCGTTTGTGGAGAGCGTGCCGCGCGAGTCGCTCGAGTTCACGTTGCGCTCGGTCTCCAACGCGCTTCGCAAATAGCCAGGCGGCAGTTGCCAAAGCAGCGAGGTACGGTATATTGGCCTCAATCCGCAAGGATCACCGTGCGTCGAAGAACGCACGATCCACGCGGAGAACGACCGAGGAGACGAACATGGCGGAAGTACCCGAGAATCGCGAAAGGCAAGGCTCCCCCAAGCCAGCCGTGAAGTCTGGCGGTCGCAGGGTGCGGAAGATCCTTCTCATCCTGGTTGGGGTAATTGTCTCGCTGGTGATTCTGGTGGCGGGCGTGATTGGCTACGACGAATGGCGTTTCGAGCACGCCGCGTCTCCTGATCGAGACACCGCTTTTTCGACCGGCTCCAGCACTGGCGGGGCGGTCAGCGCGAATACGACTGAGAAGTTGACACCTTCCGAACTGGGCGCGGAGATCTATCCAGGCGCTGAGCCAGGCAAGGTGGGAAACATGCACGTGAACATGGCGTCCGGTTCTGTGGTCTCGGCCAGCTATCTGACGCCGGACTCGAAGGAGCAGGTGATTCACTTTTACAAGTCCAGGTTTGGCGACCAGGCTACGCTGACAGACATGGGTCCCAGTGTGGTCTTTACGTTTAAGAAAAGCGCTCATGAGCAGGTTACGGTCACGGTTGCGCAGGATGCGGGCCAGGCCGGGGGCAAGACGCAGATTCGCATTATGCACACGACGGATAACGAGGCCCGGTAGGATTGAGGGATCCGCGGCCGGCGTATCGGCGGGAGCGGAAACTGCGATAAACTCCAGCCTATGATCCATGACGGACGGAGCAGTAAATTCCCCTTTGACCGCGAAGAAGCAGTCCAGCATTTGAAGGCCAGCGACGCAAAGCTGGGCGCGTTGATTGAGCGGGCCGGGCCGTTCACCATGCGGCTGGATGCGCTGCCGTCCCCGTTCGAGTCGCTTCTGGAGTCGATCCTCTATCAGCAGTTGCATGGCAAGGCCGCGGCGACGATACATCGCCGGGTTCGCGAATGTTTTGGAGGCGATCCAGCGCCGCAACTGATGATCGATACGCCGGACGAACGGCTGCGCGGATGCGGTGTTTCAGGCAACAAGATCAAGGCCCTGAAGGACCTGGCGGTGAAGACGCTGGACGGCACAGTGCCCACGCATGCGGCAATCAAGAAGCTGTCTGACGCGGAGATCGTCGAGCGGCTTACGGCGGTGCGCGGCATTGGCCCGTGGACGGTGGAGATGCTGCTGATTTTCCGGATGGGGCGGCCGGATGTGTTCCCGGTAACGGACTACGGAGTGCGCAAAGGGTTTCTGCTGACATTTCAGCGGGTGCCGAAGACGCGAGCAATTGAGGCGGCGGACCTGCCCAAGCCGGATGTGATGTTGAAGCGGGCGAAGAAGTGGGCGCCATTCCGGAGCGTGGCGAGCTGGTATCTGTGGCGGGCTTGCGATTTGGCGAAGAATGCGCTGCCGACGGGGCGATCGGCGAAGGAATAGGAATCTGGCCGAGGCCTGTGGCAGGGGATCTTCGAGGACAAGACTGGAATCATGCCGTGTCCATGGCGGTCTTGCTACCGACAGATCCGCGTAAGTTGTTTATATTCAATAGATTCGAGTCATTATACCATAGGGGGGTATGGTAATAAGGGGGGGTAAGGGGGTACCGACTGCGGTACGGACCGGTCACATCGCTGACAGATTGGATCGGCGGTTGCTTTAGCAGGAATTCTGGCCATATTTTCGATTGTGAACTTTTCTGCGAAATAGACTGCAAATTTTGAAAAGAAATTTTGGAGCCGACTTTCTCCGGACTCATGGGATTGCATTGTGCACTTCGCCCGCGGCCAGCAATCAGGAAAACGATTTATCATTGCCAAGCCTGCAGCATTGCAAAGGGCACCCCAAAAGATTGGCAGACTATGTGGGCTTGCAAAGGCGATGCCCGCATTCGATGGGAACATTGATGGCTTCGAGCAAACGTTTCATCTGTATTCATGGACATTTTTATCAGCCGCCGCGGGAGAATCCCTGGCTGGAGACGGTGGAGACGCAGGATTCGGCGGCCCCGTATCACGACTGGAACGAGCGCATCTGCGCGGAGTGTTACGCAACCAACGGTGCGGCACGCATTCAGAACATCAAGAACCAGATCACGCGGATTGTGAACAACTACGCGCGCATCAGCTTCAACTTTGGCCCCACGCTGCTGAGCTGGCTGAAGGAGAATGCGCCGCGAACCTACCGCATGATCCTGGACGGGGAGCGCCGCAGCCGCAAGAGCTATGGCGGGCATAGTTCGGCGATGGCGCAGGTGTACAACCACATCATCATGCCGCTGGCCAATACGCGTGACCAGATCACGCAGATCCGCTGGGGAATTGCCGACTATCAGAAGCACTACGGCTCGGCGCCGGAAGGGATGTGGCTGGCGGAGACGGCGGCGGATTCCGAGTCGCTGGAGCTGATGGCGCAGCACGGCATCAAGTTCACGCTGATGGCGCCGCACCAGTGCGGACGGGTACGGGCGCTCAGCGAGAATGGGAGCGGTGGCGGCTGGATGGACACGCCTGGGGCCTCGGTGGATACGACGCGGCCCTACCTGGTGCGATTTGCATCGGGTGCTTCGATTGCGGTGTTCTTCTATAACGGCCCCGCGTCGCGAGCGATCGCCTTTGAAGGACTGCTGAACTCAGGCGAGGCATTTGCGGCGCGGTTGAAGGTTGGGTTCAAAGACAGCAGTCAGCCGCAACTGGTGCATGTGGCGACGGATGGCGAATCGTATGGCCACCACCATAGGCACGGGGAGATGGCGCTGGCCTACGCTCTGCGGCTGCTGGAGCGCGACCGGACCGTGAAGCTGACGAACTACGGGCAGTACCTGGAGCTGTTTCCGCCGGAGTATGAAGCGCAGATTGTGGAGGACAGTTCGTGGAGCTGCGTGCATGGAGTGGAGCGCTGGCGTTCCAACTGCGGATGCAATGGGGGCAGGGGCTTCAACCAGCTTTGGCGGGCTCCGCTGCGCGAGGCGCTGGATGGGCTGCGGGATGCGATTGCGCCGCTGACGGAGGAGGAGGGCAACAAGCTTTTCAAAGATGTGTGGGCAGCGCGGGATGCCTACATCCATGTGGTTCTGGATCGGAACGACGAACCGGTGGACGCCTTTTTTGCTGAACAAGGCAATCACACGCTTTCAGAGCAGGAACGCGTCCGCGCATTGGAAGTGCTGGAGATGCAGCGGCACACGCAGCTGATGTACACCAGCTGCGGATGGTTCTTCGACGACATTGCGGGGATTGAGACGGTGCAGATTATCGCCTATGCGGCGCGGGTGGTGCAGCTGGCGAAAGAGCTCTTCGGCGAGGCGGCGGCAGGCATTGAGGATGCTTTTTTGGCAAAGCTGGCAGAAGCGAAGTCGAACGAGGCCCTTGGCGGAGATGGCGCGCAGATCTACAAGATATGCGTCGACACGATGGAACTGAGCCTGGAACAGGTGGCGGCGCACTATGCCATCAGCTCGGTATTTTCTTCGTTTGCCGAGGAGACAGATCTGTTCTGCTACCGCGTTCGCCGCATCACGTACGAGATTCATACCTCAGGCCGCGGGCGGCTGGCGCTGGGACGGGCGCATGTCGCGAGCATTATTACCGGGCAACAACAGAGCTTCTCTTTTGCGGTGCTGCATTTTGGGGATCAGAACATTACGGCAGCAGTGAAGAGCTACACCGATTCCGACGCGGGCCAGTTTGAAGCATTCGCGACACAGGCCATCGACAATGTTCAGCGTGCGCGCTTCCCTGAAGTGATTCGCCTGCTCGATCGCGAGTATGGCAGCGTGGACTACTCGCTGACCTCGTTGTTTACCGACGAGCAGCGGCGCATTGTGGAGTTGATTCTGAATTCCACGCTTTGGGATATTGAGAACTCGCTGACCACCATCTACGAAGACCACGCGAGCCTGTTGCATTATCTGTCGCAAGCCGGGCTGCCCAAGCCCGCGGCGCTGACCCTGGCGGCGGGGTTCGCCATCAATGCGGGATTGCGCCGCGCTCTGCAAAGCGACCCGATTGATATTGCGCAGATGCGATCGTTTTTGCAGCTGGCCAAGGCAGACAAGGTTCCGCTGGAGACAGCCACCCTGAGCTATATTGCCGACCAGCGCATGAAGCGGGCAATGGTGGAGCTGCAGATGTCGGCCGGCTCGATGGAGACGCTGGATCGGGCGCTGACGCTGGCGCGCAATCTTGGCGAATTGCCCATCGAACTGAACCTGTGGCAGGCACAGAATATCTGGTACGAGATTCTGGGCACATCGAGCTATGCGCTGACTGCGCTGGCAGCGGGGGATCGGGCGCGTTGGGACAAGAGCTTCAGCGATCTGGGCGCGTGCCTTTCCATCGACTGCGTGAGCGTGGCGGCGGAGAATGCGGTGGAGATTGCAGCGCCGGGAGACTGAGAGAAGCAGGGGTTAGGGACTAGGGATTAGGGACTAGGGCCCGAAGGCTCCGGCGGTAGTCCTGCCGTGTACTTATCGCGAGTGGTAAGCGGTAGGGATTATGCTTGTCACGATGATTCCCTGTTTTGTAAAAGCCCTCATTCCCCGCGCGGCAATGCTCCTGGCGGTAGCACTGGATGGGACGGTGCGGGGATGATGGCTTGCCTGGCGTTGACGGTGGGGGTGCTGCCGCTGAGGGACCGGCTCTTCGATCCTGTGCCGGTGGCTACGCAGGTGGCCAACACGCCGTTTGTGGTTTTTGCCGTCCTGCTCTTCTCCCTGGCCGCGGTTTACATGGCTTTGTGGTGGGCAGCACGCGATTACCAGGTGTTTCGCAACATGGGCATCTACCTGGCCCTGTGCGGAGTGCAGATGATCTGGCTCTATGAGGGTGGCGGCAAGTCAAACTGGGCTTTGATCGCTATTACCGGGCCGGTGCTGGTGATGATTGCGGGCGAAGCGTTGCGCATACCCAATCGGCGCTGGACGCTCATCATCTGGCCGTTCAGCATTCTTGTGTTCCTGGTTGGGTGGTTGCGAGGATTCCATTTCCTGCAGCCGCTCCCCGTGGACGCAAGCGACTTGATTCTGCTGGTTCTGATTGTCCAATGGGTTCGCGTGGGACAGAGGCGCGACAGAAACATCGCAGCGGCCTTTGCTTTTTTCATTCTTGTACGCGGGACACTCTCTTCCAACATCAGGGCAGTTACCCATATGCCAGGTCTGGTGGACATTGGCGGCTGGCTGTGGGGTTTGGCGCCTATCGCCATCTGTCTGCTGGGCGTGGCAACGCTGGTCATTTATACACGGGACCTGATTGCGGATCGGCGCGAAAAGCTGCGCATGTCGGCAGAGATGGAAGCCGCGCGCACCGTGCAGCAGGTGATGATTCCGGAAGCGATCCCCGATGTAAAAGGGTTTGCCATTGAGAGTGTCTACAGGCCCTTTGGTGAAGTGGGCGGGGACTTTTTCCAGATTCTCGCGACGAAAGACGGTGGGGTGCTTGTCGTGATTGGCGATGTGAGCGGCAAAGGGATGCCCGCGGCGATGACGGTTTCGCTCCTGGTGGGGACGGTGCGGACGCTGGTCCACTACACCCAAGGTCCGGGCGAGATTCTGACTGCGATGAACAAGCGCATGCTGGGGCGATCGCACGGTGGGTTTACGACGTGCCTGGTGTTGCGCGCGGATGCGGATGGAAGACTGACCGCGGCCAATGCAGGACACATCTCGCCGTATTTGAATGGGCAGGAACTGGCGCTGGAGAATGGGTTGCCGCTGGGGCTGGCTGCGTCTGCTGTCTACACGGAGTCCACGTTTGCGCTGGATGCGGCGCGGCAGCTGACGCTTATGACCGACGGCGTGGTGGAAGCGCGGGATGCGAAGGGCGAGTTGCTTGGCTTTGAACGTACGGCGGCGCTGACGACGAAGACAGCAACGGAAATCGCCGATGCTGCGCAGCAGTGGGGCCAGGATGACGATATAACGGTGCTGACGGTGGCGAGACAGTGAACAGCCGCAAGGCAAGCCGCGCCCCTGTGCCGTTACCATGAATGCGGCAATGAAATGAGGAAATGAGAAAGCTCCCCCTTTTGATCTTTCTGCTGGCGTCGCTGGTGTGCGAGGCAAGCGCGGTTGCGCCCAGCGAGGTAATGCACTGGCGGGCGGGCCTTACCGAGATCAACGAAGGCTGGGTTGCGCACGATGGCGACAACATGGCCTGGGCGAGTGCGGGCTTTGACGATGGCCGATGGGAGACGGTGGATTTGGAGGACATGGGCGCCGCGCAACCGGGGTGGCATTGGTACCGGAAGCATGTCACGGTCGGGCCGGATTTTCCGAAGGTCCAATTTCTTGTGGAGGGCGGGGAAGGAACCTATGAGCTGTATGTGAATGGCGAACGAATGCAGGGGGCCGGGATACTTCCCTCCCTTGCGGTGAATCGTCCTTTGGAGCGGGTCTTCACGCTGTCCGACGAAAGCGGCGATTTCGAGATTGCGCTACGGACCCACGCGCCGCCCAGCTATGTCGAGTACGGCTTCCCGCTCTTTCTCAGCGTGACCCTGGGCAGGCGTAACGTGATTGAATACGAACGCCAGGCGATTGAAAGCCGGCGAATGTATTTCGTCCCGCTTTCTGCTTCCATCAATCTGCTGCTGGTGCTGGCGGCGCTTGGGGCGCTGGCTCTCTTCGCTACCCAACGGACGGAGCGCGAATACCTCTTTCTCGCTATTTTCCTACTCCTTTCCGGCATCTCGAACGGCTTGTGGCATTTGCAGCAGGCAGGGGTTGGGCCGATTTCGCTGAATTTCCTCGTCGCCGATCCCATGATCTACCTGGTCTCGATTGCGCAAATCGAATTCACGTTCAGCTTTGCGCGACGTCGAGTGGGAATCGGCTGGCGGGTGTACGAGGTCCTTCTCCTGCTTCCCTCTTTGCTGGTGCCCGCCGTTTGGCTTGGCCACTTTTCGCAGGACACCTACAACCTTGTGGAGGCAGGAGCAACCGCTCCCCTCGCGTTTCTGCTGCCGGGGTTCCTCGCCTACTGGTACCGCAAGGGGAATCGAGAGGCCGGCCTCTTGATTCTTCCAAGCCTGGTGCCGACGACGATGGGGGTGCTCTATAACCTCGGGCTCGTCTCGTCGGATCTAGGATGGCAGAGATTTGACGGATTGACCAATCCCATCCAGATCGGTGTGTTTCCCCTGGCAATCTCTGATGCGGGAAGCGTGGTGTTTCTTGTGGCGGTCGGAATAGTGATGTTCTTCCGCTTTACGCGGGTAAGCCGGGATCAGGCTCGGGCAGCGGCGGAGTTTGAAGCGGCGCGGGAGATTCAGCAGCGGCTGGTGCCGGCTTCGCTGCCGGAGCTACCCGGATTGCACCTGGAAGCAGCGTATTTGCCGGCGCAGGAGGTGGGTGGAGATTTCTACCAGGTGCTGGCGCAGCGGGATGGCTCGGCGCTGGTGGTGGTGGGAGATGTGAGCGGCAAAGGGCTAAAGGCGGCGATGACCGGGGCGCTGGCAATTGGCGCGCTGCGTACGCTTGCGGCAGAGAACCTGGGCCCGGCCGCATTGATGGTGCGGCTGAACCGGCAGATTTGCGATACGCAGGACAGCGGATTTATCACCTGCCTCTGTACGCGGATTGGCCCGGACGGGGCGGTGACGGTGGCCAATGCGGGACATCTGGCGCCGTATTGTGACAGGAAGGAAATTGCTGTGGAATCCGGGCTGCCGCTGGGGATTACGCCGGGCGTGGAGTATGCGGAGACAGAGTTTCGCCTGGAACCGGGCGACACCCTGACTTTGCTTTCGGATGGGGTGGTGGAGGCGATGAACGGGACGCGGGAAATGTTCGGATTTGAGCGGACCCGGGCGATCAGCGGGGAATCGGCGGCGGCGATTGCCGCGGCGGCTAGAGCGTTTGGGCAGGAAGACGATATTACGGTGCTGACGGTGGAGAGAAGCAGGGTCTAGGGTCTGGGGCCCTTGCGACTTAGCTGCGCCAGTGGAGTTCTACGGGGCCGTCCATGGGGTGTTTGGGGGTTGCGCCGGTTTGAACGGCGTCGAGGCGCGCCTGCTTGAGGGCGAAGTACCACTTGGCGGGCTTGTCGGCATCGTCGATCAACATCAGGCTTGGATTGTGCCGCAGGCCTTCAGCCTGCTGGATCATGGTTACCTGGTCTTGCCGGACGAACTTCGCGCCGAAGAATTTGGCGATGGGCGTGACAAACGGGACGTGGTAAAACACGTTCCACGCGGCGATCACATCGATGCGGCATGTGGACGCGGTGACCGGGGTGACGGTGGTGAGCGAGGAGAACCACTTGTCGCCGGCGCGGATGACTTCTGTGCGGCGGTTGGGGAGGGTGAAGTCGATGGTGGTTTCGATGGGAGCGCCGTAGACGCCGAGCAGCTTGTAAGGCGCGGAGTTGCCGCTAGGGGCATGGGCGCTCATGCGGAAGCCTTCCGGGATGGGCTCGAAACGCTTGGTCTTCTGCCGGATCGAGCCTCGGGTGCGCCACCACCACGCCTGGTGAACGAACGGGCCGTGCGCCGGGTCCATGAGGCCGATGATGCCGTGGTCGACGTTGCAGGGCAGGTCGGCGGTGAGGAACGCACTCCGGAATCGGGCGCCAAACTTGGTCAGCTCCGGGACAGGACGGCGCTCCGCGCCTTCCGCTTTTCTTCCAGATCCAGCGGACGGAATGAAGACCCAGGCGTGGCCGTCGCGCTCTTCGCACGGGTAGGTGGTGGCGTAGATGCGTGTGGCGTCCAGGTGATCGAACGTGGAGAGCGATGGGATGAGGGCGCATTGGCCGCCGCAGGGCTCAAACTCCCAGCCGTGATACTTGCAGGTGACGCGGTTGCCGTCGAACCAGCCGTGGCTCAGGGGGATGCCTCGGTGGGGGCAGCTGTCGCGCATGGCAAACAACTTGCCGTTGCGCAGCCTTCCCAGGACGAGGGGGATATCGAGGAGCATGGCCGTCGCCATCTTGCCGGGGCGGAGAGTGTCTGTTCGCAGCGCCGGGTACCAGTCGTCATAGAGTAAGGTCGCGGTGGGACCTTGGATTTGGACGCCGGTTTCGGTAGTGGTTACAAAGGGCATTTGGGGTTCACCATAGCACCGTGGCTGGGGTGGATGCCAGTTTGGCGGGGAAGCGTGGTTGAATTGAACCCCGGGGAAAGGGCCCGCGGCTGAAGCCGGATGTTTGGATGTGAAGTTTCAGGGGCATGAATGCCCCTGCTCCCTCCGGCCAAACGCGCTCTGCGAATGATGCGTTAGCCGGGTGTCTTGGTGAGCTTGCCGTGGTTGAGCAGGAAGCGCTGGCCGCGCCAGACGATGGTGTTGCCCGCGAAGCCGAAGGACCAGAGGAAAAGAGCGACGATGTCGCGCAGCGGGAGCAGCCAAAGCGTTGGCAGCACCTGGTGGTCGCCGAGGACCTGTGTCCCGACGGTCATGGCTACCGTGAGGCGAAGAAAGAAGCTCAGTCCCAGCAGCCAGACGCTCACGGGACTGAGTCCGCTGGCCAGGACATCGAGCACAGCCCAGGCAAACCCATGGGTGAAGATTAGGCCGATGTAGCCTCCAGGCCGCGCATCGCGGACGGTCCGCGCCCAGCGGAGCTGGTGGTCGATGAAGCCGCGCCACTTGTAGGCGGGGACGGCGGTTTCGACGACTTCCGCGCTGAGAGCGACGCGGTAGCCGGCTTTATCAATGCGTGCACCCAGCTCGTAGTCGTCGGCCAGGTGGTCGACGAGGGTTGCAAGGCCGCCAATCTTTTCCAGGGCTTCGCGGCTGACAGCCAACGTGGAGCCGAGGCCGTAATGAAGGCCGCCTTCTATCATCTTCGACAGCAGGACTCCGGCCTGGAAGTCGGTGGCAATGCCGAGGGACTCAAGACGCGAAGGCAGCGTCTGGTGGGTGCGGCCGCGGTAGAGGGTGGTGACGAGGCCGGTCTGTTTGAGGGCGATTGAAAGTGCCTGAGTGGACGTTCCCTCGGGGGCTAAAGCCCGATCTTCTTTGGAGGGGTTAACGTACGGGCTCAAGCCCGTACCCTTCGCCCCGAAGTGACCCATCACCCGTTCCAGATAGCGCGGGGAGACGGTGATATCGGAGTCGTTGATCAGCAGGTAGTCGTAGCGAGCGTGAGATAAAAGCTGGACCAGGGTGCTGACTTTGCCGTTGGTGCCCAGGGTCAGGGGGCATTCGATGAGCTGGATGTGGTGGGTGGGGAACTCCTGCTGGAGCTGCTGGACGGCGGAGACAGCGGGGTCGTCGAGGGAGGAAACGCCGAAGAGAAGCTCGTATTCGCCCGCGTAGACCTGGCGGCAGTGGGAGCGGAAGGCGTCGAGCATGCTGGGGTCGAGGCCCTTTAGCGACTTGAGGATGGTGACACCGGGGGCAAAGCCGGAAAGCGGCGCGCGGCGGGCGCGGAGAAAGGCCTGAGCGGCGACGAGCGCGGCCAGAAAGTAGCCCATGCCGGCGATGGTGAGCACCGTGGTGAGGATCTCCACGGATTGGGCGAAAGCGTGCGGCATGCTTAGGTAAGTCTAGCGGAAAGGCGGTGGATGGGGGACAGTGAGAAGCGAACAGTGATCCGATGGTCCCCTGAGGAACAACCGCAGTCACGAATGGCGCGATGCGCCACCCAAAACCATGAGAATTCGGGGATCTTTCCGTTGGCCGTGGAGGTGCTATGTGCTTTTTTCTTAGGAACAGCCGCAGATCCCTCACTTCGTTCGGGATGACTGTGCTTTTTTGGGCGATCATCTGAGCGCGGGTTCGGTGGATCGGGCGAATCGAGGGATTACCCGAATTTTCAGGGCAGATCATTCGACCCACCACCCCCAGGCTGAAAAACGCCTGGGGCCCCTTTCGCTCAAGATGACAGCAACGATTGTGCAGAAACCTCCGGTACACGACACTCGAAGCCAGCAGCAGCTTCACTCGTACCGCAGGGCCTCAATCGGGTCGAGGTTGGCGGCTTTCCAGGCGGGGTAAATGCCGAAGACCAGGCCAATGCCGCAGGAGACGGTGAAGCCAATGATCACCCAGACGGGCGAGACGGTGGCGGGTAGGCCGATGGGTAGGAAGTAGACGATCCAGGTGATCACGGCGCCGACGAGCACACCGATAAGGCCGCCCATGGCGCAGAGGGTGACCGCCTCCGTGGTGAACTGGGTGAGGACGTTGCGCTTGGTTGCGCCGAGGGCTTTGCGGACGCCAATTTCGCGGGTGCGCTCGGTGACCGAAACGAGCATGATGTTCATCACGCCGACTCCGCCGACCATCAGGCCGACGGAGGAGACGGCGATCATGAAGGCGACCAGGCCGCCGGTGAGTTCGCCCCACAGGCGGGTGAGCGAGTCGGGGCTCATGATCTCGAAGTTGTCGGCCGCCTCCACTTTGACCTTGCGGCGGATGCGAAGCATTTCACGAATCTCCTCTTCCACGAGGTCCTTGTTCTTTGCGTCGTCGTATTTGACGGCGACGTACATTTCCTTGATTTCCGGATAGAGGTTGTGGAAGGTTCCGAGAGGGAAATAGACACCGTTGTCGGCGGGGTTGCGGCCGGAGCCGAAGGGCTGCTTTCGGTTGCCGATGACGCCGATGACGGTGTAGAGGCTGGGGCCGACTGTGACTTCCTTGCCGATGGGATCGGAGTCGCCGAAGAGCAGTTCCGCGGTGTCGTGGCCGACCATGCAGACGTGGGCGTGGCGATCGTCTTCGGCGTCGTTCCAGACGCGGCCGGCGACGATCTGCAGGTTGGAGACGGCCTGGATTTGCTCGGTCGATCCGAGCAGGAAGGCACCGGAGACCTTTTTGCCGTTGTATTTGACGCTGACATCGCCGACGCGGAACTGCTCGTTGACATGGCGGACTTCGGGGTCGGCCGCAACCACGTGGGGGAGCTTGCGGAGGGCCATGGCGTCGTCGAAGATGAGCTTCTTGCGGGTGAGCTGCTCGGTAGTGGGATTGATCCCGATCATCGGCATGTGATAGATCCAGAAGACATTAGAGCCGAGAGAGGTGACCCAGTCGGAGACCCGGGCGTTGAGGCCGCTGATGACCGATGAGATGACAATGACAGTGGTGACCCCAATGACAATGCCAAGGATGGTTAGCCCGGAGCGCAGCTTGTTGGTGCGCAGCGTATCGAGCGCCATCTTCACCGATTCGTGGGAGTTGGAGTGAATCATAGTCGTCAGTTGTCAGTGATCAGTTGTCAGTTTGCGGCGGTCATCGGTTTCGGCGACTGCAGCGTGGCTTTTCATGGACTCAAGAAGGCCGTGGATCATTTTGCCGACTTCATGAGACATCGCCTCCGCCTCGTCCAGAACCTGGGGATGCCCGAATTGAAGCGCGCGCGCAATTTCCGACTGCGTTTGCAGCTCGAAGTTGGACCCTCGCGCGATGGTGAGAAAATGCCGTATCTCTGCGCTCCCAAGCCTTCCCTGGCCTTCCGCGATGTTGCTGGGTGTGGAGGCCGCGGCTCGGCGAAGCTGACTTGTGAGGCTGTAGAGCTCTTCCCGCGGAGACTCGCGGGTAAGCCGGTAGACGGAGATGGAGAGTTGGATGGACTTCCGCCAAACCTGCAGGTCTCGAAACGATTGAGTCATCAGACAACGCTCGGATGGGTCAGCTTCGGCTGATCCACAACTTTCGCTAGAATTCTAAGCTGACTCGGCGGGGTTGGCTGTGACGCAAGACGTTCCGTATTGGATCAATGCCCCGAGAATCGCAATCATCCTGATAACTGAAAACTGATAACTGATCACTGCTCTACTCGTACCTCAGCGCCTCAATCGGGTCGAGGTTGGCGGCTTTCCAGGCGGGGTAGATGCCGAACATTAGGCCAATGCCGCAGGAGACACCAAAGCCGATCATGACCCACATGGTGGATAGGGTGGCGGGCAGGCCAATGGGCAGGTAGTAGACGATCCAGGTGAGGACTGCTCCCACGCCGACACCGAACAGGCCACCCACGGCGCAGAGGGTAATGGCTTCCATGGTGAACTGGGTGAGAATGGTGTGCTTGGTTGCGCCAATGGCTTTGCGAACGCCGATTTCGCGGGTGCGCTCAGTGACCGAGACGAGCATGATGTTCATGACGCCCACGCCGCCTACCAGCAGGCCGACTGAAGAGACGGCGATCATAAAGGCCACAAGGCCGCCGGTGATGTTGCCCCAGAGCTTGGTAATGGCGTCAGGGCCGAAGATCTCGAAGTTATCCGGGGCTTCTACCTTGACTTTGCGGCGTATGCGAAGCATTTCCCGGATCTCGTCTTCGACCAGCGCCTTGTTTTTTGGGTCGTCGTATTTGACGCTGATCCACAGGTCGAGCGTTTCGGGGTGGATGTTGTGGAACGTGCCCATGGGAAAGAGGATTTCGTTGTCGTCAGGGTTTTTGCCACTGCCGAAGGCCTGCTTGCGCTTGTCGAGCACGCCAATGATGGTGTACTGGCTGTTGCCGACGGTGATCGCCTTGCCAAGGGGGTCTTCGCCGTTGGGGAAGAGCTGCTCGGTGGTGTCGTGGCCCAGGACGCAGACGTCGGCGTGGCGCTGATCTTCCCCATCGGTGTACATGCGGCCTTCGGCTAAGGTCAGATTGGTGACATCGGCGACGGCCGCGGTGTTGCCGGTAAGGATTGCGCCGGCAACCTTGTGGCCCTCGTACTTGGCGCTGACGTCACCGACGCCGAAGGCCTTCTCATAGCGGCGTCCGCCATCGACGGCGACCACGTGGGGTAGCGTGCGGAGGGCGAACATGTCGTCCATGGTGAGCTTTTTGCGGGTGAGCTGCTCGGTGGTGGGGCGCACGCCGATGACGGGCATATGGAATACCCAGAAGACGTTTGAGCCGAGCGAATCGGCAAAGTCGGCGACGCGGTTGTTGAGGCCGTTGATGACCGACGAGATGACGATCACGGTGGTGACGCCGATGACGATACCAAGAATGGTGAGGCCGGAGCGGAGCTTATTGGTGCGCAGCGTATCGAGCGCCATCTTGACGGATTCTCTTGTTTGTCCTTGAGCCATGGGAACTCTCCGAGTTCAGGGATTAGGGGTTAGGGGTTAGGGCCGGTTTCCCAGCGCCCTTATCCTTGATTGCGTTGAGTAGCCCCGCAATCATCTTTCCGACTTCGAACGACAAGCCCTCTGCTTCCGCGATCGTTACGGCATCACCGAATTTGAGTGCGCGAGCAATTTCAAGCTGTGTCTGCAACTCGAAATTCGAGCCTTGTGCAACACCTAAAAACTGCCTGTATTCGCCAGTGCTCAGCCGTCCATGGCCTTCTGCAATGTTGCCTGCTACTGAAACCGCTGAACGTCGCATCTGAGAGGTCAGACCGTAGATTTCTTCGCACGAAAAGCCCTTAGTAAGCTGGTAAACAGAAACTGATAACTGAATTGATCTTTGCCAAACTTGCAGGTCTCGAAACGACTGGACCATCTTCGAACTCCGTTCTTTCAACTAACCCCTAACCCCTGATCCCTGCCCGACTACATTTCGGCGCGAAGCGCTACCACCGGGTCCAGCTTGGCGGCTTTGCTGGCGGGGTAGACACCGAAGAAGATGCCGGTGGCGGTGGCCATGAACAGGCCGAGGGCTACGCTCCACATTTGCACGCTGGTGGGGAAGCCGATGATGAGGGTGATCAGTTTGGCGACGACGACTCCGAGCGTGACCCCGATAAAGCCACCCAGCAGAGCCATGGTTCCACTTTCGATGAGAAATTGCATCAACACGTCTCGCTGGCGGGCGCCGAGAGCCTTGCGGACGCCGATTTCGCGGGTGCGCTCGGTGACGGAGACGAGCATGATGTTCATGATGACGATGCCGCCTACGACGAGAGAAATTGAGGCGATGCCGATGACCACGTCGAAGAAGATGGCGGAGAATTGCTTCCAGATGTCGAGGAAGGTGTCGTTGGTTTCGATCTCGAAGTCGTCGGGCTGGCCAACCCCGTCGTGACGGCGGGCCCGCATGATCACCCGCACCTCGTCCTTGGCCTGCTCCATGGATTCAGCGGTAAGGCCGCCTCGGGCGTAGATGTCGACCGAATTGTTGTATCCATAAGTCTGCTGGAAGGTGGAGATGGGCACAGCCACCCAGTTGTCCTGGGACTGGCCAAGCATTTTGCCCTGGCGGGAGCCGACCCCAACCACGGTATAGGGGATTCCACCGACGCGGATTTCCTTGCCGATGGGGTCGCCCACACCAAGCAGATTGTCCACAATGTCGTAGCCGATGATAGCGTTGTGGGTTGCTTTGGAATCGTCTGCCGGGGTGAATCCGCGGCCCTGGTCGATATCCAGGTTGTCGAGCGAAACCATGGTCCAGGTGATGCCGCGCATATCGGTGTCGGTGCTGGAGTGGGATCCGGACACCACGCTGACACTCTGGTCCAGCCGGACGCCCACATCGCCGCATTGAGCGCAATTGTCCTGGACGGCCTGGTAGTCCTCAATGCGCAGGATCTTGCGCTTCTGGAACTTGAAGTACTCTTCCGCCGAAAAAATAACGCCGGGCATCTGGCGAACGCTGAACACATCCGCGCCGTGGCTCACCAGCTTGGTGCTGACGTATTTGTTGGCGCCGTCGACCAGTGTGATGACCATAATGACCGATGCCACGCCCATGACTACCCCGATGAGGGTGAGGATGGAGCGAAGCTTGTTGCCCCAGAGGGACTGCAGCGCGAGTTTGATGGCTTCAGTAAATTGCATGGTTCCGCTTTCGTGAGAACAGCCTCTAGCTTTTAGCTGTCAGCTCTTAGCATAAGGCTGACTGCGGTTTACCCATAGCGGTATCTTCCGCTCTGAATCTCCGGTTGGGCTACGCCCCCGGGCCGGGGGAAGGGACCGGAAGTCCCGCCAATCCCGGCATCCAGATTTGAACTCGGTTACCCAAGGGCAAGCGGCGGCTTTGTCCGGACAACTAATCCTATTGACGTAGCAGAAGGCAGTCTAGCCGCGTACCGATGGAGCAGAAAGTGCGCCTGGAGGCTATTTTGGCCCTCTTTTCGACGTCTTTTACCACAAGATTTGATACGCAACAGCGCAAAGGACAGTTCCAGCGGCTGAATTGGGCGGGATCCGGCGCGGCGGCCGGTCTGCGGGACGCCTAGCTTCCGGAGCTTCCGAAGCCCTTTTTGGAGCGGGCCGAGTCTTGCAGCGAGTCGACGGTCTGGACGGTCCCGGTGAGCACTGGAACGGGGATCATCTGGGCGATTTTGTCGCCGGCGCGGAGTTCGACAATTGCGTCTCCGAGGTTGGTCATGAGGATGAGAATCTCGCCGCGGTAGCCGGCATCGATGACTCCGGCAGTGGTGGCGATGCCTTTGGCTGCCATGGAAGAGCGGTCGCGGACCAGCAGGCCGAGGGGGACACCGGTTTCAGGATGACGGGCCTCGACGGCGATTCCCGTGCGGACGCGGACGGTCTGGCGGGGAGCGAGAATCGCGCCCTCAAGGGCGAAAAGGTCGTAGCCGAGGTCTTCGCCGGGATGGGCAACCTGGGGAGCGCGGGCGGAGGGGTCGAGAAGCTTGACGCGGAGCATGAGATTAATGGTAGGGCATGAGGGTAGGGCATGGGATTGCGCGGCGGATGTGGGCAACGGATGCGGAAGTGAAATTTGTGGCCGGTCGGGGCAGCTTTCGGAGATGATAGGGCGAGAAGCGCGGGCCGGATACTGGCTGGGCGCCGGGAGGCGGAATGGAAGGTTTGCTGCGGGAGTTGCGGTTTGCAATGCGCCAGTTGAGGAAGGCTCCGGGGTTCACCCTTACCGCCGTAATGACGCTTGCGCTGGGGATTGGCGCGACCACGGCGATCTTCTCGATTGTGGAAGGGGTGTTGCTGCGGCCGCTACCGTTTGCCGAGCCGGGCAGGCTAGTGGCGCTGGGAGATCGGCTGGAGGGCGTGGACTATGACGAGGGAGTGATGCCGTATGTGACAGCGCCGGGGATGGGCATCTACATGCGCGACACACACGGCTTCAGCAGCCTGGGAGGCTACCAGCAGACCAGCTATGAACTGTCAGGACAGGGCGAGCCGGAGCAGGTGAATGCTTCTCGGCTGACGGCCGGTATTTTTCCTACGCTGGGGGTGTCTCCGATTATGGGGCGGGTGTTTACGGAGCAGGAGGATACGGGCTCGGCGCAGGTGGCGCTGATCAGCTATGAGATGTGGCATAGCCGCTTCCACGGCGGTGAGCAGGTGCTGGGAGAGACGCTGTTGCTGGATCGGAAGCCGTACCAGATTATCGGGGTGATGCCGCGGGAGTTTGAGTTTCCGCTGGTTCCGGGACAGCTGAACCGGAGCGAATTATGGGTGCCGATGAGCCTGACACAGACCGAGCTGGTGCGCGGTGCGGGCGGCTGGAGCTACAACATGGTGGGCCGGCTTAAGCCGGGCGTGACGGCGGCGCAGGCGCAGGCCGATGCCGATGGTGCGGCGCACGAGATCATGCGGAACTTTCCGCCGGCGCTGGCCGCCCGCAAGGTTCACCCCAATGTGATGGGGTTGAGCGATGTGACGGTGGGCCAGGCGCGGCCGCTGATTCGGATGCTGTTTCTGGCGGTGGCGGTGGTGCTGTTTATTGGCTGCGCGAACCTTGCGGGCTTGTTGCTGGTGCGCGTGATCCGGCGGCGGCGGGAGATATCTGTTCGGCTGGCGCTTGGCGCGGGTGCGGCCGCGGTGCTGCGGCAAAGCATGCTTGAAGCGCTGCTGTTGAGCACAGGCGGCGGCTTATTGGGGCTCGCGCTGGCGGCGGGTGCGCTGCGGGTGGGAGTGAGCCTGCTGCCCGAGACCCTGCCGCGGGTGAGCTCGATTGGGATCGACTGGAAGGTTGCGGTGTTCGCGCTGGCGTTGGCGGTGCTGACCGGCTTGTTGTGCGGGCTGATTCCGGCGATTGCGGCGGCGCGGACGCGGGTGAACGAAGCGCTGAAAGAGGGTGGGAGGACGGGGTCGGCCGGTGGCGGGCATGGGCGGCTGCGGTCGGCGCTGGTGATTGCGGAGCTGGCTGTGGCGATGGTGTTGCTGACGGCGGCGGGGTTGCTGTTGCGCAGCTTTGAGAAGCTGCGGTCGGTGCCGCTCGGGTTCAAGACGGATCATCTGCTGACCGCCGGCTACAGCTTGCCGAGGCAGCAGTACTCCAGCCAGGCGGCGGTGGATGCGTTTGACCATGGGCTGTGCACGCGGCTGGAACGGCTGCCGGGAGTGGAAGCGGTGGGGTCTACGACGATGCTGCCGACGGCGATGGGCGGCGGCCTGGGGACGTTTACGCCGGAGGGGTATGTTCCGCAGAAAGGCGCGGGGTTGAACATTGGATGGCCGCCGCAGGTGATGGGCAATTTTTTCCGCGCGGTGGGGATTCCGGTGATCAAGGGGCGCGAATTCACTGATGCCGACGGGGCCGGAGCGCCGCTGGTGGTGATTGTGAACAGCAAACTGGCGGAGCGCTACTGGCCAGGTCAGGATCCGATTGGCAAGCGCCTGCATCGCGGGCCGGCGGAAGCAAACCTGCCGTGGCTTACAGTGGTGGGCGAGGTGGGCGAGGTGAAGCAGTTTGGTGCGGATGCGCCGACGCACTACCAGTTCTACATGCCGGCGGCTCAGGCAAAAGAGGTTGCTGGGTCATTTGCCTCGCCGAACATGCTCATGGCGAACGCGGGCTCGATTGTGGTGCGCGGGGGAATGGCGCCGGAACAAATGGCCAGCGCTATGCGGGCCGCGGTGCATGCGCTTGATCCGCAGTTGCCGCTGACGGATGTGGAATCGATGGACAAGCTTGTTGCGGAGGGGCAGGCGCCGCAGCGGTTCAACACGGCAGTGATTACATGCTTTGCGGCGGCGGCGGTGCTGCTGGCGATGTTGGGAATTTACAGCGTGATTGCCTTCTCTGCCGCGCTGCGCACGCAGGAGATGGCGATTCGGCTGGCGCTGGGGTCGCAGCGCTCGGCGGTGATGCGGCTGATTCTTGGCTCGGCGGCAAAGCTGGGGCTGATTGGCTGCGGGCTTGGGTTGGTCGGGGCTTACTTTGCCACGAAACTGATGCGGTCGCTTCTGTTTGAGGTTGATCCGCTGGACCCGGCGGTGATGACCCTGGCGGCGCTGGCGATTTTTATGGTGGCAGTAGCGGCATCAGTGATCCCTGCCCGGCGTGCGGCGAGGGTGGACCCGATGGAGGCACTGCGTTCGGAGTAGGGGCCGGTTAGCGAGCGCTGCGGGGCAACTGGAATCCATCGACGATGTGCTGGAGATTTGAGGAGAGCTTGGAGAGCTCAGAGCAGGCAGCCACGGTTTGATCGACCTGCTCGACGGTCTGGCTGACTTCGGAGGAGATCTCATGAATGTTCTGCGCCAGGCCCGCGGTGGCGGCGGACTGCTGGGTGGTTGCGGTGGCGATCATGGAGATACCCTGCTGAGCGGCCTCGATGCGTTCGGTTACGGCTTGGAGAGCAGCGCTGACGTTGCCAAACTGGGCCACCCCCTCGGTGACGACGGATTCACCCTGCTGCATGGATTGGACGGCGCGCGCGGCGCCCTGCTGGACGGTTTCGATCTTGGTGGCAATTTCCTTGGTAAACTTTGCTGTCCGCTCAGCGAGCTGGCGAACTTCCTGGGCGACGACTGCGAATCCCTTGCCTTGTTCTCCGGCACGAGCAGCCTCGATGGCCGCGTTGAGCGCCAGCAGGTTGGTTTGCCCGGCGATGTCCTGAATGATGCGGACGACTTCGCCGATGCTTTGTGTCTCAGCGCCGAGGCGGGGGAGATCGCTT
>Ga0302319_10001662_pt1 | contig 49382 bp, 46 predicted proteins | sample Bog_T0_2_FD_203319 | JGI IMG/M metagenome (GOLD analysis project Ga0302319, IMG submission 203319) | Peat permafrost microbial communities from Stordalen Mire near Abisko, Sweden - Bog_T0_2 | ecosystem: Environmental > Terrestrial > Soil > Wetlands > Peat | place: Sweden: Abisko, Stordalen Mire... | reverse complement strand
CGTACGTGAGGTGACTGAGGCCTAGGGCATCGCGCCCCAGACCCCATGGTTGCCCCGGGCGGAGATCAACCGCACGGGCAAATGGCACTCGCGGCAGCGCGATGGCCTTAGTCCAATCCCAACAGTTTACCGACGAAGAATCCCCGCATAAACAGCGGGGATTTTTCTTTGGTACTGATTTTTGTGCTAATTCTGTGCTGCCGTTGCCTTTCGAGTTCACCGGACCCACAGCAACATGAGCCCGCCCGTTATTACGATCTTTGTCCGGCACTCCGCCCTGGAAGGCAAGCCCTGCAAGTATGCGGATGACGAACACTCCCGCCGTTGCAATTGCCGGAAACACTTCCGCTGGACTCAGAACGGCACCCAATACCGCCGCAAGGCAGGGACGCGCTCCTGGGAGGAAGCGGAGGAAATCAAGCGCCAGCTCCAGGACGAATTTGCCGGACGCACGCCCGAAGTGAGGCCGGAGGATAATGTCCATCCCGTCTTGGAAGCTGTTGACCTCTTCATCACGGACAAGAAGGTCCAAGGCGTATCGGGCGGCGTGGTGTCCCGCTACAAAAGTGAATTGGGCCGTTTCCAAGCGTATTGCGAGAAGGAGAACGCCTTCACGGTCGCACGGATTACGCGGGAGTTGCTCACGGGGTACGCGGCAACGCGGGAAGAGCAGTATCCACCCAGCAACACGCGGGCTTCTGTGCGGGAGTGGCTCCGTAGCTTCGCCTCAACCTTGAGCACAGCCGGGATACGGTTCACCCAACGGCACTCAAAGCAATTAGAATCAACAACGTGAGAATTTCAATTGTGGTGCTTCAGTCGCATAAGTCCTTTTGAATCTGATGGAAGTCTTCCAGTCATTTTCATTTGGGAACCCCGGCGTGGGAACCCTCTCGCCGCTGAGTCGCGAACTGCGTAGTGCAGGACGGCCAGAGTAAAAGCAATTTGGCCTTCTCGGCAATATTTCAAAGCTTTACCATCATTCGAGACTTTTGGGAATCCAAATGGGTTCGATGAGCGCAATGGCGATTAGGACTTTGGGAGAAAGAAACACGCGCACCATTTGGGCTTAAAATTTCATCGCCGCGCGAGAATTAGAAACCGTTCAGACTGGCCTGCGCGAAGCCGCCACGGAGATTCATGACATCTTTGAAGCCGCTGCCCTGTAGAGCGCACGCGGCGAGGTAGCCGCGCTGACCCTTCTGGCAGTAGACGAGAATCTTCCGATCGCGGGGCAACTCGCCAAATCGGTCGCGAAGCTCACCGAGTGGAATATTCACTGCGTTGTTGAGCAACCCGGATTCGGCGACTTCGTTGGTCTCGCGCACATCGAGAAGGAATTCTCCGTTCGGTTTCCAATCCTCAGGTGAGATGGTTGCCACATCGCCGCGCGCAATGTGATCGGCGACAAAACCAGCAGTGTTCACGGGATCGTTGGCGGAGCCGAACGGTGGCGAATAGGCCAGGTCGAGGCTCTCGAGATCGAAGACCGTCATTTTGCCCGCAATTGCAGTGGCAAGCACGTCGGTGCGCTTGTCGACGCCGTCTTCACCCACGATCTGCGCGCCGAGCAGTCGTCCGGTCCCGTCTTCGGCGATGATCTTGATCATCATCGGCCTTGAGCCTGGATAGTAGCCGGCGTGGTTGGGGTCCGTCGTGACACTGGTAAAGAAGCTGAATCCGGCTTTGGCCGCTTGCGAACTGTTGAGGCCGGTAAATCCTGCCGCCATATGCAAAACACGGACGATTGAGGTTCCGAGCGCGCCGGGATAAAGGAAGTGGCCGCCCGCCGCGTTGGCGCCCGCGATGCGCCCCTGACGGTTCGCAGGCCCGGCCAGAGGAATGCGCGTGCGCGCACCGGTCAACATATGTGTTGTTTCGGCGGCATCGCCCACGGCGTAGATGTCTGGGTCTGAGGACTCCATGCGGGCATTGACCTTGACTCCACCGGTTACGCCGATTTCCAGTCCGGCATGTTTGGCCAGTTCGACCTCGGCGCGAACGCCTACGCTGAGCAGGATCAGTTCCGCTGGGACGAATGCTCCATCGGTCAGTTCTACGCCATTTGCGTTGAACGATTTCGCTTCTGTATTGGTCAGGATGGCAAAGTTGTCATGGCGAACAGAGTTCTCCAGATGCACCGCCATGCCGTGGTCGAATAGCGGGAGGATATGTGGAAGCTTCTCGATGACGGTGACGAGTATACCTCGCCGATGAAATGCCTCGGCCATCTCCAGGCCGATGAACCCTCCGCCAATGACGGCAGCAGTTTTGGGCTGGCGCGTATCAAGGAAAGAGAGGATGCGGTCCATATCAGGAACATCACGGAGAGTAAGCACGTTGGGCAAATCTACGCCCGGGATGGACGGGACGATGGGCTTGGCGCCCTGGCTCAGGATGAGCTTGTCATATGGAAAACTTTCTTCAGAGCCGTCTTCGCGACGGACCTGGATCGTCTTGCTGGCCCGGTCAATTGAGAGGACCTCTTGATTCACGTGCACGCGGACGCGTGAGCGAACCCACATCTTTTCCGGTGTCATGATGAGGAGTTTGGAGCGGTCCTCAATCTCTCCGCCTACGTGGTAGGGCAGGCCGCAATTGGCGAAGGAGATGTATGGCCCGCGCTCGAAGAGGTGAATCTCAGCCGATTCGTCGACGCGCCGGGCACGGGCGGCGGCGGAAGCACCACCTGCCACGCCGCCTACAATAACGATGGTTAGTGCAGTTTTCATGTCTTACTCCTGACCACAGCAATGAGAGCAGCGAACCTGTCCCCGGTTCCAAGGCATCCTGGCGAGCAGCAGCGCCATCCCGCATGTACCGCTGATACCGGCGAAAATGAGCCCACAACCGAGAAGGAGCGGCAGGATCGCGAACCACGTATTTACGGCGAGGGCCAAAATGGCGCCAACCGCTGAAAGCGAACCTACGACAATCTGAACCTGGCGCATGATTGGAAGTACGGTGCGGGCTCCGCGGTGGACCGGAAGTCCGGCGTCGATCCAAGCCTGCGTGCCACCCTCGACCAGGACACAATCGTCGCATCCGGCAAGCTCGAACTGCTCAATGGCTTTGGCTGCCCGAGCGCCCGACTGACAAAGGACAAAGATGGGTGTCCCCGGCTTGTGCTGCGCGACAAAGGCATCGACCTTTAGATCGTTAAGTGAAATCAACCTTGCGCCCGGTACATGGGCACTGGCATATTCTGGAGGTGTGCGGACATCGAGCAACTCATGGTTGTCGCTGTTCCCGAGCAGTGCCGAGAGTGCGGCGGGACAAATTGTACTGGACTTGATCCTAGTCATATTCGTATGTGACTATATGATCATATGGTGATATATGTCAAATACTAAGTCGACACGTGATCTGACCGACGCCGAATTGGAGAAAGTGGCAGGGCAATTCCGCCTCTTGAGCGAGCCCATGCGCCTGAAGATACTGCAAGCGCTTTGTGTAAAGCCGCTCACGGTTGGCGAGATTGTGGCCGCCACGGGTGCAACGCAATCGAATGTCTCGAAGCATCTGTCGCTGCTGGCATCGGCGAGCCTCATCAAGCGCAACAAGGACGGTCAGTTCGTCTATTACGGGATCAGCAATCCACTGACGCTGAAGCTTTGCGAACTAGTACACAAAGAACTTTTGAACCAGTGATGATCGCTCCATGATGCCTTCGCCTGAGCGAGCCCCGTCAACGTAATAAGGCAGCGTAGAATCTCGATCCGCTCTAATTAGGGAGCTGGCGACTGCCAGTTTTGACGCGGAAGAGCACTACAATTGTGCGATGGAAAAAGATGCAGGGCAAGATCCACGAGTCTATTTCGCTGCCGAGAGGACTTTCCTGGCTTGGATCCGTACGGGATTAGGCCTGATCGGCATCGGGTTTGCTGTGAGCCGCTTCGGGTTGTTTTTCCGCCAGATTAGTCAAACGGAATCCCATCTACCTGCCCGAGCCACGGGGCTTTCGGTTTGGTCCGGGATAACTTTAGTCGGCCTGGGTGTAGTGGTCATTCTCACTTCTGTTCTGCGCCATTTTCAACTCATTCATGAATTGAAGTCGGGCAGGTGGACGCCCGGTCGAGTGTCGCGGGACGCGGTAATCCTGGGATTGATACTCGCTGGTGCCGGAATCGGTATGTGTTTCTATTTGATACTCGTGCACTGATAGCCCCGGTCCTGAGTGCGGTGGCAAAAGGCCTTGCATCTTGCGAGGATATCCGCAAGCGGCCCAAGCTTAGGATCACCCCTTCCGGGGCCATTTCGAACCCTCGCGAACGTAAGACTTATCGCAGATAAGAAAGTTTTGAGCAACCCTGTCGATCGTTTGTGCTACAAACGTTATCAGCGCACTGAGACGCTATTTGGGCCAAAGTGCGGGCGCTTCCTCTTGTCTGAACTTCAGAATCGCGGTGGATTTTGGTACTCTGGAGACCAAACCGGCAGCCCGGACGTATGTGGGGATTGCTGTTTGCCGCGCTAGCATGCTCTGTTTTCCTTTGGGGTCTGCAATATAAGCTTTCACTTTACGATCCACCGCAGGCTACTTCCCACCATGTTCCCGTAGCAAAGCTGCTTTCTAAAAACGAACTGTACAATACACAAGGAACGTCAGCATACGCTCAATCCAAGCCAGCAATTAAAGCTCTACTGGGTATACAGTCCGTCCTGCCTCTAGTTTTGCTTATCGTGTGCGCATTCGGCACGCCTGTATTGGGTATTCAAACGGCCACGAATCAGCCGCCCGTTGATTTGCAACAAGCGCTGCGCGAATCATTCTTCGTTAGACCCCCTCCCATCCACATTTCGTAATCTCTCGGACATTGAAGTTGTGCATCGGTTCCCTTAAGGGAATGCGTGCACCCCGGCATTGCGCCCTTCAGAGCGATCCTCTGCGGGTGCCGTGTCGATCCGGAGCGCGTTTCCAGACTGAACATCCTATTTGAGGTGCATTCAAGATATGCGAAAGCAGACCTCCTTATTTCTCGTCGCTGCGCTTTCCCTTCCAATTGGCGGCTTCATTGTTGCCTGTCATGCGAATGACAAAAGCTCGGAAGCAAAAGCCGACGAGGTCCCGTCAGCCCAAGTGGCCACGGCACAACGCGGAAACCTCGCCCATACTTTGAGCCTTGCCGGTCAGTTCCAGCCCTACCAGGTGGTCGATGTACACCCCAAGGTGACCGGCTTCATGGAGAAGATCAATGTCGATATAGGAGACAAGGTGCACAAGGGGCAAGTTCTCGCAGTGCTGGAAGTGCCAGAGTTGAATGCTCAACTGAAGGGGACCGGGTTCGAGATCGAGCGCTCAAAGGACGAACTGCTCCGCACTCAGCACGAGATCAAGCGCGCAGAGGCCACGCATGCTGCTCTTCACGCCGACTACCAGCGCCTGCTGGAAGCGTCAAAAGCGCAGCCCGGCCTGGTAGCGCAACAGGAATTGGATGATGCCCAGAGCAAGGACCTATCTTCAGAGGCGCAGGTAGATGCGGCTAAAGCTGCGGCAGCTGGAGCGCAGGAACATACCCAGGTAGCTGGCGCGGACAACGAGCGCGTGCAGGCGCTCAAGAATTACACAAGCGTTACCGCGCCTCTGGACGGCGTTGTCGTTTGGCGCTATGCCGATACCGGCGCGCTCATTCAAAGCGGGACCAACTCGAACGAACAGGACATTCCGATAGTGCGGCTTTCTCAGAGCGGTTTGCTGCGTTTGCGGATGCCGATTCCCGAGAACGACGTGCAGTTCGTGCATCTCGGCGATCAGATGCAAGTGCGTGTCGATGCAATTGGGCGTTCCTTCACCGGCAAGATTGTACGTTTCACGCGCGATGTGAACTTCGAAACGCGGACGATGGAAACCGAAATTGACGTCGAGAATCAAGACCTCTCGATCTCTCCGGGTATGTACGCAAATACGCAAATGCAGCTTGCGCACGCGGATAACGTAACAACGATTCCAGTTGAAGCGCTCGTTCTCAAAGGGGACCAGCAGACTGTCTATTGTCTGGATTCTGATAATCGAATTCGGATCCGCACGGTGCAGGTTGGCCTTCGAGGATCGAAGCTTGCCGAAATCAAAAGCGGGCTTGCACCGGGTGACCGCGTGGTTTTGGGCGGGCAGGAGAACTATACGGAAGGGGAGCGCGTCTCCCCGATTCTCACGATTGAGCCGGCCTCCGATGTGATGCGTGAGGCAGGTGGCGTGGTCGACATGAAAGCGGAAGAAGAGAACGGCGGAGGTCCAAAGTAATGCCGAGGTTTGCGCTGAGGTTTCCATTCTTCATCCTCATGTTGTGCCTTGTTGTGGCGCTGGTGGGCGCGGTCAATATAGCTCGCATGCCGGTGGATCTATTCCCCAACATCGACATGCCTGTGGTGGTGGTGGCGACGTTTTACAACGGGATGCCTCCGCAGCAGATTGAAGCCGACATCACCAACACATTCGAGCGGTTCTTTACGCTGGCCGCGAACGTCGATCACAGCGAATCGCGCTCGTTGACCGGCGTGAGCCTCATCAAGATCTACTTCAAGCCGGGCACCGATCCAAACGCGGCGTTGAGCAACATCGCCAACCTGGCCATGGCAGACTTGCGTCGCTTGCCGCCGGGGACGCTGCCTCCGGTGGTGCTGGGCATGGACGCCTCGACGCAGCCAGTATGCCTGGTGACTCTGAAGGGCGAGGGGCTGAATGAAACGAGCCTGAAAGATCTGGCGCAGTTCCAGGTGCGCAACCAGATATCGAACGTTCAGGGCGCATCGGTGCCGCAGCCTTACGGTGGAACTTATCGCCAGATTCAGATTTATGTTGACCCGCTCAAGATGGAGGCGCGCAACCTGAGCTTGAATGACGTGGTGGCGTCGGTAGATAGTTCCAACCTGATCCTGCCTGCGGGCGACGTACGCATCGGATCGAAAGATTTCAACATCTACGCCAACAGCCAGTTCCCCGACGCGCAATCGATGAACGCAATGCCGCTCAAGTCGGTGGGGAACTCGTCAGTGTTGGTTGGCGACATCGGTAAAGCGATTGATTCAGGCGCCCTGCAGTACAACATCGTGCGCATCGACGGTCAGCGCTCGGTGTATGTGCCGGTTTTCAAACAAGGCGGCGACAGCAACACCATCACGATCGTGAACGGAATGAAGGAAGCTATCAAGCATCTGGTCGACATTCCGGCATCGCTGAAGACCGCAGTTGTATTCGATCAATCCGTCTTCGTCAAAATGGCAATCTGGAACGTTTCGAAGGAGGCCGGCATTGGATTGGTGCTGACCGGCGTCATGATCCTGATCTTTCTTGGCAGCCCCCGCGCCATGGTCGCCGTAGTGATTTCCGTTCCGCTCGCCATGGTGGTCTGTCTCCTTATCAGCAATTCCATGGGCGGGTCTATCAACACGATGCTGCTTGGCGGCCTGGCGCTGGTCTTCTCCAGGCTCATCGATAACGGCGTGATTGTGCTCGAAAACATTTTCCGCCACATGGAGATGGGAGAATCGCCCGCGGAAGCTGCGGACAACGGCGGGACGGAGGTATCGATGGCCGTGTTGGCGGCAACGGTCACCACCTCCATCGTGTTCTTTCCTGTCACGTTTTTCAGCGGCGTCAGCAAATACATTTTCACGCCGTTGGCTCTGGGCGTAGTGCTTTCTATCTTCGCATCGTATTTTTTCGCCATGACGGTAGTGCCGCTCTACTGCGCCAGGTTCATTCGCTTGAAAGACGAGGGAGAACACACCGCAGAGACGAAGGCGAACATCTTTACGCGCTTTGAAAGAAGGTTCAACGAAAAGTTTCAGGCAATGCTGAACTGGTATGAGGCTCTTGCCATACGCGCAATGCGGCGCCCCGGTTTTACCGCTGCAGCGATTCTGGGCGGCGTGGCGCTCGTTCTTTTGGTGACCACGCCTTTTCTTGGTCGCGCCTATTTCCCGCGCACCGACCCAGGGCAGTTCGTCATCGACGTTCGGATGCCCAGTGGTACGCGGCTGGAAGCGAGCAACGACTACATCGCGAAGGTGGAGACGATCGTTCGCAGCGTGGTCGAGCCCTCCGATCTGGACATGGTTGTCTCGAATATCGGCGTATACCCCGACCTCTCCGCCATCTATACCACCAACGCCTCGATGGACACGGCCTTTGTGCAGACCAGCCTCAAGGAGGGCCATCGCATCGGCAGCTATGAGTACATGCACCGCGTTCAACAGAAGCTCTCCCGCGAGATGCCCGAGCTGACCACTTACTTTCAGGCAGGCGGCCTGGTGGATAGTGTGATCAACCAGGGTTTACCGGCTCCGATCGATATCCAGGTCAGCTCCAACAATATGAACGGAGCTTACGCTCTGGCCAAGAACCTGGCGCAAACGATCGAAACAATTCCCAATGTGAGCGGTGTCTACATTCCGCAAAGCCTGAACTACCCAGGCATTGAGTTGAACATCGACCGCGAGAAGGCGAGCTTGATTGGTCTCTCCACAAAGGACGTGGTTGACAACGTGATTACCGCCATGACCTCCGACGGCATGGTCGCACCCAGCTACTGGATCGATCCGAAGAGCGGCAATAACTACATGGTGACGGTTCAATACGCGAACCGCTATCTCAACAACATGACGATGGAAGACTTCGAGAGCATTCCTTTGCGCGGTGTTCGCCCAGCCAGGAGCAACTCGATGCAAGGCGCCGGCGAGTCTTCAAGCCAATCGCGTGAGTCCTCGAGTGGCGACCACACTACCGGGTATACGCCCTTGAACTCTGTGGCAAACATCAAGCTGATCAATACTCCGACAGAAGTGGATCACTATCAGATCAGACGGGTCATCGACATCTACGTCTCCACCAAGACCGAGGCGCTCCAGAAGGTGGGAGGAGAGATCGACAAGCTGTTGGTGAGCACAAAGACGGACAAGAACACGGTGCTGAAGATGCGCGGGGCCGTCGTCAGCATGAACCGGTCATTCCTGGAGTTTGGGCTTGGGCTCATCGTTTCTGTGCTGTTGGTCTACCTGATCCTCATGGCCCAGTTCACATCGTTCATCGATCCATTCATCATCCTCATGGCGATTCCGCCCGGACTCGCAGGAGTCGTACTCATCCTTTTGGTCACCGGGAGCACGCTAAACATCATGTCGCTCATGGGCGTCATCATGATGACCGGCATTGTGGTCTCGAACAGCATTTTAATCGTTGAATTCGCCGGGACCCTACATCAGCAGGGACTGTCGCCGTTGGAGGCCGTCGTCCAATCGTGCAAGATTCGGCTGCGGCCAATCCTGATGACTTCTCTCGCAACATTGTTGGGAATGATCCCGATGGCCCTTGGTATGGAAGCAGGCAGCGAGCAATACGCGCCGCTAGCGCGAGCGGTGATTGGTGGGCTGGCTGTCTCCGTGGTCGTAACCGTGTTTCTGGTTCCGGCGGTTTATCTCCTCGTCCATGGGCAGCAAGAGAAAAACTCCGCGATTGCGGAGGAGGCATGACATTCATGAAACGACTTAAAACGCTGCGGGCCTATTCCGGATTTGTCTGCTTGATCGCGATGGTAAGCACTGGAAGTCTCGTTGGCCAGACGCCCGGAACTAACTCGGCACTCCCGGATGCGCCGAAACCGCCACTGTTTTTGCTTGCTCAGGAGACTTTCGCACCCATCACTCAGCCAGCAGGTCAGGCGCTGTCCAGCCCCTCCAATAGCTCAACTTCTGGCGAAGGCCCGCGTCTTACGCTCTCGGATGCCGAGAAGATGGCTATCAAGAACAATCCAAGAGTGAGCGTGGCGCGCCTTCTTGCAATGGCTCAGCACCAGGTGATGCGGGAGACACGGTCCGCAGAATTGCCGACCGCGAATGCCGCGATCACCGCGGTACAGGCGGAGGATGCTTCGCGCATCTCCGCTGGATCTCTGACATCCTCACGTTTGTTTACACATGCCGGGGCCGGGGGGGGATTTACGCAGCTGATTACGGACTTTGGCAAAACCAGCAACCTGGTTGCGGCTTCGAAGATCCAGGAGAAAGCACAGAATGCAAATGCACTCGCAACGACGGAAGATATAGTCATTGCCACCGATCAGGCCTTCTTCGACGCCCTGCAAGCGCAAGCGCTCCTGAAAGTTGCAACCCAGAACACGTCCACTCGCCAGACTACGCAATCCCAGATCAGCTCGTATACCCAGAACAAGCTGAAGTCCACGCTGGATCTGAGCTTTGCAGACGTCAACCTGTCGCAAGCAAAGCTGCTCGAACTCAATGCGAAGAGCAATGCAGATTCAACGATGGCGGCATTGGATGCTGTTCTCGGCCTCGACAGGCAGGTGACTTACGATCTGGTGGAAGACACCAGCTCGTTGACCGCGCCCCCCGCGGATCCAGATCAACTCATTCAACTCGCGCTCCAGCAGCGTCCTGACCTCCAGGCGCTGAATCTGAATCAACAAGCAGCGGTCAAATTCAGCCACGCCGAGCGCGATCAGAAGCTCCCAACGATCACTGCCGCTGGAACCGTTGGGAGTGTGCCGATCAGGCCCGCACCGTACTACATTCAGAACTGGTGGGGCGGTATCGGGGTCAATATGAATATTCCCATTTTCAACGGTTTTCTTTACTCGGCGCAGGCTAAGGAAGCGTCGATCCGCGCCCAGGCCGACTCAGAGCAGGCCCGCGAGCTGAAGGACCGTATTGTCAGGGACGTTCGAACCGCTTGGCTGGCAGCGAATACTGCTTATCAGAGTGTTGCTGTCAATCAGGAGCTATTGAAGCAGGCGAACCTGGCCCTCTCCCTTGCGGAGACGCGTTACAAGCTGGGATTGAGCTCGATTGTTGAACTGAGCCAGGCCCAATATCAACAGACGGACGCGGCCATCGGTTATACAAATGCTCAATTTCAATACCGCCTTGCTCTTGCGACGATCGCCTACCAGACTGGAGCGACTCCATGATCGAAAACTTCAAATTGAAGGTGTTCCGAGTTGTCGCCGAGTTGCTGAACTACCGCAGGGCGGCGGAGGAGCTTCATCTGACTCAGCCTCGCCGGCGGAATTCTTTACCTCCTCCAGGCTAGCGGACCACCGCCCGACTATAGCCACTTTCATGGAGCAGCTACCGCTGACGAACATGTTGGCTCAATCTTCGCTGGAGCACTCCGCCTCGAAAGCAAGAGTCTGATCGAGTTTGGGATATTGCTTTTGATCGCCACGCCCATTTGCCGCGTAGTATTCGGCGTCGTCGGGTTCTCCCTTCTGAAGGATTGGCTGTACGCCGCCGTGAGCGCCGTTGTGTTGACCATACTGCTGCTGAGCTTCTTCACGAGGAGATATTGACATGCCGATTGCTGGTGAAAGACCTGATCTGAACTTGAAGGCCATTGTATACGCCACCGATTTCTCTCTTGGAGCACAAAATGCCGGTCTGTACGCCTCGCAACTCGCAAGTTACTTTTCGGCGCAGTTAATCGTCACGCATGCTTTCACGCTCTCTCAAGCGGCTCTGGAAGTGGAAATCGACCGCGTATTGGTTAGCCAGCAAAGGAAGGATTTGAAGACGCAGTTGGCGAACAAGGCTGTTCAGTTGGCTGGCCAATCGATCGAGGCGATTCCGATTCTGGCAGAGGGTGATCCGAAAGAAGTAATTCCGGACTTAGCTGACAAGCATCAGCCCGCAATGATTGTATTGGGAACGCATGGCGGCGGTCGATTCGAGCGGGGCATCATCGGCTCCACTGCGGAGAAGGTCCTGCGCTCCACGCGCTGGCCTTGCCTAACTGTTGGTCCAAAGGTCAGGACAGCGACTTCGAAGGCTCTCCCATTTGAAAGGATCCTTTTTGCGACCGACTTCTCTGAGGCCGCAACCAATGCGGCTCTCTATGCTGTCAACCTCGCGGAGGTATTCGGGGCAACAATTGACGTGCTCAACGTCATTCACAGCGGCGCGGCCGTCCACCCCGAGCGTCTGTTAGACCTTCAAAGGGACTTCTATCGAGCTTTGGATCTCGTAGTCCCTCGGCAGACAAAGGAATTCTGCAATCCCAGAACATTCGTCGAAGTGGGGAAGGCGCAAGAGCAAATCATCGAACATGTCAGGGAGCGCTCCATTGACTTGCTGGTGCTCGGCATTCGGAGGAGTTCGCATTTAAGCCTCGAAATGAGGATGTCGCGCGCCTTCCAAATTATCGTGGATGCTGAATGCCCCGTTCTGACAATTCAACATGAAGTATCACGCCAACCAAGGGGCACCGAATGAAAAAGACGCGAGAGACGCAAGATTACGGCTCGCATGTAACCGCAGGCACGCTAGTAATAGGCTTCCTCGGCGGTCTTGGAATAGTGATCTACGGGGAGTCGTTATTGGGGGACATTCAGGGAACAGGGGACTTGCATCCTGGAAGCCTGGCCAATTGGCAGGTTGATATGGGAGCGGCTTGCATGGGCGCGGCAGCTTTCATCGTCATCTTTTTCACCGAGATTGATGGCCTGAAGGCAGCTTGCAAAAGCACGGTGACGATGTGTGCCCTTGATGAGATTTCGCAGCTTGAGGCCGCAAATACACTAGGCGTGAGCGTTGCTTCGATCAATGGCCGGATCTACCCGATCCGGCCGTGTCAAAAGGTGTGGATTAGGTTACGCCGAAGACGCCGCATGAGCCCGAGGCTATACAAGAGAATTCATGGTTTGCCTTGATTCCTGCAACTTGGCCGACACACGGAGACTAGAGCTGTTCTCCAGTTCATATAGCGTCGCAAGGTTCCTTCAGGGTGGTTTTATTCTTGAGGAAAAAGCCACTTGGCGGTTCCGTTCCCCTCTACAGCAACTGGAGAACAGCTATAAACAGATCGAAAGGCCTGATGGGATAACGAGCACATCGCCCCGGATCAGCATGTGTGTGACCTGAATGGACGAAGCGATGTTAAAGGAACTAATCCGGACGGCATTGCACCTCGGCCGTCCGATTACTTTTATTCCTGGATGACTGCGTGGCGATCGCGTGCAGTTGTCTGTGTGAAGGTCATGCGGATTCCGTGCTCCGGTCGAAGGATCACCATCGGGCGCGCTTCAATCGTCTGGCCGGGGGAGAGTTGGAAGTCATATTTTCTGAGCAGATCGCTCAGAATCATCAGGATCTGCAGCATCGCGTAATTGCTACCGATGCATCCCCGCGGTCCGCCCCCAAAGGGGAGATGGGTGAAGGGCGTGTGCTGCGCCTGGTTCGTTTTGGTGAAGCGAGCGGGGTCGAAACGCTCCGGGTCCTGCCAGTAGCGCGGCGCATGGTGCGCGCCGTAAACGTACACGATGACCGTCGATCCTCGGGGTATCATGACGTCCCCTGCAAGGTCGTCTGCAATGGCCTCGCGGTCAATCATCCAAAACGGCGGGTAAAGTCGAAGCGCTTCCTGAATGACCTGGGTTGTGAACTCGAGTCTGGGAACGGCGCTGAAAGTAAGAGGCGCATCCCCCAGCACAGCATCGAACTCCTGACGTATTTTCTCGAGGCATTCCGGGTGCGCACTCAAAAGATAGAGAAGCCACGACAGACCATTTGAGGATGTTTCATGGCCAGCGACCAGCAGTTGCATGCTTTCGCTCAAGACCAGTTCATCGCTCATGCCCTCCCCATCGCTGTAACGGGCGTCCATCAAGGTCTGCAGCAGATCGTGGCCCGGTTCCTGGTGGCGGCGTCTCTTGATGTATTCGAGCAGAATGCTGTCAGCGCGGGCGCGCATGTCTTCGTGTCTGCGCAGTTCGCCCGAGACCTGAAACCAGGGATTCAAGTAGGGCTGGAGGGTCTGCCGAACGATAAATTCCTGGACGGTGCAGATGGTATGGCTGACGAGGTCAATGTCTTCGGCCTTCAGCTTGGCTCCGAAAAGCGATCGGGCGACCATCGCAAAAGTCATTTTCATCAACTGGGGGTAGATATCGACATCGCCGAGATGGACTTGGCGGTCGAAGTCCAGCAGGGACTCGGCGAGGGAGTCCTGCATGATGGAGGACAGAGCCTCGAGTTGCTTTCGATCGAAACCCTTCTGAATGAGACGACGCTGTGTGCGCCAGGCTTCCCCGTGCGTGGTAAGAAGGCCTTTGCCCAGGAAGTGGCCCATTCGCTTTACTTGGATTTCAGACTTCTGGTAATTCTCCGCATTGGTCTTCAACACATGCTGGATGACAGCGGGATTGGTGGTAACGATAGCCTCTTTAATGCCGCCCAGGTAGAACCGAAATGTGTCGCCGAAAGCTGCCGTGTATTTGGATAACACTTTGACGGGATTGGCGGCCATCGCGGGAGAATCCACAAAGGAGCGAGACCGCGAAACGACGGGAATGGGGGTGGGCAAAATCACACCTCCTTATTGAGTTGCACGCGTAGGACCGTCAGGAATTGCAAGTGGTTTGCCTCAAGCGGTTGTGCAGCCATCAGGTTAAGGGTTCGCTACTAAAGTCAGATTTCGCTTCCCAATTTGTATCGCTTCCCAATTGTTTCAAAAGTATCAGATGATGCACGATTGCCCGCGTCATAGTGGGATGTTGCCGATAGGGAACGCCGAACTCTTCGGCGGTTTCCTTCACGATCCGAGTCAGCGGAGCGTAGTGGGTGTGGCACACGAAAGGGCACAAATGATGGACGATGTGATGGTTGAGGCCGCCCACGAGCCAACCCACGACCGGGTTATCCGTCGCATAATCGGCCGTTGTAGCGAAGATGTGATACACCCCGTTGTCAAACTCGCTGCGGTCTGAGGGGAAATATGTGCTGTCAATCGTGTGCGTCGTCTGGAACACCAGCGTAACGGTCAAACCGACAATCAAATGATTCAGCAGGAAAGCCACAGCTACCAGCAGAGGCGATTTCCCCAGCAACACCACCGGCAAAATGAGCATGTAGGTGAGATAGGACGCTTTGCCCGCGAAAAGGATGACGTACTCTCGCGCTGGATGCCTGGTGCGTTTCAAATATCCGTGGGACGGGAATAAAAAGGCCTCGAAGTCCCGAACGAAAACATAGTCGAGAGAGAACATTGCGTAAAAAAACAGGGCGTAAATGTGCTGGAACCGGTGCAGGCGCGCACGGGGTTCATGGGGCGTAAACCGAAAGATTCCGCGTCCTGTAAGCGCGTCGTCTTCCCCGTGGAGATTGATGCAGGAATGGTGGCCCCGATGATGGAGGATTCGCCACATGTACGAATTGATTCCGCAAACATCGAAGGCATAATTCAGGGTTTTGTTTACCAAGGGCGAGGAAGAGATTGCGTTGTGATTGCTGTCATGGGCGATATTCAGCAGAAGGAATGTCTGGGCGACACCACCCAAAAGATATAGTCCGATAAAGGCCCAAGCCTCGGGCCGGAAGGCGTAGAGAGCGATCCAACTGCCCCCAAGCACTGCCAGACCCGCTGCGATCTTGACCCACATAGTGCGGTCTGCTTTGGGCGAAAGGCCCTGGTCCGAAAAGAACTTGTCGAGTCGGCGACGTAAGACTTTCGGGAAGGAAGCCACACCTGCTGGGTCGCCCACGGACTTCCGGTGCGAGACCTCCGGTGGCACAAGGTCATCCATTTCCGGCTCGAGAGTTACCGATCGGGTCTCGGATGTCATCGGCACCTCCACAGGATTAGTGTATGCCGGGTTAATCCCGGCTGGTCGCTTTCGTTGCAGTATAGCAGCGAATCTGTTATCCCACGCCCGGAGTCTCAAAGGCTGACAGTGGCCTGAGGATTCTGGGAAAATCCAGGGAATTCAGATCAAACGGCCCCGGAGCGGGGCGCCACGCCATTCGAGGCAACTAAGTGTCGGATAATGTCTGACGCGTTGCATTTCCATTCTGTTAACATAAACTTACCGGACGACAGATAGGCACACGTGTTACCACTTTTTGTTCCCATTTGGCCTAGATACTCATTCCGCACCCCAAGATTCAGTCGTATTTCGCCTCACTATCGCACGGGCAGCAGCAAGGCGCTTCTTGTTCCATACGTACTGACTTTTCCCATTCCACTTAGAGGGGTATAGCTGAACTTCTATGACGTCAATCCTGGACCAACTGGACAAACTGGGGAATGAGCATCCGCACAAACTCCTTTACTCCTACGTTGACTTGAACGGCAATCCCCTCGAAGGCTATTCCTACGCTTCGTTTATCCAGCGGACGAAGGCGATCGCCGGACACCTGCGGAAGAACGGGCGTTTCGCGAAGGAAGACAGACTGCTGCTCGCCTATCCGCCGGGACTTGAAATGATCTGTGCGTTTTTCGGTTGCGTCCGCGCCGGATTGATTCCCGTACCGGTATACCCTCCCAGTTCCCGCGGTTTCCAGAGCGCACTGTACAAGATGATCCACATCGCCAAGGACTGCCAGGCGGCTGGGATTCTAACGAGCAAGGACTACCACGCATCTCTGAAGACGAACCTCACGCGCAGCGGGGTTGCGGCGTCCGGCGTCGACGTCGACTATATTTCCGGACTTCCCTGGATCGTGACGGAAGACTTCGTGGATACCTTCCAGGACCAGCCTTTCCCCGTCACTTCGGAAATTCTGTTTCTGCAGTACACGTCGGGGTCTACGATGGAGCCCAAGGGCGTGATGGTGACGCACAAGAACATCCTTGACACTTGTCCGCTCGTCATCGACCATCCCAATCCGGTCGTCGTATCCTGGCTTCCTCAGTATCACGACATGGGCCTGATCGGCTGCTATCTTTACCCGGCTCTGCGAGGTGGAACCACCTACGGCTTTGCTTCCATGGACTTCATTCAGCGGCCGATCCTCTGGTTCGATACCATCACTGCTTATCAGGCTACCGCTACTGCAGCTCCCAACTTCGCTTACGACTATTGCCTGCGCGCCGGGCGGCTCTCAAAAGAGAGTCTGGAAGGCTGCGATCTCAGTTCGCTGCGGGTAATGATGTGCGCCGCGGAACCCGTAAAGGCGGATACATTCACACGGTTTCTGGAGAAGTTTGAGCCGTATGGGCTCAAGGCGGAGAGCTTCTATGCCGCCTTCGGGCTGGCTGAGAATACGCTGGCCGTTTCACTGGGCGGTCGCAATATCGTTGCCGTCAACAAGCGTGCCCTCACCCTCGGAAAAGCCCGCACGATTACCGAGGTTTCCGAGATCGGCGCCGCCACGCAGATTGTCAGTTGCGGCATACCCCTCGCCGGCATCGACGTTAAAATCGTCGACGCGGAGCAGCACGTAGCCCTTAAGCCCGGCCTTGTCGGCGAAATATGGGTCGCAGGATGCGGTAAATGCCTGGGTTACTGGAATAACCCGGAACTGACACTGAAACAGTTTCGCGCACGGCTTGTGGACGACAGCCCTTACGACGATGGCCACCTGCGGACCGGCGATATGGGATTTTTCCATAACGGAGAACTCTTTGTTTGCGGCCGCATCAAGGACATGATTATCCTCCGCGGGCAAAATTATTACCCGCAGGATATCGAGAACGTTGTGGAGAGAGCCTCCGGGCTGATCCGTGCCAGTTGCGTGGCCGCATTCCAGATTCATGAAGAGAGCGAGCCCGCGCTGGCTATCGTGGCTGAAGTGAAGAATCCCAGGGCGCTTCCGGATGCGCGGAAAATTGCCGCAGCTGTTCGGAATTATCTCAACGTGGAAGTGGCGTTGATCTCATTTATCGCGCCCCGCGCCATTCCGAGAACCAGTTCGGGCAAGATAATGCGCCATAAGACCAAGCAAATGTGGCTCGATGGCCAGTTTACCGTCCTCTCTGAGTTTTCTCGGGAAAAGGACGCTGGTGTATCCGAGTCGGGCCCTGAAATCCAGTCGTCTTTCGACGAGCTGAAAGCCAGGTACAACCTGACAGGCATGGAAACCTACAACCTGGTCGAAGCCGGGTTGGATTCCCTGGATCTCGTCGTGTTTATGCATGAGCTGAAGGAGCTTCTGAAGGATAAAGGCGCCGAAATGCTAGCCAGACAGGTTGATATCGGCGTCATTCAGCGTGTCAGCGTAGCCGATCTATTCGGCCTGGCTGCGCAGTTGGAGAGTGCTCCAGAAGAGGCGCTGGCCACGCTGCGTCATTCCCTTGCGGCTTTCAGAGAAGAGCAGCGCGAAGCGGAAAAGCAAATGATGCGCGACGACCGGAAACTCGCTTTCACGCCGCCTGCGCCAGCTTCATTGCCTGAGAAGTCTATCCTGAATCGTGTGCTGCTCACGGGTGGAACCGGTTTCATCGGACCGTTCCTCATCAAGAGTCTATTGGAACTAACCCGGGCCAAAATCTATGTTCTCGTTCGGGCGTCTGACGACGTTCAGGGCATGCAGAGACTCAGAGCGGCGATGGAGTCGATGGGCTCATGCGGGGCCGGGCTGATGCATCTGTTTGACACTCGCGTCATTCCCATTTGCGGCGATCTAAGCCAGCGCGACCTGGGTCTGACCCAGGACGTATGGGAGTTCCTCGCCAATGAAATGGACGCGGTGTTCCACAACGGCGCGACCGTCAACTACCTGTTCAACTACGACCGGATGCGCGACGCGAACGTGATCGGAACGAATGAGGTCTTGAGACTGGCGTTCGAAGGACGCCCCAAGGAGCTCAACTACGTCTCGACCACATTTATCTTTGGATGGGCCGTGAAGAGCGTCCTGAATGAGACCGACGGGAACCAGAACATGGAGCTTCTCGACTTCGGATACAGCCAGTCCAAATGGGTTGCGGAAAAGGTGGTGGAAGACGCGCGCAACAAGGGACTCTCCGTGCGCATCTTCCGGCCAGCTCTCGTCAGTCCGTCCGTCTCCGGCGGCGGCAACAACTTCGATATCGCCGTTCGCCTGGTCGCATTCATGGTCAATCACGGCATCGGAGTCGATGCTTTAAACCAGGTCAGCTTCGTTCCAGCGGACGTTGTGGCCAACAATATCGTTGCTATTTCCACCACTTCCGGCACGGAAAATATGACATACCACGTGGTGCGAGACGATTATGCCAACATGCTGGACATCACCGGGCTCATTACCAAGGCGACCGGGCGGCAATTCGAGATCTTCAGCATCTCCGATTTCGTTCCCGAGCTGATCCGGAGATGCCGGAAGGAAGATCTTCTCTTTCCGCTGCTCGACTTTCTGGTGGGCTCCGTGGACAACATCTCCGCGATGGAGTTTAAGCGCTACGACAGTTCCTCTTATCAAATGGCTCGCGATGCCTCTGCGGCAGGTGTTCCCGATCCGTCGCTCGAGGATACCGTCAATGGCATTCTGAAATTCATGCATCGCAAGGGAATCATCTCGGTTGCGGCTCGTGAGCACAACGCAGTATCACTGCCGATCGCTGCGTCACTCCCCGACACGCGTCTGGCATGGTCGGATGTATAGCCTGAACGAATGCATGAATCGCTGTTGCTTCTGTAAATGTAAATGGGGTCAGGCGGGTTTCAACCTTCCTGAGGGACCATACTCAGGCATCCCTCTTTGCGTCCGAAGCCTCTCAAGTCCCAACGCGCTGCCGTAGTGCGGGATATCCCTTCACGCAAGGCGATCTTGTCTGACATCATGAGTCTGATGCCTACGCTCCGTTTCTGGATAGCCGCGCTTGTCCTTGCCGCCGTCATCGCGATTCTTCCGTTCGCTTTTCACGCCGAGAGCCATCTTGAGACCGCAACCCGCGTTGAAGGAAGCCAGGCGGAAACGGTACGGCAGGATCTGACCACTCGTTTTCGTTCGCCTTTTGTTGACCGCGTGGTCCTGGTCGTTACCGGTCTCCCACCCGCTGATTCCGACCAGGGCAAGCAGGCGTTGGAAACCATTGTTGAACAACTCAGAGACGAGCCAGGCGTGTCCGGAGTTGTCTCCTATCTCGATCAACGCGATCCGATTTTCGTGGGCAAAGGCGGCGGAACCTTCATCCTGATCGGACTCGCGTCCACTGACAGCCGAGTGGAATCGCTCGTTCCTCAACTTCACAAGCGAGCAAATTCTCTTGCAAATCAGTTCCGCGGCAGCTATCCAGACATAAAGCTCGAACTGACCGGCGAACTCCCGCTGAATTTCGACATTCGCAAAGCCAGCGCCGATGACGTGCGGCACGGTGAGACGCTGGTGATTCCCGCCACCCTCGTGCTCTTGCTGCTGGCCTTCGGTAGCCTGGTCGCCGCAGTCATTCCACTGGCAGTGGCCCAGCTTGCCATTGCCGCCACTCTGGCGATTACTGGATTACTTGCTCAGCGATTTCACTTGTCTATTCTCGTGCAAAATCTGGCCACTATGCTTGGCCTTGGATTGGGAATCGACTATGCGCTCCTCATGGTCAGCCGCTTCCGTGAAGCGATTGCCGCCGGGCACATCAGCTCTGTAGCATCGGTGATGGCGGCACGCCGTGCAGGCCGAACACTCTTGATTTCAGCCTCGACCGTCGCCATCGGATTCCTGGCCCTCTTGACGGTTCCCATCAGTGAAATCCGCTCTATCGGTGTCGCCGGATTTCTTGTTGCGGGAATCAGCGTGCTCCTGTCCAACACGGTCGTACCCGCAGTGCTGGCGCTGCTCGGTCCGCGGATTGATGCCGGCCGGCTGCCTTTTACTCCCGCGTTGGATACGCATCGGGCCGCGTCCACCGGAATACGCTGGAGGCGATGGGGAAAGATGATTGTGGCTCATCCATGGCTTGCTCTCTCGCTGGCAGGGGTCCCGCTTCTTCTGCTCGCCTGGCAGGCCACGCGCCTCGATACAAGACTCCCAAGCGGCGATTGGCTTCCCGAGGCCGCGGAATCGGTCCATGCGCTTCATACCCTCGAGCGCATGGATCGCCCCGGCGTTGTCTATTCCCTGCGCCTTCTTGTGGAACTTCCGGCAGATTCCATCGCGGAAACCGACACCGGCTGGAACGCAATCGATCGCCTCACCAAAGGAATTGCCGCCGACCCGCGTTGCGCCCGCGTCCTCTCCATCACAACCCTCGCTGACGGCGATCGCTCCTCTCTCGCGGACCTTCCAGATGAGTCCCGGCGAACGTTTCTCAGTAGCGATGGAAAGGAGGCGCTCGTTGAGGTGGTACCCACCGCTTCCATGTCCCTCCGCGATCATGTCGACTGGGTACGCGACCTCCGCAACACCGGCGCCCCGTCCCTCACCGGCGTGCCCGGGGCCACGATGCGCATTGGCGGTATTCCCGCACTCAACGCCGACTATCAAACCATCGTCGACGACCACATCATGCCGGTAACAGTGTTGGTGGTTACGGGCACGCTCATCGCGCTCGTCGCCGGATTCCGATCGCTCTTCGTTGCTGTGAAGGCCATAGCCCTCAACCTTGTTTCCGTCGCGGCCTCCTTCGGCGCATTGGTTTTAGTTTTTCAGGAAGGACACGGAAGCGGCCTGCTTGGAATTCCGGGCGGAACAGGCAGTATCTTCCCCCTCGTTCCCATCGTCACCTTTGCAATCGTCTTCGGACTCAGCATGGACTACGAAGTGTTCCTGGTCGCCCGGGTTCTTGAAGCAAGAAGAAATGGGCTCAGTGAAATCGACGCAATCCCGGAAGGGATGGCCAGAACCGCGGGCCTCATCACCAGCGCCGCCGCCATCATGATCGTGGTTTTCGCGGCATTCACTTTTGGAAGTTTCCTGGTGGTCAAGATGATCGGGTTCACATTGGCGGTTGCCGTCTTGATCGACGCCACGCTGGTTCGCATCGTCATCGGCCCCGCGCTTCTGCGACTTGCCGGCGATTGGAACTGGTGGCCTGGTGGGCTCGCTGCGGCGCGCAAGGCGCAGTCGGCGAGCCACGAATGATGCAAGCGGTACGTCCGTTAACAAATCCCGCGATTATTGGTCTCTGTTTTCAGGAAGAACAAAACAGTTAAATGGAAAAGGTCAAGCAATGACGCTGCGGTGATGGAATGGTGATCCCAGGGAGGTGCCATTTTTCGCGTGCCTTTCCGCAGCCATTGGACGCGATCATGATCGACTCAGGCGACTGATGACGTCTGAGTCGGATCAGGAATGGCAAACGCACTTGAATTAACGTAACCAATCTGCTGTCAGCTAATTCTGGGCTCATGCGGCGTCTTCGGCGTAACCTTATCCACACCTTTTGACACGGCCGGATCGATCATGCACGGTTATGCCGGGCCGCCCGTGGTTGGGGCAAGGAGCTGGATGGATTGGGATTCCGCCCTGCCTCTGCTCCCGGAAGTCACACCACCGGATCGCTCGGTCGATCTCGCTTTTCTGGCTGGCGCGTAGAGCCTAACGCGTTGGTGGGATCACCGCAGTCCTATTCCCTAGGGTTCCCTGCGGGTGGCACTGGGGTCGACACCGTGCCCCCGGAACTATAACCTGAATAGAACAACGGAGCAACCAAATGTACAAGTCCGGGTTCCATCGAGGCCCCGGCTCGAAATGAACCGAGATCCGAGTTTGTGCTAATTTGTGCTAACGAAGGTTAATTAGGTGAATTTCTTGAGCTTTATCCCCTTTTGAATGAGTTAAGTCTTTTGTTTCTTTGGCCAATGTGTGTCCAATTCCAACAGTCCACCGGCAGCGGCATGAGCAGGCTTGCTCATGCCGCTGTTGTTTTTGCGCAGTAGAAAAGCCAGGCCCGTCCGCGCGCAGAGCCTGTGCTATAGTCTCGGGTTAGAACCACCAAGGAGATGGTTGTGACTCTAGGACAGTTTCTGGGGAAGCAGTTCATCCGCGTCATCGAATGGAACGAGCCGGAAGAGGGCATTCTGGCGTATCGCTTTCCGATGCGGGATGAAGAGATTGAAAATGGCGGACAGCTCACCGTAAGCGAATCGCAGATGGCTGCCTTCGTGAATGAAGGAAAGATCGCCGACATTTTTGGACCTGGCCTTCACACCCTGAGCACGCGAAATTTGCCGCTGCTCACCGACCTGATGAATTGGGACAAGGAATTTCAGTCCCCGTTCAAGTCGGAAGTTTACTTCTTCTCGACTCGCCTTGAAATCGATCAAAAATGGGGAACGGCCACGCCCATCACCATCCGCGACAAGGAGTTTGGCGCGGTGCGCCTGCGCTGCTACGGTATCTACTCCTATCGCATCGTTGATCCGCGGACTTTCTTTATGCAGATCAGCGGCACGCGCGCCACCTATTATGTCGGCGACCTGGAAGGGCAGTTACGCGACACCATTGTTGCCCGCATGAGCGAAATCTTTGCGTCAAGCGATCTGTCATTCCTGGATATGACGGCCAAGCAGGGATTGCTCGGCGACAAGATCATTAAGCAGATTAAGCCGGGATTCGCGGCGCTGGGCCTGGACTTGAACCAGTTCGTGGTGCAGAACATCTCTCTTCCCGATGAATTGCAGAAGATACTGGACCAGCGGATCGGGATGAATATGGTGGGGGACCTGGGGCGCTTTACGCAGTTCGAAGCGGCGGAGTCTTTGGACATTGCTGCCGCAAACCCGGGCGGAGCAGCCGGGATGGGTATGGGCCTTGGCGCAGGCGCGGCTGTTGCGCAAACGCTCTCGGCTTCGCTGCGGTCCACGTTCGTTGCACCTGTGAGTCCTGCGGTTCCTGAACCTTCCAGCGCTCCCGATTCGGGCGCGAGCGCAGCCGGTACAAAGTTCTGCATCGAATGCGGAAAGTCTATTCCACAACGCGCGAAGTTCTGCGCAGAATGCGGGAAGCCACAATGAATTGCCCTTCGTGCGGCGCCCCGATGCGCCTGAAATCGGATTCGACCAGCTTCCGCTGCGAGTACTGTCAGAGGGTCTTTCTTCCGGAAACAAACGCGGACGATGGCGTGCGCGCGCTGGGCGAGCCGTCGGGTCAGGATTGTCCGATCTGCACCATAGCCCTGGTGCATGCGACTCTCAACAACATCCGCATCTGTTACTGCTCCAAATGTCACGGCATGCTGGTTCCCATGGGCGCTTTGTCTGCGCTGGTGGATGCGGTGCAAGGGCAAAAGCGCGGAGGCACGATTCAACCTCCCGCCGACGCAGAGGATTTGCAACGCAAGATCAACTGCCCAGGCTGCCATCGCCGCATGGACACTCACTTCTATGCAGGTCCCGGCAATGTGGTGATCGACTCTTGCGAGAACTGCTGTCTGACATGGCTGGATGGTGGAGAAGTGACGCGCATTGCAGCGGCTCCCGAAGAGCAGTTCGCCTCGACCGAGACGTTGCTTTCTTCGTCAACCATGGACCTGCCCCTGAGCTTCAACTTCAGGACGAACACGGGCGCGGATCTCCTGACGAACATGGCAGTGGATGTTGCCGCGGACACCCTCTTCAATGTCGCCGATTCCTTTTTCAAGAGTTGAAGAAGAATCTCAGCCGATCCTGACGAGCCTATCTCGCCTCCGATCTGCCAATGTGTGTTCCTCCCTCGCTATTGCTTTCGTAGATTCCCGTAGTCACCTCCATCAGAAATGTAGAAGGAAAAACGAGTTACTCCACGATTAAGATGGAGTAACCGTTAAGGAGTGCTATTGATGGCTGCTTTCGCCGAGATGCCCGCTGTCTTCCAGGAGGAGAATCTGACCGCCGAGGACTCCGTCCATCTCACGACCGATGAGAAGTCGGAGTGCGAGACCTTCCTTCGTTCCGTGATTGAGACCGGGGATTACCAGCAAATCATGAAAGGTGCGCTGGCCGGGTCGTTCAAGCGCGGTGTCATTTCCGCATGCATGATGGGTAGAGCCCGGCGATTCTTGCTTCAGGCGGCGTCCCGTACTGCGGACGAGTCGTTTGGGCGAGGGAATCATGAGTGGGATGTAAATGAGCCCGATTTAGCTGAGTTGGCTTACCTTGCGGCCGAGAAGGCTTGTGACATTTTTCCCATCTCCATCAACTTCTATGACTTCGGTTGCCTGCTTCAGGAACAGGGAAGACATGGAAAAGCCAGGGTCGCATTCAAGGAATTTCTGCGGCGAGCCAACGTAAAAGAGATTGATCCGATTGCGCGCGCCGCTGTGAGCAGGCGCGATATAGCAGGCGCAATTGAGCATGCGCGTCAGGCCATGTAAACCCAGAGTCCTCGTCCTCCCATGCTGAAGGCGCCGGCCAGGTACTCCAGCTTTCAATCAAGTCCATTCAGATCTTCTCATCGGCCTCATGAGCATTCGCTCCGAGGCCATTCTCTTTTTTGGGGGTATCCTGTGTGGGGAACAGAATTGAGCTGCCCAGGAGGAACGATGAACCGGGAGTGGCACAACGCGAACACGATGCCGACGAATCCTACAACGGAACAGCGGATTGCATGGCATCAGAAGCACACGCAAAACTGCGGTTGCAGGCCGTTTCCGAAAGGCCTGATAGCGAAGCTCGCCGAGAGAGATCGACCCAGTCCAAAACCCCCGAGCCTTGGAAGCCACGCATAAATCAAGGCAGCTTCCAAGCACGGTTCAAACGGTCTGAGACGGTCTTGCGCTGAAGAGAGCCACGCCGAGACAAGCCACGATGAGAATCTCCGCAATCACAGGCCCAATAAAAAAGTACGCGTTCGAGTTAACTGCAAACACGGCGTAGGCAACCATAAACGTAATCAGGATCGGCCTCAGCCGCCGGCCGTCCGTCTTTGCCAGGGAACCGAGTTGCCAGAAAAGAATGGCCTCTGCCGTGAGGCTGATAGTGACTCCAATCCCAAGGCCGTGATAGAAATCCCAAAAGCTTCGCATGTGGCCCATGAGAAGGAACTGGTTCGTTTTCATGGCGGCTACCGCGATGGATGCGGGGCCCGGATCAACCGATCCGAAGACCCCGCCAATAGTGTGCAGCACCGCATGAATGAAGGTAAGAACCGCTGCGATGCGAAGAAATAAGACCGTCCTCGTCACGGCTTCTCTCCTTCCACAGTCTTGGCAAAGAGCGCCAGAATGCCTGCCCATGCGCCTGGTCCGTCAAACACTGCGCGCAGTTGCTCATAGCCCTCGCCATGGCGCTCCAACTTGCTGTGTTCCAGTTCGACCAGCGTGGTTCCCGGCCCTTCTGCTGTGAATCGAATCTGAACCTCGCTGGCCTTTGCCATGTCGGGGTCGCATACCCAATCCGGTGAGTCGTGGCCCGGTCCCACATGCCATGAAAATGTCACCAGGTGCGGCGGATCCCATGCCAGCACAGTGCCCCAGTCTGCGTGCTTGCCTTCAACGTCTCTCTCATACCATCTGCCGCCGACCCGCGGCTCTACAAAGATTGCCTCGAAGGGAGTTTTTCCAATGTGATGGGTTGCGGGCCACCATGTCTCCATCTGTTCCACGAAGACTGAGAAGGCGCGCTCGATGGGCGCTTTCACGCGCACGCTCTTACTGACGACGGCTTCTTCTGCGATTTTTGTCATGACTTTCTCCATCGGGGATTTTTTCTACGACAGCTTGAAATGAATTCATGGCTTGCTCCCAAACCTTGTCAAAGTGAGCGCGCAGGCGGGCGACACCTTCAGGGTTCAGTTGGTAGAGGCGACGGGTTCCAGCCTTCGAATCCGTCACCAGGCCCGCGTCCTTCAGTACGCGCAGGTGCTGCGAGACCGCCGGCCGGCTCACGGGGAGCGTTTTAGCCAGTTCGTTAACGGCGATGGGTCCCCCAGACAGCTTTTGGAAAATCGCCATACGGGTGGAATCCCCAAGGGCATCGAGTCCGGCTTGTAGGTAAGTGTCCACTAACGGTAAGTTAGCACGCACATATGTTTCGCTGTCAAGATAAAAAAATCGCGCGCGGTAAGTATTCGATGAATCGACTACCGGGAGACCCGAATCGGAGGTATGTGAGGCGGGGATAATCGAGCATGTTCCCGGCTTTGCGGTAAACTTGGACCCGATGCGTGTATTTGGGATTGACTGCGGCACCGAGATAACGGGGTATGGTGTCGTGGAGACCTGCGATTCCGGCCGCGAGCCGCGGTTGGTGATGAATGCGATGGGCGCGATCCGGCTTGCAAAGACCAAATCCACAGCGGAACGGCTCGAGCAGGTGTTTCGAGAGTTGACTGCTGCGTTGGAGCGGTGGGAGCCGGACGCGGTGGCGATTGAGGAGGTTTTCTACTCAGTGAACGCCAAGTCTGCGCTTAAGTTGGGCCAGGTGCGGGGAGTGGCACTGCTGTCCGCAGCCTGTCGCAAGCTGCCGGTGGCCGAGTATGCTCCCCTCAAGATCAAGTCAAGCGTGGTGGGATACGGAATGGCAAAGAAAGAGCAGGTGCAGTTTATGGTGGCTCGTCTGCTGCGACTTGATTCTGTGCCGGAGCCGGCCGACGCCGCGGACGCTCTCGCCATTGCCATCTGCCATATTCATACCGCGCAGACCTTGACGCTTCAGGGAGTCTCACGATGAAGTGGGTGTGGCTGTTGGCGGCTATGTCGGCGCTGGTGCTCACGGCTCCGGGCCAGGTCGCAAATACGAACGGGCCGGTCATCCAGGTTGAGTTCTCAAATCCCGATCTTTCGCCGTCCCATTGGACCCTGATCATGCATCCGGATGGTAGCGGACATTTTCAATCGGAGCGGAACACCGCACCGGCCGCCCGGGCGCAGGGAATCGATGCTCCAAGTGTGGACCGCGATGTTCAGCTGAGCGCCGAGTTTGCCGGGCACGTCTTTCAGATGGCCCAATCCCACAGGTTTTTCCAAATGGAATGCGAGAGCCATATGAAAGTGGCCTTCCAGGGATCGAAAAAGCTGAGCTATCGTGGCCCTGACGGTGCGGGAAGCTGCCAATTCAATTTCTCGCGGGACAAGGAGATCCAAGCACTGGGTGAATCACTTGTTGCCGTGGCCGAGACGATTATGGAAGGCGCTCGCCTGGAGACACTTCTGTTGCATGATCCGCTGGGCCTGGACCATGAAACAGAGTATCTTGTGGAGGCCGCGGGCGATGGGCGAGTGCAGCAGATTGGCACGATTCGCGGGATTCTGGAGCGCCTTGCCGACGATGAAGCAGTGATGGAGCGGGTCAGAAAACGAGCTCGATTGCTGCTGGCGCGGACGGAAGGGTAGCCGGAAGCGGCTGATCGCGAGGAAGATTTTGAAGTAACTTTACCGCGAGCCGGGTGTCATATATTTATGGGTTTCAAGGCTGATGGCGGGGTTTTATCCGGGCCGGGCCACGGGAGGCACGCACGATGAAAAGCAGAATTTTAGGGGCAAACAGGCTGACGGCATGCGTGCTGGGAATTTTGGGGATGGCCCTGTGCGGCGCCGTACCTGCGGTGCCTGTGTGGGCCGATGACGCGGCCCCGGCTGCGCGAGCGGTAAGGCTGAGCAGCGTTGAAGGCCAGGTGCAGCTTTCCCAGGGACAGGAATTGCTTGCCAATCCAGCGGTGGAGAACACCCCGTTGTTCGAGGGCTCGCTGCTAACAACCGGCGACGATGGACGCGCTGAGATTCAGTTTGAAGACGGTAGCGTGGTTCGGCTTTCGCCAAATAGCACACTGACGTTGGCCGTGCTCCGCGGACAGGGGAGTAGCTCTGAAGCGGAAGTTGCGCTGGAGACCGGGCTGGCCTACTTTGAGTTGCAGGGTGCGGGCCTGGCCGGCACAATCAGCGTAAAGTTTGCCGATGCCGCCGTAACCGCCAGCGGAGTCACCGTACTTCGAGTCAATCTGGATCACGCGCCGGGCGAACTGGCGGTTTTGTCGGGCAACGCACATCTGGAGCGCGGCAGTGCATTGTCGCTCGATCTCCATGGCGGAGAAAGCGTGGCACTGAATGGAGACGACGCCTCGCGCTATAACCTGGCTGAATCCATCGAACCGGACTCCTGGGATACGTGGAATTCCGACCGCGACGAAGCGTTGACTGCCCAGGGCGCGGGAAAGACCGGAGCAACCAAGGATTTTCCCGATGCAGGTAACCCCGCGTGGAGCGATCTGGACGCCAATGGAAGCTGGTATAACGTCCCGGATCAGGGGTATGTCTGGTCGCCGAACGACGCGGCCAGCGACGGTTTTGACCCCTATGGAAACGGGAACTGGATGTGGACACCGGGATATGGCTACATCTGGGTTTCGGGTTACGCATGGGGTTACACGCCGTTTCAGTGCGGAATGTGGAACTACTACGATGCTTTCGGGTGGGGCTGGGTGCCGGGCAGGAACGGATGTCGGCCGTGGTGGGGCGGTGGCGGCTACGGCGTCAACCTGGGGGTATTTCCAGTTAGATATCATTTCCCAATTCGCCCGGCTCGGCCACTTCCGCGGCCGCCCGGTGGCGGCGGTGGCCCTCGTCATCCGTTTCCCATGATTCCAGTCAACCGGCATGGCATCGGGGACGGAACAAAGCTTCCCGCACGCGACAGAACCAACGTGGTCTCAATTGGCGGATATACAGTGCAGCCGCTGCATCCCGTGAGCCCGCGGCCACAGTATGAACATCCAGGCTCGCCAGGGTACGGAATCCGCTATTCAAATGGAACTACGGTTCATGGGGCCGGATCGAATACCGGAGGCGGTGGGTACATACGGCCAGCAACTCCGCCCCCTGCTGGACACACAACCGCGCCTGCAACCGGTCATCCCTCTGCTGGCAGCGCTCCCGCTGGCCATGTCCCAAGTGTCGGCGGTGGCGGAGGCGGTGGGCATGCTGCCCCGAGCGGCGGCGGCGGAGGAGGCGGAGGTGGTCATGCTGCTTCAAGCGGCGGTGGCGGCGGTGGTGGCGGCAGCACAGGCGGACACCACTAGAGCGCGAACAGGATGTCGTCACGGATTATTTCGCGCTACGGGTTTAGTTCGCAGATTATTTCCTCATAAGGGCGCATCATGGTTGCAGGGATAGGACTACTGCAGCCATGATGCGTGCATTCGCTCCCTTGATAAACTCGTTTTTGGTCAAAGTATGTCAGGCATGTAACCGGTTCGTACCAATAAATACCCCACCCCTCCCCCCGCAATAATGTGCCTCTCTATTCGCTTTAGATTCGCCCGAATTAAACCTTCAAGGCTCATAGAATCATATGTTTACGAGCTGTCGCTCGCAAGGAGTCAGCTATCCAGGTAGTGAAGAACAGGCATGAAATTAGGCCCGTTTTTGGATAAAAACAGCCCTTTTTCGAGGGTTTTCGATGCAAAACCGCGCCTTTTTGAGCTCTCTTGCCGCAGAAGACGTATTAATCAATTCGCGGAAATGGGATGCTGCGAACTCGAGTAATGTTGCCGAAATTCCAACCTGAGCGAAGCCAGATTTATCCAAACAAAGAAAGGCCGCTCGGAATGATTCCGGGCGGCCTTTTCGTATGAAAGAGGAACGCTGTTTAGCGTCTTGCGCGATTGTGCTTGTCGCGATAGATGGCGCGTGACGTGCGGTGCAATCGGCGATTGAGCACTACGCGATCAGCGTGGTTGAGATGACCGCGATCGGCGGAACGCATATGTCTTTCCTGGCGGCCGATGGAAACTTCGCGGCGTTCCAGGCGACGTGTTTCGTGCCTGGTGAGCTGGCCGCTCCTTACGCCCTGTGCAATCCGGTGCTGCTGAATCGCACGGCGCTGGTTGATGGTGGCCGCATGGCGTGGCGCAGAAACCGGGGCATTCTGGGCGAGGCCGAAGGTGGAGCACAGTGCGAGAAGTCCGACGCCAAACAGAGAGGCTTTCATTGTGTATCTCCTTGCGAGGCGGCGGTTTGTAGTTACTAAGTGCCGATCCGCGCTCACATCATTGAAGACACGAGTTAGTCAGAAGTGTTGCGCCCGGACTTATTCGCCTCCATCGGAAGTTGTAAGTGCGGATGGGCTCACTTAGAAGACGCGAATTGAAGAGCGTGCCACAAAGCAGCCAATGCATCCACGGAAAGGCCTTCAGCGCGCGCCTGCGGATCGATCTCGGCGCGGGCCAGCGCTGCAGTAACTGCAGCCGGAGAGATTTGTGCCGCACGCAGATTGTTGGCCAGCGTCTTGCGTTTCTGCGCAAAGACCGTGCGTACGAAAGGTAGAAAGCTCGCCTCATCGAGCGCTAACTCGTGGAAGCGCGGAGCGAAGCGCCAGCGGAAGACGGTGGAGTGGACATCGGGGGGCGGCGAGAAGGATTCAGGTGGGAGTGTGAAGAGCTTCTCAGCCGGGCCATACATCTGCACAGTCACGGAGAGCAGTCCGTAATCGCGTGTGCCGGGTTTCGCGGTGACGCGGTCGGCTACCTCACGCTGGACCATAAGGATGGCGCGATCAAGTGAGGCGTGGCTCGCGGCGAGTTTCAGCAGGATCTGCGAAGTGATGTAGTAGGGGAGATTTCCTACGACTGGTAGTTGCTGCGCGGCGACGGAAGAGGCTACGGCAAAATCGAACTGGAGCACGTCCTGCTGGACGACAGTGACATTGGCCTTTCCGCCAGGTGGAAACTCGGTGCGGAGATGTGCCGCCAATGCGGGATCGAGTTCGACCGCGACGACGTGGGCAGCGCGGGCAGCGAGGGCTCCGGTGATGGCGCCGGCTCCAGGGCCGATTTCGATGACGGTGCGTCCAGTCAAATCGCCAAGGGACGCGGCAATGCGCTCAACGGCTTGCGTGTCGTTGAGGAAGTTCTGTCCGAGCCTGGGTTTGGCGGGCATGGGCTGCTTTGATGGTAGATGAACGCGGAGGGCCGGGCAGCCGACGCAAAGAAGAATACGCCCTGGGAGTTAGGTTGACTGTCTTGGTCGCACGCGAAAACGCGGCCAGCTCTCAAGCGGCACAAAGCGGCTTCGGAGCTGGCCGCGAAGTTGCGCGGTTCCAGACCGGTAGTGTTGAAAGAATTGCAGGACGTTATACCGGGGATAAAGGCACAGGCCCCGTCGCCCGAGTTAGTCGCGCTTCATCAACAGGCCAAAGAGTGCGCCGGCAGTGACGCCCGCTGCAAAGGTGGCGATCACTGTGAGCACTAAGTGACGTTGCATGCGGCCCTGGGTGTCATTCAGGAATTCTTCCGCGGCATCGCCGCTCTGCTTGACGGCGCGGCGTGCGTGTCCGACACCTTCTTCAAACATGTCGGCGCCTTGTTTCACCGCGCGTTTTGCCACTCCCACGCCGTCTTCAATCGCATCGCCGATTGCGGTGCTGGCGCGCGAAGCCTTGCGGGCTGCATCGGAGATTTGTTCTGCGGTTTTCTCCACTATCGTCTGTGACATGATTTCCTCCAGTGCTTCTTTGAGTGCGGATTTTGATTGCGATTCATGTGAATGTCCATTCGTCTGGTGGAGATGCTTGCTCGATTTCTCCCATGGCGAATTGTTTGATTCCTGGCTCATCAGTTGGAATCCTGTTTGCGAAGATGCGCGCGGCGAGGTGCGCGAATCTTCAGTATCAGGATTCTCGTTTCAGTTGGATGTCCAGAATTGACCGCTGGTTGGAATGGGCTCGTCGCTAATCGCGGGGAGCTTCGCGATTTGCGGAGTTTCGCTGGAAAGGTGGGAGGAGATTCCGCGGAGGAATCGCGGGAATCGCATGCATAGGGACCGTGCCGGTTTACTGTTGCTACTCGACGGTGAGAGCGATTTTCCCGAAATGGCCACCCTTTTCCATAAGGGTGAGTGCTTCACGCGTCTGTGACCAGGGAAAGGCTCCATAAACCGGGCGGAGGGAAGTCAGGGAGATGGCCTTGTTGAACGCAATGAAGTCGCTGCGGGAGCCGACATAGATGCCTTGCAGGTGAACTTGCTTGTGGAGGACCGATGAAATCGGAAACGGCTTAGAGTCAGGCTGCTCCGAGAGCACGCCGACCTGGGCAATCACTCCGCCAACGCGCAGGGAACGCAGGGATCGAGCAATGGTTCCAGCGCCGCCTACTTCGACGATGAGGTCCACCCCTTCACCATCGGTTTCGTTCATGGCCCAGCGATCCCATTCGGGCTCGTCTGTGTAGTTAAGCCCGGCATCGAGACCAAGCTTGTATGCAATCTCCAGCTTTTCGAAGCTTGAGGAGATGCCCAGCGTTCGCGCGCCGCGGATGCGGGCAAGTTGCAGCGCAAAAATTGAGACGCCGCCGGTTCCCTGGATCAGCACTGTGTCACCGGGGCGAATGTTGCCAGCCGCCAGCGCGTTCCAGGCCGTTACTCCGGCGCAAGGAAGGGTGGCCGCCTCCTCGAAGGAAAGGTAGTCCGGAATTGCGACGAGACCGCTCTGCTTCAAAATCACATAGTCGGCCAACATGCCATCAATATCCCCTCCCAATGCACCTCGGGATTTGACGGAAGTCGGAGGTCCATCGAGCCAATTCTGCATGAAGATGGCTGCTACCCGGTCGCCGACCTTCCATGCCGTAACACCGTCTCCCACGACCTCCACCTGGCCCGCGCCGTCAGAGCAGGGAATGCGTGGGAATCTCAATTTTGGGTTGTACCGGCCCGTCACCATCAACAAATCGCGGTAGTTTAAAGAAACTGCCCGCACTCGTACCAGTACCTCGCCGGGGCCGGGCTGGGGCGTTGGCCGCTCCACAAACTCCAAAGAATCAACGCCGAAGGACGAAATTTGCCAGGCCTGCATTTGAAGATCCTCCCGCCTTTGCGGTTACTTAATCCCACTTCTCATGATGCAACACGGCGAAACACTCGTAGAATGAAGATATGGCTCGTGGTTGGGAAAGTAAATCCGTGGAGGAGCAGATGGCAAACACCCTGCAGCAACCGGAGGTAGACCCCGGCTTTGTGAGCGAAGATGCTCGACGCATAGCAGACAAACACCGCACAGAAAAGGAGCGCCAAAAACAGGCACTCAACTTGCAGCGCGAAAACATCCTTTCGCAAAAGACGTCGAATCCTGCCCGCAGGACTGCCCTTGAGGCCGCCCTGGCCCAGGTGGAGTCTCAAATCCAATCGATGGGTTAAATTCTCCTGCCCGAGAGGATTCTCTCCGCCAGGAGAGCGCTTTGCTGTTCACAATTGCTCGTCAGGCGCGATTCCGGTTTTTCACTGGCAGGCGAGGATTATGAGTCGCGGTGAAAGAGCAGAGAGTTTGCCTGATTGATTGAGGTCATGGAGATCCGCGCGATGTTCACATGCGCGGGACGGCTCGCAGACCACACGATTGCATCCGCAATATCTTCCGGAGTGAGCGGGGTAACGCCTTTGTAGACCTTGGCGGCTCGCTCTTCATCGCCGCGAAAGCGCACCAGACTGAAATCGGTCTCAACCATGCCAGGGTCGATGCTTGTGACACGGACCGGGGTTCCCAGCAGGTCCTGACGCAGGCCGTCGTTGATGGCCTTCTCGGCAGCTTTGCTGGCACAGTAGACCGCTCCATTTGGGTAGGTGATTTCACCGGCGGTTGAGCCCATGTTGATGATGTGGCCGTGCCCACGGACCACCATGCCGGGAACAACGGCACGGGAGACGTAAAGCAGTCCTTTCACGTTTGTGTCGATCATCTCGTCCCAGTCCTCGACCCTGCCCATGTAAAGCTTGTCGAGACCACGACTGAGACCGGCGTTGTTTATCAACACATCAATCTGTGCCCATTCTTCCGGGAGTGTGTCGATCGCGTTCTGGACGGCTCGATGGTCGCGCACATCCAGATCAATGGAGTGGACGGCGGGGGCACCGCGCTCAAGAGCGAGTGAGGCAACTTCGGCGAGTTTCCCGGCGCGGCGTGCTGCGAGCAGAAGGCGCGTTCCCTCGGAGGCAAACGCCAGAGCGGTGGCCGCGCCAATGCCGGAGCTTGCTCCTGTAATGAATACGATTTTTCCCTTGAGGCTCATTCATCCATCCTAACCAACGGCTGAAGGAATCCGAAGTGAGGCCGCGCACAATGCGCTACGAGCCTCCGGCCGGCGAAAGGAATTCGCCGATCGATGACGCTGCTGTTGGTAATACTTCATAAAGGAACCAAGCCCTGAAATGGCTGAGTAGTTGGCTGGAGTCGAGACGCTGGTATGTATTTGGGATTTACCCGCCTGGCGGCTTCCGCCGTGGTTTTCTATCTTCATTTACGGGGACTCTGGAAATCATGATTGCTCCTTTGCCGGATTTCTGCGCTCGTCAACGTCTTCCGTGCTTCCATACCATCGAATGATCTGCCCTTCAGAGCCAATGCGCGGCGCACCCCGCGACCTCACCCGGCGCCAGCCGTGGTCGACACTCTTGATCCGGTACTCGATATCGACGGTCTTCCCCGTTTGCAGGGCGCCGAGAAGCGCTGTCATGGTCGCCTCCACGTCCTCCGGATGCACTGCTTCCAGCCATCCCAGGTTGCGGGTTTTTTCGCGACTCAGTCCTGTCAATTGCACCCACCCTGAATTCACATCGAAAACATTCCCCTGCGAGTCCATGGACCATTGCACTGCCGTGTTGAGATCGACCATGTAGCGGAGATGGTCCTCGCTCTCGATCAGCGCTTGCTGGGCGCGCTTGTGCTCAGAAATGTCCACAACAGCCACCGAGATCCCGATCACTTCTCCCGCCTCATCGAGCGCAGGCTGGTAGGAGACGAGGTTGGTTGCGTCTTTCATCCCGAATCCGTTTGCCGGCCGGGTGAATTCGAGTTCCGGAATTACCTCTCCTTTCAAGGCGCGCAGGAGATACGGCTCAACGACCGGAAATATGGCGGGAACCATCTCCCGAACCGTTCTTCCCAGATAGGATTCCACCGGGGATCCGTTCATGGAGGCAAGGCGGCGATTGATGCTGACGTAGCGAAGATTGTGATCAAGGAAGCACAGGCCTACCGGTGCGCCGTCATAGACGGCCCGCAACTGTGCAAGGCGTTGTGCCGGTAACGCTTCAAGCGTTGAGGCGACCCACCCGCCCCCATGTATGGTGAGATGCGACCGCAGCATCCGGGCTTCGCTCGCGGCGATCTCGGGAATTCGATCTGCTGTCTGGGGCCGGCCATAGAGCCATCCCTGCCCCATCTTACATTCGAGCCGAAGCAACATCTCGGCCTGTTCCTCGGTTTCGATTCCCTCTGCAATGGTGCTCAAGTCGAGGCTGTGTGCGAGGCCAACAATAGCCGCTACGATCTTGCGGCTTTCACGCTTGTCCGTCATGGAACTGACGAAACTGCGATCAACTTTCAAAACATCGAATGGCAGAGCCTGAAGGTGCAACAAACTTGAATATCCCGTTCCAAAGTCATCGATCGCAAGCCTGCAGCCCATATCCTTCAACTCGCGGGCAGTCTTCTGTGCAAATTCCAGGTTTTCCATCAGGCCGCTTTCGGTGATTTCGATCGCCAGCCGGTCCAACGGGAATCCTCCCTTCTCTGCCGCATTACGAATTTGACCGGGCAGGCCAGGATCATGCAACTGGGATGGTGATACGTTGACCGCCAGAACCAGCGGCGCAGGGAAACACGAGGAAGACAGAAAGGTTTTGCGGAGTATCTGCTGCATGAGGCGGCCGATGAGCCCGTCATCTTCAGCAAGTGAGATGAAGTTCTCCGGTAGCACCAGGCCGAGGTGCGGATGTTTCCAGCGGGCCAAGACTTCAAAACCGGTCAATCGTCCGGTGGAAAGCTCGACCACGGGTTGGAAGCAGGGCTCAAGCTCATCTTTATCGAGAACTCGACGCATCGCAGCCAAGTCTACTGTCATGCCCGCGACTGTATGACTATTTGACGAGAATGTCTATACCATCTGTTACTTCCTGGGAAAAAAAGTCGAGTCGAAGCTATACAGACTGACAGTGGTTAGCATGTAGAGAGTTATCCGTAACATCAAATGCCGGTGACGGATTCCATCTCCGAAATCGCATCAAGGGTGTTCGGCGGATCTGAGCAAGTCGGCGAGCGCGTGGACGTCGGCGGGGCTGGTGTCGCTGATGACGACATAGCGTAATCCGGCCTGGCTCCATGTTTCCACGCTGAAGCCTCTGAAGCTGCTCGGGGGCACGGCCGCGGGGAGCCGTGCGGAATTCGGCTGGTCCTCAAGAATGAAGACGGAAATCTGGTGCTTTCGTAACTCAAACAGCAACTGCGCCCCCGGGTTATCCCGAATGTAGACAAGCTTTCCACCAAGGAGTTTGAAGGATGAATCCTTCAACTCCGGCAGGTTGAAGGTGTAAGGTAGTTTCCCTTGAAACCAGGGCTTCACGGTGTGCCGGTCGGTAGAAACCACGTCGACGGGATTCGAACTGGCGAGCGTGTCAACGTGCAGATCGACTAGCTCCGCGATTGCTTGCTCGCGCGCCCGGTACCGCGAAAACATTAGGGAAAAAACGGTGATGAGGACAAGTACGCTGACGGTGGCGAGCCCCGGGATCCAAGCGGACTTCCAAAGAGGCTTGCGGCTCTTCTGCACCGTCTTTTCGATGCGCAATCGGAACTCCGACGAGGGAGCGAAGTGCGCGGCTGCGGCGGCTCGGGTAGCTCGCTTCAACTGCAGGCGGGCGAGCGCTTCCGCTGCGCAGGAGGAGCAGCTTTGCAAATGATCCTCAATGCCGGCAAACTGTTCCGGTGTGCAGTTCTCATCCACGTATGCGTCGAGCCAGACGCGCCAATTCTCGCAGGTCATAGAGAGGCGCCCTCCCTTCCGGCTACAAGCAAAGCACGCATGGATTTTCTGGCGCGCGACAGGCGAGACATCACGGTCCCGATGGGTATGGAGAGCGTTTGCGAAATCTCCTGATAGCTCATCTCTTCGAGATCGCAGAGGAGAATAATCTCACGAAAGTTTACTGGCAACTCCGCGAGGGCGTTCTGGATGGCCTTCTGCTCAACGCGCGCCAGCAGAACCGACTCGGGAGTGTCGTGTGTTGCCGGTTCCGCGGGAGCATCGTCTGCATCAAGGGAAACGCTGGCAGCGAGCCCCGTCCGCGATGTCAGGAAAGTGTTGCGCAGGATCCTGTAAATCCAGGCGCGGAAATTCGTACCCTGGCGGAAGGAGGAGAAACCTTTAAGGGCTTTCATGTATGTCTCCTGCACCAGGTCTTCGGCCGCGGCTCGATCCTGAGTGAGCCAGCAGGCGAAGTTGAAGAGCCTCGCGAAGTACGGCATCGCCAGGTCTTCAAAGGATCCGAAATCGCCAAGGGAATCGGGCACGGCACGGACAGTGTACCTCAGGCAGTGAGGGTCCGAAGTGTGCAGGCTGTTGGATTGAAGTGCCACTTGTCGAGTCTTTGCATTGTTCGCTCCCATTGACGCATAGAGCCGGTCAATGCATAGAACTGGCGCGCACGGAATTTATTCCCGATTGCGCGAGATTATTCTTGAAGCGGAAATCTGTTGAACGTGGAACTACTGCGGCGCGACCAGTTGATGCGCGATTGCGAAAAGCGCGAGTTCGAGGCGCGTGGAGACACCCGTTTTGTCGAAGATGTTGGACAGGTGGCGCTTCACGGTTTCTTCACTCAGAGTGAACTGCTTGGCAATGTCGCGGTTGCTACAGCCTTCCACGATGCAACCCACAACTTCCAATTCGCGGGGGGTGAGGCCATAGGTCTTGCGCTGTGGCACCACCGCTTGCTGCATCAGGTCATGCAGCGCCGAAACCAGATTGACCACCCGCTTACCGCCTATCCAGTAATCGCCACCGAAGACGGTACGGATGGCAGTCTGCAAGTGTCCGGCCAGCGCGTCTTTCAACACGATTCCACGGGCGCCGATGTGCAGGGCCTCGATGATCTGCTGGGTGGTCACGGTGGATGTGAGCAGCAGGATCTTTACAGTTGGGGTGCCGTTCATAATGGCGCGCATGGCCTCAAGGCCGGGCAACCGCGGCATTTGCAGGTCGAGGAGAAGAATATCGGGTTCGAGCTCGAGAGTCTCGGTGATTGCTTCGTCGCCGTCGTTCGCTTCACCGACGACTTCAAAGCCGTCGATATCCGTGAGCATATTGCGCACGCCGATACGAACCACTGGATGGTCGTCTGCCAACACGATCCTGATTAGTCGTTCCACTTTCGCGGATAACCTCCCTGTTGGGCTGGCCCCGCAACAGCTAAAGTAGCTGCGGCTACAGGGGCTTATGAACCATCATGATCCCCTATGCGGGGAATTCTGCTTCCAGCATACGCTGGAGGGCGAGGGTGGCAGCGCGTAAATCTTTCACGAGCTGCGGCTTGTTATCCAATTGGTTACCTTTCAACTCGAGGGCGCCATTTTCGAGCAGGCTGCCGATGGCGGCCGCCTGCGCAGCGCCGGCCATGGAGCATCCTCCTTTGATGGCATGACCGATGCGGCGGATCTCGGCTGTGTCTTTCGCGGCGATGGCGACTTCGATGGCGGCTGTGCGCTTAGTAAGGTCTGCGACAACGGCAGCGTAAATCTGGCGTACCCCGGTCTCCGGCATGAGAGAGCGCAACTGGGCCAGGGTCTCGGCATTGACAACGGGCAAGTCGGGATGGAGCGCGGAGGGAGTCGGCTCTGTGGCTCTGTCCGCGTTTTTCTGGAGCAGGTGGGTCAATGCTTCGGGCGGAAAGGGCTTGAGAAGAAATCCGTCGCAGGCTGCAACCAATTCGGCAGGCGGATTGCTGCCGCTGACCAAATAGACTTCTGCGCTAGAGACGGCGCGGAGTTGCGTGACCAGCGAAATTCCGCTTAGCCCCGGCATCTGTGCGTCCATCAGGACCACATCAGGGTGCCAGCTAGCGCCTGTCAGCAGCTCAAGGGCCGCTTTTCCGCCGTCCGCAGTATGAACGGTATACCCGGTCATGGTCAGCACTGTCGCCATCACTTCGCGACTTACCATGTCGTCGTCGATCAGCAGCAACGTAGGGAGATCCGTGCTGGCACCGAGGTTGACCATGAATCTAGTGTGACACCGTCCACGGAGGAGAGCGCTGAAATTTGCTTCCAAAGAGTGATCGTGGTGGTTCCAGTCAGTTTTCGACCACCAGAACCTGAAAACTCCCATTGACGGGCGTGGTGCGGAGGCTGCCAATGGAGCCCGGTTGCGCGAGGTTCACCCCGAGCATATCCGTGACCAGATAGACCTCGCCGGAGCTGGGATTTACAGCGAGGGTTCGCGCCCGCTGCCGGGTGGGGAGATTCTGGACTACCGCGTAAGTATCGGTAACATCCTGGCGGATGACGGTGAGGCTTCCGTTGGCTCCCCCGTTGGCGGCGTAGATGAGGCCACGGTCTGAATCGAAACCTATCGCATCGGTTCCCGGCCCGGTGGGCAGGGTGGTCACCACCTCGCCGGTGAGGGCATTGACGACCGCCAGCTTCATGTTGCTGCAGGCGGCGAAGAGGCGCTGGTGGTGGCTGTCGACGGCGAGGCTGGTGGGATCGGGACAAGTTCCACCGAGTGAGAACAGATGCATTTGCACGTTTCCCCCACGGCTCCAATCGAGGGAAGAGTTCTCCGATGTTTTGTCGCGCAACAGGGTGCCTATTGCAACTGCATCTAGGCGGGCGATGAAGTCGCGATTGAGGAGGTTGACGAAGACTTCACCGCTGCTGCCGGGCTGGGCGAATCCAAGGCGGCCGGGCATGAGGATGGTTGCGAGGGCCTTGCGGCTCTGCACATCGATAACGGTCATCGAAGTCCGGAGTTCAGTATTGCGGACCGGGGGGCGGGTTGGCGGGGCCACATTGCGACGCGCGTTGGGACGATTCGGAGTTGCCGGGGGTGGGGGATTTGCCGCCACGGGTTCCGCACACATGACGAAGAGCAGCCCGCTTTGGGGTTCGAGGGCGAGAGAGCGTGGTGTGGGGCCGGTGGGGATGGAGGCCACCACCTGCAAGGTTCTGCGATCGAAGACCTTCACGTCATCGGCCAGCCCGTCGCTGATGTATCCGAATTCGCCGTCGTCATCGAGGGCGATGGCGTGAGCTTCGCGTAGGCTGGTGATCTGGCCTGCCAGCGCGCCGGTGGTCACATCCACAACCTGGACGACGGTGCCGTGGGCGATGAAGAGCTGGCTCGCTTTGGGGTCCATGGTGAGGTAGTCCCAGTTGCCGTTCCCGCCGATGGTCCAGGTGCTCTTGACGAAGTAGGGATGCCCGGGAAGTTGAGTGGGCGCGGGAATCTGCGCATCAAGCGAGGCGCAAGCCAACAGGCAGATGGTCAGGAGTCTCATCATTCCCTCACGCTCCTTTGGAGTAGATGCGGCAACCGCAATCATCGCTCGAAGTTCTGGCGAGATTCGGCAATTGCGGAGTGGTCTGAAGTAGCAGAATTTGGCCAAAAAACGACCGAAATGCGACGAAAAACGGGCTAAAACAGCCTTAAATTATGGTGTTTAGTTTACTGATGTGACAATAGCTGGTCCGTCTTACGGGGAATATCTATTTCTTTATCAATGAGTTAGAAGGGAGCCGGGGGGAGGCCCGGCGGCATTTTTGGAGGGGGAGGGGTGGGGTATTTAATCTTCTTCCGCTGCTTTTGTCGGTTTCCGGCACTGGATCTGCATACGAAGATTGTGCGCTTAGTGAGGATAATACTCGGCAAAGGCAGCCGTGTTCTTTTCCCACTTGCCCTTTAGAAGAAGCGGCATATACTTATGTATATGCCGTTGTGGCGTGGATTGAGGCCAACATGCAGCGAACAGCGAAGATCTTTATGAACAACCGGAGCCAGGCGGTGAGGCTGCCGAAGGAGTTTCAATTTTCGACTTCCGAGGTGTTCATTCGCAGGCAGGGCGATGAGGTGATTCTCTCTGCGCGGCCGAAGGACTGGTCTGGGTATTTGGCGTCGGGATCGGTGGCCTCGGATGGATTCATGGAAGGCATTGAAGATCTGCCGGTGCAGGAACGTTCATTTTGATGCCGATTTATATGCTGGACACGGACATCTCTTCGTACATCATGAAACGGTCACACGCCGCAGTCTTGCGGAAACTGCAAACGATTGCGGTGGCCGACGTGTGCATTTCTGCGATTACGAAAGCGGAACTGGCATACGGGGTTGAGGTGTCGCCGCGGAAGCAGCAGGACCAGACTGCGCTGGATGCTTATCTGCGGCATGTTGCGGTCCTGGATTTTCCTAGCGATGCGGCCGTCGATTATGGGCTGATACGGGGTGATCTGAAGTCGCGGGGGACGCTGATTGGTGGGAACGACCTTCTGATTGCGGCCCATGCGCGTTGTCTTGGACTGACTTTGGTGAGCAACATCAGTCGGGAGTTTGGGCGGGTGTCGGGGCTGAAGTTGGAGAATTGGACGGAATAGCCGGCTGCGGTGGAGGTGCACGCACCTATTGTGCGCTCGCGGTAGATAAAACTCCGCAAAGACGACGACTTTTCCGGAGTCCAGCAGCACTTGACGGTTCCTCGACCGCGCTTATAATTGGCGTCGCGGCGCGCCCTTGGTAAATTCGGTACCGCGCCGAACAGTTGGCAGTTTAGGTGGACCGATCGGCTGCATACTGAAAGCACAGAGGTCCACAGAAGCTGGAACGTGAAACGAAGGCAGGCGAGGTGATTCAATATGCCTGCCGGAACGTCCAGCCGTGGCTGAACGCGCATGAAGAGAGTAATTGCAGCAAGTTTGTTTGTCTTGGGGTGTTCCTTTTTACTGGCGGATGAACCAAGAGAAGAATTGAAGGTGATTGGCAGTGAGCCGCTGCGAATCACTTACGAGTTTCAGACGCCCGGGCGGCCGCCCGTTTCCTGTTTCAGTGCCGGTTGCGCACGGTACTACGCGCCTAATGCATCGAATAGCGATGGGGCTGTTCTGCGACTTCTGCGCTCCGATGCGAGCATCGTGATTGTGCGATGCAAGGCGCATGGCGAAGCGCAGAGGCGGCGGCCGGGAACGGGAAGCGGGAGTGCAGATCTGTCGCAGCCGATCACGCATTGCATGATGCCCGATTCCAGTTACGAGATAGCAGCGGAGCTAAGCGAGCGTGAAGTTACCCTCACAATGTTCCAGCCGAAGCCGGAAGGCCCGGGACCGATTACGAGTGAAACCTACTCCATTGTAGGAGTGCTCCGCCCAACGCCAGGACAACAAAGCGCCTTGCCGGCACCGGCTGCGGCTCCAACTGTTGAAGCCGACAGCCGATTGACCCAGCAACCGAGGATAAAGCTCGATACGATGACTGCTCCGGCGACCGCTTCGGGCCGTAGCGCTGATTCTGAGACTGAAAAATCGAAGAGCCGGCGCCAGCGGCGCACTACCGCTGACGACCTGCAGGGCAGTACGGAACTCCTGACATATTTGACTCACGAGTTGATGGATCCGAATCGCGCGGAGGCCAAGAGACGCCTTGCGGCAATGGGAGCGGTTCACGCTGCGCTGAGCCCTGAGGCTCCGGTATCGACATCACTGCAACAGGAACCGCAGGGGATTGCGTCACCGGCCGAGCAGGCTCCTTTGCCGCAGGGACCGGTTGACACGGCAGTGACGGCGCCCGCGCCAGCTTCAACCATTGCTGTCTCGGAACCCAAGGGGCTTGCTCCCGCGGCAACCGAGGCTCCGCTGGCACAGGGGCCAGTGGACACGGCGCTTGCGCCCTCTGTAGCCGCATCGACAATCGCTTTTTCGGAACCCAAAGCGCTTCCGGTGGCTACGACGAAGGCGCCACTGCCGCAGGGGCGGGTAGACGCTGGACTTGCGCCGGTCGCGCCCGCGTCTACGATCGCCTTACGGGCACCAAAGCCGGTTCCTTTTGCGCCTGCGCAGGCTCCTTTGCCCCCGGGGCAGGCCGAGATTGGCATAGCGCTTGTTGCTTCGGCACCGGCGGCGGTTGGGACAAGCCCGGAGCATGCGGGTGCGGCACCGACTTCTGTTCCTGCTCCTCCGACACCGACTGCGTCCGTTTCTGTTTCGGTGGAGGCAACCGCGGAACCCATGCATGCAGCTTCTGGGCGGGTTCAAGTTGCCGCGCCGCCTATCATGACGACGCCGGCGGCGAGCTCTCCGATACTTGTAGCCGCCGCACCGTTGCCTTCTGCTGCGCAGGCACAAATGACGGCTACTGCGGCGCACACTTCCCCGCGGCCTATTCAAATTGCGGAGGCATCGCCGGCTCCTTCAATGCCTGGGATGGCGGGGGCGGAAGCAAGGCCTCGCGCAGCATTAGCAGACGCGGCGTCCGATCCACTGATTGAGAATCCACGCCTCAAGAAATTGGAGGAGGAGATCGCGGATTTCGACTTTCCGGTTGAGGAATTGGCGGCACAGTGGGCGATGTTTGAGAAGGAATGTCCGGAGCCCACGACTGATGCGATGTGCCTGGATGCGAAGACGAAGATTATCGAGTCGACGCAAAAGGTTTTCGAATCGAAGATCAAGCTTTTGGATCAGAAGATCGCGATTCTGGAAACCGTGCCGCAGAATGCAATCGCTCAGCAGGAAACAGACGAGTCCGAAGATACTCGGGAAAAAATGAAGGTTGCGCTGGATAGCTTTCCGAAGGTGTTGGCGCACCTGAATAAAGTACTAAATGATCTGAAGCACGCCAACGACCAATAGTGGAAGAAGCCAATTTCAGGAGTGCGTGGGCAGGGGCGCCTGCGGTGCCACGGACGCTCGCACTTGTGAGCGTCTGGTAAAGGTGCAGGAATGCTTTCTCAATTTTCTGGGACGCCCACTTATCCCGATGGGGTTGTGATGAACGGGACACGGGGTTCTTCCATCTTTACTCACTGTTGCTCTTTGCCGACAACTATTGGCGGCGCAGCGTTTAGGGAGACTCTGCACAAGTCCGTTGAGCGCACGAGAACTCTTCCCTCAGGGCTAAAGCCCTCGATTCTATTGGCTTTTTTGGCACGAGTAAACTCGTGCCCTTTCAAAACTCGTCCTGTGCAGAGATTCCTTAGTGGTGGAAGCCGGGCGCGTCGCCGGTGGCCTTCATGCCGGGTTGGGTTTCGAACCAGTCGAGGTGGCGGCGGATGTCGCGGACCAGCATGCCGGCGAGGTCGTGGGTGAATCCGTTGCGGACAACTACGCGCTGGATGGCTATGTCTTCGCGGTTGGCGGGCATGCGGTAGGTGGGCACTTGCCAGCCGCGGTCGCGAAGGCGGTCGGACAGGTCGTAGAGGGACCAACTGGTGGCGGGGTCTTTGAGGGTCCAGGCGATGACGGGGAGATCGACGCCGGTGGAAAGCATCTTGAAGGGCCCGAGCGCCGCTATTTCAGCGGAAAGCTGGACGGCAACCTCCTGACAGGCCTGGTGGATGGCGCGGTAGCCGGCTTTCCCGAGACGGATGAGGTTGTAGTACTGGGCGACGATCTGGCTGGCGGGGCGGGAGAAGTTGATGGCCAGGGTGGGCATGGAGCCGCCGAGGTAGTCGACGTTGAAGACGAGTTCGGAAGGCAGGTCGCAGGCTTCGCGCCATACGATCCAGCCGACACCGGGGTAGACGAGGCCGTATTTATGGCCTGAAGTGTTGATGGATTTGACGCGGGGAAGCTGGAAGTCCCAGAGCAGGTCTGGGCTGAGGAAAGGCGCGACAAAGCCGCCGCTGGCGCCATCGACGTGGATGGGAATGTCGAGGCCGGTGGTTTCCTGCAGGCGATCGAGAGCTGCCGAGAGGGCGACGACGTTTTCGTAATCGCCCGTGAAGGTGCTGCCGAGGACGCAGACGACGCCGATGGTGTTTTCGTCGCAGGCGGCTGCGGCGCGTTCCGGGTCGGTGACGTTGTCGGTTGGTCCGAGGGGGACGTCGCGCTGCTCCACATCCCAGTAGCGCGTGAATTTGTGCCAGCAGACCTGGGTGTTGGTGCCCATGACGAGGTTAGGGCGAACGGAACTGGTGACGTCGGTTGGCTTGCCCTGGGCTTGCATCTTTTGACGCCAACGCCACTTGAGGGCCAGGCCGCCGAGCATGCAAGCTTCGCTGGAGCCGATGGTGGATGTCCCAATGGTGGTTTCGGGCGAGGGAGCGTGCCAGAGCTCAGCCAACATGTGGACGCAGCGCATTTCAAGCTCGGCGGTCTGCGGGTATTCATCCTTGTCGATCATGTTCTTATCGAAGGTTTCCGCCATGAGCTTGTGTGCTTCGGGCTCCATCCACGTGCTGCAGAAGGTGGCGAGATTGAAGCGGGAGCTGCCGTCGAGGATGAGCTCGTCGTGGATGAGGTTGTAGGCGGTGGAGGGCGCCATGCCTTCTTCAGGAATTGCGTGGCGGGGAGTGGGACCAAGCAGCGACTGGCGCGCGTACATGGGGCGCACAAGGTCATTCCGGTGCTGTTTCCGCGGGGGGTGCGGAAGGGCGGTGTCGTTTGTCATGGGTAGGGTGTCCTCTGAGCTTCTGATCGACGAGGTTAGAGTTCTCCATCTTGCGGGTTTGCACTGATATCAATGTTGCTCTGAATCGGAGAAATGCAATTCATGAGATAAGGGCTTGGGTCGTACCCGTTCATCACAGCGCAGCGGTTTTTGCGCGTATATTCTTACATATCGTCAACTCGCCCGAAGATTGCAATTCGTAGTCGAATTTCTCCAAGGATTTGAAGAACATATCTCGGCATTCCGGCCCGTGCAGTTCGATGCAGATCCCGTGGACCCTGGGCAACCACTTTTCCGAGGTTTCGCCAAAGACCGCAAGCTCGGCTCCTTCGATATCGACCTTAAGCAAGTCCACGTCCCTTCCGCCAGCCATATTGATTAAAGTATCGACATCCCATGATTCCAGGTCCCCTTCTCTGCCTCCGGAAGATTCCACCACCTGCGTTGCCCACTCGCGACCGTCCCCGTAGGTGCCTCGAGAAAGGCTAAGTTTCGTGCACTCGGACCACACCGCCCCGTGCAATAGAAGTGCACGGTCCCCATATGGCTTGAGATTCAAGCTGCAAATTTCTACATTTCGCTCGTCGGGTTCAACCGCCAATACACGCGCATTCGGAAAGCAGTTCAAAAAATAGGCTGAAGAATACCCGACGTTCGCTCCCAGGTCCAGGATCAAGGAGACATCCCGCAAACCTCTCAAGCATGAATACTCCTGCTGAATGAATATCAGGCTAAAGACACTCAAATCGCTACTGCCTCGCAGTCGGGCCGTGAGAGCGTACTGGACTTGGCGGGGATGTACACGCCAGCGTCTAGGCCAATCGAACCTGAATTCTTCACAGAGGCGGAACGCAATCCATTGCAAAGTGACCAGCGCGCCAATTATGCGCCACGACTCCCTTAAAGAGACAAGGCGATTCCGGACACGTGTTGCTACTCTCATTGCGCAATCCTAACCTTGGGAGTGGAAGGTGACAAATCTATTTTCTGGATCAGATTCGATTTTGCCTGAGGGTTCCGTTGATTTGTGTTTGTGAATCGGCGGGGACGAGTCTGTCAGTTTATCGGGATTTAATGAAGAGAGAAGGGAGTGGTTGCCCGGAATTTATTTGCGAAGGTGGTATCAGCAGCGGGTGCTGGTGGGGACCAGTAGTAGGCGAAAGGAGTTTTCACCGGTTGGAATCATTGCCAGGGGGACGGGCTTGGCATTGAGGCCAGCGTGCAGGTGTTTGGATTTCAGCCAGGAGCACAGACGGGGGTCATGAATATCTGTGTTGCCTTTCCAGAAATCGGGAGGCAGTGCGCACTGGATCTGCAAGTGATCGAGGTGCAACTCGATCTCGGAAACGTGTCGAGGGAAGTAGCGCTGCACGTTGCCAGCGCCCACATGAAGGCCGGTCACGCCCCTGGCCTTCCTCTGTGTTTTCACTACCATAGTCATCCTTTCGAGCAAGTGGGGATGAGGTGAGTTTAGGGAGCGCAGCAGCCAAAGCCTCGCTGGGCAGGGGGATTTCGCAACTCGGCTTCCCAGGCTGAAACCAGCTCTTGGGAAAATCCGATATGGAAAAAATTCTGAAATTATTTTTGGGTTTTAGCTGGATTTAAATAAATTCCTTGCGATGCGGCGAGGGTCGGGGGGATGGGGGAGGGAACCAAGGGTATCGGCTGAAGGATGGGATGCTCCCGGACGGCAGGGTCTCGAGGTCCGGGAGCACCGGTGTCAGTTGGCTTCTTCCTGAGGGTGTTTGCGACTGCTGGGCTGGTGGAGAGGGACTGGCTGGAGGCGGAACGAGTTATGCCCAGCGGGAATCATCGCGAGGGGTACCGGCGCGCGATTTGGTTTGGAATGCATGTGCTTGGACTCAAGCCAGGCGCAAAGCCGGGGATCGAAGATTTCCGGTTCACCTTGCCAGAAGTCTGGATTCAGTCCGCATTGAATGTTGAGATGGTCGAGTTGCAGTTCGATTGTTGGAACGTGTTCACGGAAATATCGCCGCACATTGGTCTGGCCAACGTGAAGCCCAGTGACACCACGGCATTTGGAGTGAGTTTTTACGACCATAGGTACCTGCTCTTCAACACCGGAAAAGGTTGATCCAGGGAATGAGGGAAAGGATACCGCTGCTGACGATGGGAACTCGCAATACGAAATCCCTTGGATGAAGCTCGCCAGCGGGAAGGCCCTAATAGTTAAGAGCGTGCGCCCGTTTTCCTGCTGTGTCAAGGTCTGTTCCGGAGTTTGACTGAGTTGGACATTTTCTTACTCTCCAACAGATGCACGCCGCATGTGGGGGTTGCCCGTAAAAAAGGAGTTTCATTCATTTTTCGCGAACGAGGAATCAGAAAAATAAGCAACCCTCGACGGAATAAACGAGGGATGTGATGAGGTGAAAAAAATTGATGGCGCTGCGAAGGATTTAAGTCGATTTCCCGCTAACGACCCAGGGCGATGACTTGATGCAAAGTGTCGGCGACGTGTTGTTGCTGGTCAAGAGTGATGCGGTTGAAGAACGGGAGGGCGAGAGTGCGGCGGGCTATGGACTCGGTAAGGGGAAGGCTTACGGCGGCGCTGGGGTGGGCCAGCCAGGCGGGTTGCTGATGGATGGGAGCGAAGTAGCGCCCGGTTGCGATGCCGCGCCGGTTGAGAGTGGCCTGCACCTGATCGCGATTTACGGAGTGGGGAAGGCGAACGACATAGACGAACCAACTGATGGCACGGTCCGGGAGAGTGAGTGGGGGGAGTTCCAGGCCGGGAATGTGGCGAAGGAGTTGGTGGTAGCGCTCGGCTGCAGCATGGCGGAGGGTGAGAATTTCTTCGATGCGGGAGAGTTGAATGCGGCCAAGAGCGCAGGCGATTTCGGAGAGACGATAGTTGTAGCCGGGTTCGGCGTGATCCAGCCAGCCACCTGCGGTTGAATTGCGACCTTGATTGCGGAGGCTGCGCAGGTGGGCGGCGTGTGCAGGATCATGGGCTAAAACGGCGCCGCCTTCTCCAGTGGTGATCTGTTTGTTGGGATAGAAGCCGAAGACAGCGAGATGGCCGAAGCTGCCGGCGCGGCGGGCGTTTGGAGGCTGGCCAAATTGAGCGCCGATGGCTTCGCAGGCGTCCTCAATGAGGAAGAGATTGTGGCGGGCGGCGAGGGCTTGGAAAGTGGTCATGTCCGCGGGAACGCCGAAGGTGTGAACGAGGAGGATGGCGCGGGTGCGAGGGGTGATGGCGCGTTCGACGGCCATTGGATCGAGATTGAGAGTGATGGGGTCGATTTCCGCGAAGATGGGTGTGGCACGGACCTGCAGCACGGCATTGGCTACAGCGATGAAAGTGAAGGAAGGGATGATGACTTCGTCGCCTTCGCATATGGCGAGAGTCAGCAGTGCGAGGTGAAGGCCGGCTGTGCCGGAGCTGACGGCTACGGCGTGGGGGACTGTGTGGTAGGCGGTTAACGCGGATTCAAAGGCTGAGAGTTCCGGAC
>Ga0302319_10001659_pt1 | contig 49456 bp, 33 predicted proteins | sample Bog_T0_2_FD_203319 | JGI IMG/M metagenome (GOLD analysis project Ga0302319, IMG submission 203319) | Peat permafrost microbial communities from Stordalen Mire near Abisko, Sweden - Bog_T0_2 | ecosystem: Environmental > Terrestrial > Soil > Wetlands > Peat | place: Sweden: Abisko, Stordalen Mire... | reverse complement strand
TGGCCCTTGCGATGGATTGTTGCGAGAACCTCAAGCGTTTTGGTTTCGAATGGGTGGTGGCTGCGAGTAATAGTGACCCGCTCGGGCAGGTCCTGATGATGGGTAGTGTGTGGTGTCTTCCTTCGATACGATTCCACACGTCGAACTGATGAAGTCGGTAGCACGTCGAGTTGTAGATCGACGCGTTCTGGATCTGCTGAAGATGTGGCTCGATGCTCCGGTTGAAGGGGACGATGAGCGGGGTCGGAAGAAGCGCACGACGGTCCTCTGGCTGAACGCATGGCGCACGCTGTTGGGAACACTAGATGAGTGAGGTCTGCTCAAGTGGGACGAGACCTTCCTTGACGGCAGCTTCGCTCCGGCGAAAAAAGGGCTCCGCAGTCGGCAAGACCAAGCGTGGCAAGGGGACGAAGTGGATGGTACTGGTCGACGGTAAAGGTCTTCCGATGGGAGTTCGGCTGGAAAGTGCCTCCCCGAGTGAAGTTAATCTTGCGGAGGCCACAGTCGCCGAAGTCCGCGTCCCCGGGCCGCGCGGCCGTCCGCGGCAGAAGCCGAAGCGCATCATAGCCGACCGCGGCTACGACTCCGATCCACTGCGCGAGCGATTCAAGAAGCGAGGTATCGAACTGATCGCGTCGTACCGGAAAAACAACAAACTGCGGCGCTATGAAGACAGCCGCAAGCTCCGTCGATATAAGCGCAGATGGATCGTGGAGAGAACCAATGCGTGGCTCGGGCGGTTCCGCCGATTGCTGGTTCGTCACGCGCATCTGCCCTCCATTTACTACGCCTTCTTTTACCTCGCGTGCTTCTGGATAACGCTCTGGAGGCATTTCTGAAACAAGCTCTAATTATTTCCATCGTCGTTTTGCCCTATAGAGTATTATGCTGACTTGAATCCCCGGGCAGTCGCAAGTGATTCCAGTATTCTTCGGAGAGTTCAATGCCAGTTGCCGTCAGGACCTATCTTTCCCCCACGCTGGTACTGCTGGCGTTCGATTTTGCAGCTGCACAAGGCCAGAACGATTTCCTCGGATTTGCCATCGAACGGGCGCCGGGCTTCGATGGAAACGCCAGTAGTTTCCTTCCAAATCGGATTGGCTTTGACGGTCCGAAGGCGGATCAGAGTGACTTTCCGAGCAATGAGGCACCCATCCAGAAGTTCTCCTGGTGGGATGCCCGCATTACAACCGCAGATCGCGGAACTTCCTTTAAATACCGCGTGTTTCCTGTCAGCGGGACTCCAGATCATCTACAGATGGACGACGCGGAAGCGACCACGGTGGAAGTGACGATACCGGAGGTCGAAGTGAATGGGATTGTCACTCACTTCAATCGAGCGGTGGTAAGTTCTCAGGCGTTCGCAAAGCAATTTCCAGTTTTGCAAACGCCCTCGCAGCAGAAGGCTGCGCGGGCTTGGTTGGGGAACGGAATGGAACAGGCCGTACCCCAATTTCTCGATCGCGCTGCAGGTAAAGATATTGAAGGAGCGATTTACCACCTGACCGACGAGACCTGGATTATCCCCGCGCTCCAGCACTATGGAGGAGCGATTTCCCTCGCCTACAACCAGACATCGTCGGATCACGCGTCCGACATGGCAATCCAGGAACTCGAAGACTCTGGCCGACCAGCGAAAAGCTTTGCTGCTCGGACGCATGCCAGCATCATGCACAACAAGTTTCTGGTGCGCGTCGGCGCCGCCGATCATCCCGAAGCAGTTCTTACCGGGTCCGCGAACTTCACGAGTGAAGGCTTGTCGGCACAAGCGAATGTACTCCATGCATTCGAGTCGCCGGAACTCGCGAAGTTGTATCTGGACCGAAAGCGAATGCTGGACGGCGACCCGAGCCTACACCAGACACAGCAGTCGCAGACGGGTTGGTCGAAGGAAGTGGTGGTCGGAGACGCGACGCTGAGGGTCTACTTCCCTCCGGAGCCTTTGGCAACTCGGGTATCGCTTGGAACGGTTGTGGATGCTATCAAGGCCGCTCAGCATTCCATCGTCCTCTGTGCGTACGATCCAACCGATGGGCCTATGCTCGATGCGGTCTTTCAGGCCGCGGACTCAGGAAAAATGATGCTGGCACTGGTCAACCGAGTGGCTAAGAAAGATCCGACCGGAGACCCTAGCCGAGGGGATGTCGCGGCGGCCATAGCAATCAAAAATCGTTCGGAACGAGACCACGACATCGTGGGGTTCAATGCTTTCGGAGCGAGCGATACACCCACGGACTTCGCACCCGAACGGGTCCTCTGGCCAAAGGAAGATCCAAAGATTATGGTTCGAGTGCACCACAAGTTCGTGGTGATCGATGCTGAAGGGGAGAACCCTGTTGTTTTTACTGGCTCCGCGAATTTTAGTGCCAACTCTCTTCACAAGAATGATGAGAACCTGATTCAAATCACGCAATGCCCGCGGCTCGCTGCGATTTACTTTGCCGAGTTCTTCCGACTCTTCGAGCACTATCGAGCGCGGGTCGCATTTGAACGGCGGCAAGCTGGAGACGACACCACGTTCAAGTTGACACCTGATAACACATGGAGCCGCAAGTATTTCGTTCCCGACTCCTCGGAAGCGCGGTCCAGAGTTGCGATGGCAGACGCGGCGAATTGACTTCGGAACACTCGTAGCATGGTCCATTTCCACAAGACACAAAGGAAATGATTGCACGGACTTTGGAGGTAGCAACAAATGGCAGACGCACGAATTGAGCACTTTGTCGTTCTCATGCTGGAGAATCGTTCTTTTGATCACATCTTTGGCTATCGGAAGGGTGTTAACGGTCTCAAAGGGACGGAATTCAACTTGTTGGATCCCTCAGCACCGCAGGGTCCGACCAATCCTCAGGTCAAAGTCAGCAATGCCGAGCCGTTCGCCATTCTGGCAGGCGAAGGCCCATCGCATTCCTTCAACGCAGTTACGACACAGATCTACGGGGCGCCAAAAATCCCAGATATTGTGACCCAAACCAATATTGGCTTCGTGAAGAGCTATCGCGAGTCGTTGAATCAGGATCATGTTTCCAACCCGACATCAGATCAAATCAAGCTCGTCATGGAGGCTTTTGCCCCTGGAACCCTCCCTGCACTTGAGGCATTGGCGGATAACTTCTGTCTCTGCGATCGGTGGTTTTGTGAGGTGCCGGGACCGACGATGCCAAACCGCATGTTTATCCACATGGGTTCTTCGGGTGGTTACGTCCACAATGTCTGGCAACATGAATTTACCGATCAGACGATCTATGGCTTACTCGACGCGGAGGGAAAGAGCTGGGCCACGTACGAGTTCGATCAGAACGAGGTCCGGCAGTTTGCATCCTTAAAAGACAGGACGGACTGTTTCAAGTCATTCGAGAATGACTTCTCAAGGGATGCTGCGGCCGGTAGTTTGGCCAATTATTCCTTCATCATTCCGAGATTCTTTGCCAAAAATGGGCCGGTCAATTCCATGCACGGACCGTATGATGCACGCCCAGCAGACCAACTTGTTGCCGACGTGTACAACGCGTTGCGTTCCAATGTCGAAACTTGGAACAAGACCGTGCTCATAATTACCATGGACGAGCACGGCGGATTCTATGACCATGTCGCGCCCCCTCCACTGCCCGCAGCGAGTCTGGACGATTTCTCTTCGCCTCCGCCTGGCGACTCCCAAAGTTGGGTACCGAAATTCAATTTTGACCGGCTCGGTCTCCGGGTTCCAGCTCTTATCGTGTCTCCATGGGTGTCGGCTGGGACGGTTGACTCAACAGAATACCGGCACACGTCTGTGTTGGCGACGGTCATAAAGATGTTCGGACTCACCGGTGGCTTGACGAACCGGGTCAAAACTGCCTCGACGTTTGAAGCGTTGTTCTCGGAGGCTGCGGCCCGGACCGACGCTCCAGAAACGATAGAAAGCGGCGTTCACATCCCAACTCCGAGGACATTCGCGTCTGGGACAACTTCCGATCATGGAGACTTTGGCCTCGATTCCATGCAGCATGAGATGGTCCAAGGAGTCGATACACTGACTCTTCCAGCCGGGAGGACGCCGCTCGCACTTGGAAACCATCCGGACACCCAAGCTGCCGCAGCTGATTTTATCCGAGAACGTCATAAGCGAGCCTGGTAGGACCATGAGTTCTGAGAGAGACTACGACCATGAATGAAATGCCAAATCGGGAAATTGCCCCATTTATCTGTTATCGATTGCACGAATCAGAGTCCGCCTTTTATTGGGGACAACCAGAGACAGATCTTGCACGCGCCTGTCGTGGTCGGTGATCCAGCCCTTGACTGGTCTCCCCGATGTCCCCTCGCGCTCCACAAAATAGAGCAACCTCCAGGAGAGATCCAATGGATATCAGCGAAAAAGCAAAGCGCCTGCGTCGGATGCTTCACCAGATGAGTCCGAACGATCTGGGACATCTCAACGTTCCGCAGAATGTTCATGAGTCGGCGTTCGGAGTGGATGGTACAACCGCGGATACGGAGCGAGCGCTCCAGAAACTCAATGAGGGGAAACTTGATGAGCTCACACCCATTGAGGTTTCCAACCTGGAAGCGATTGTCATGCCTTATAACCGGCCAGTTTCCTTCGTCCAACACGATCCGTCGACCGAGAAGGATTTGTACGATGACCTGACGGGAGATTTTACCTATCTCAATGCAGCGGACAAGAAGCTCGCAATCGCTGGGCTCTTTCCTGCCATCGGGCGAATCGAACTGGCGCCACCCAGTGTCATCCCCTTTGTAGGAACTGGTTTTGTGGTCGCGGATGGTTTGCTGATGACCAATCGCCACGTCGCCGAGGTATTTTCTCAAGGGCTGGGTAACCGCATCACCTACCGCACCGGAGCCAGCTCGGTTAATTTCAGAAGGCAGGTGGACACTTCGGTCGATGACAACTCTCAGTCGCTGAAGGTAGTTTCAGTTGAGATGATCCATCCTTATTGGGACATGGCGCTGCTTCGGGTTGAGGGTTTGTCGTCCGATAAGCGGCTTCAACTTTCCTTGACGGCACCAGAGGAATTTACCGGTGAGGACGTGGTGGTGGTGGGCTATCCCGCTCGGGACATCCGGAACGACCTAGATACCGAAGACAGAATTTTCCAGAAGACCTATAACGTGAAACGAATTCAACCCGGAGTATTACGTCAACGGGAGATGATTACGAGTTTCGAGAACCGGGTCATGGCGCTTATTCATGATGCCTCTACGTTGGGCGGCAATTCTGGTTCCGCGGTGATTCACGTCAAGAGTGGAACGGTAATCGGACTTCATTTCGGCGGGTCCTATCTGGTGGCGAACTACGCAGTGCCGACGTTTGAGCTGGCCTGCGATAAGCGCGTCGCTCAGGTGCTCGGTCTGACCGGCAAGGTGTCCCCTACGACTGTATGCGATGCAGCCTGGGCCGCGGCGGCGCCCGAGCACACCGCTCCAGTGGTCGTTCCTCAGCCCGTCCCGATTCTTCAAAGGGTCGCTCCTCCTAAACCGGCTGATCCGCCATCCCCTCCCTCAGCTTCGTTTACCGTTCCTCTGCTTGTGACGCTTTCGATCGGGACGCCCATGCTGGAGCCGCCGCGAGCCGCCGCCCCCGTTGTATTGGGGGCACCTCCGCATGAAGAGGAAACGGAAACCGAGGCGGTCGCAACGCCCGATTTCGAGCTCGCGCGCGCTATTTCGGCCTATGTCCCTCTTCTGCAGGCCTCTTATCTGCTGGCGGCACAGACACCATATGGGCTTCCTCCGGGTTACACGAAGCTCGCCGAGGTGCGCGTAACCGGCAACGAAGCTGCGGACGCGGAGTATGCGCTTACGCCGGAACAGCGGGAAGCGGTCGAGCGGGACCGGAAAGCTCTCGAAAAAGGGGCGACTTCCGCCACGACAGAAAGCCTGGCTGACCCTTCGGCCTTCGGGTTTGTGGTACAGGAGAATGCTACCGGCTCCGTCCTCGTCACGATCCGGGGAACGCAAACTCCGGCCGAATGGCTGGCCGACTTCGTTCCGGTGCCGGTACCGTTCTTCGAAGCGCCCGCAATGGGGTTGGTTCACGTGGGCTTTGCTGTCTTCTACCACAAGGTTCGGCAGAGCATCCAGGCGGCCCTGAGCAAGATCAGCCCGACGGCTCGGATCACCGTGGTCGGGCATAGTTTGGGTGGAGCGATGGCGGTCTTGTGCGCCGCGGATATCAAACGAAACATGGGCAAGACGGATGTGGATCTTTGCACGTTCGGCGGTCCGCGGACGGGTAAGATCGACTTCCGCATCCACTTTAATCGACTGATTCCGAAGTGCTATCGCATCGTCGATGCATTGGACATCGTCCCCCACGTTCCTTCGGTCGTGACGGGGTGGAACCACGTGGGAGTTGAGATCGATGTTGCTGGCAAGGGAGGCTCAAGTCCGCACAGTCTTGAGGCCTACTTGGATGGATTGAAAAAGATCGCGCAAGGCGCCGGGCATGAAGGGGTGAACGAGAACGGAGAGGTGCTCAGCGTGCAGGTGCTTTAGTGTTGCTCGCTTTCTGGGAAAAAGCCGATGACGTTGGCAGAGATTATCGAATGTGAGATTCCCCGCGCGATGCTGGAGCGGGTGGTGACCGATCAGGACATCATCCGTCTGGCAGAGCGTGGTGCTCTCTTTAAGCCGTCCGGGCTCTCTGCAAATGAGGTTGCGTCCCGCGTGGTCGAACGGTACGGCTCCCACGCGCCCATGCTCGCCTACGGCCTGTACGAGCAGACTAAGCGGACCGAATGGAAGACGGCCGATCGGCTGATCGAGCATTTCATTGCCGACGATCCCGAGTTTCACAACCATCAGGCCAGTCTTGTTAGTCGACTGCCCAATCTTCCGCTAGACAAGCTAAATGAATTCCTCAGTAAGATCACCGGGCAGATCTGTCAGATCGTCTCGATCAATGTCTTTGGTCGAACAGTTCTCGGGACAGGCTTTCTAGTTGGTCCGGATCTGGTTCTCACCTGCAAGCATGTGCTGAAGCATTTTCCGACCGATGTGGGTTTACCCAATCCGGCGCGGGTCGAAGTGTATTTTGACTATTATCTCGGTGGCCCCGTCAGAACCCTTGATCCGGATCTCCCGAAAGCGCGAAAGGTCGCCCTTGCGCAGAACTGGTATGTGGATAGTTCTCCTGACACAGATCCCGATGGCATCCTTGCGCCACTCCCGCCGCACGAGGTTCCGAGGGTCTCTGGTGCTCTCGATTTCCTGTTGTTTCGTCTTGCGGAGAAGGTGGGATTGCAGACAGTCGACCGGAATGGAGGCCGCTGCCGGCGGTGGGTGGATGTTTCCGCAGGTAACATCCCACAAGTCATACGATTCGATGATTGGGTGATCATTCCGCAACATCCGGAAGGCCAGCCGCAGCGGGTCGACCTGGGGCGGTTCCAGCAACACGACTGCACCGGGACACGCTTGCGTTATGACACCAATACGGCTGCAGGCACCTCCGGTGCGCCTTGTTTCAATCAGGATTTTCAACTTGTCGGCTTGCACAACGCGTATGTCGGCCCGCAGCAAAGTCCGATTTTCAATCAGGCAATCAGCGCCAGTTGCATCGCACCGTTGCTGCAGAGGCATTTGACGTCTGTCCCGGTCGTCCGCTCCGTCGATCGCTGGTCCGTCACGCAGGACGGTAAAGATCCCCGCGTGATCCTCGGGCGGCAGTCGCTTCTATCGTGGTTGCGTGCTTCGCCAGCTGATTACGCGGGTCCGCTGACGCACCGGATCTACTCTGCCTGCGCGGATGTTCCAGCTGCAGGTTGTACGTTCAGTATCGATGTGCTGGAGGCTGAGGGACGAGATAAGAAGTTGCCTCGTGCCGTGTACGGACAACGCGGTCAGCAGCTGCCCTCAACAGCTGAGGATTTTTTGCTGTCACTGCTTCGCCAGCTCGATATTGATTTGCCAGCTGGCGAAACCATCCCTTACCGGCCACGACCGCTGAGTGCGGAAGCAGCCACCATCGGTAAGCTAAACGAAGTAGACAAACTGGAGCGATGGATATCCCAGGAGCTGCCGGAATGGCTCGGCCGGACGATTGAAACCCACGTTCAGAAGAAGATCGACATCCGGGACGAAGCCAAGAAGGCGGTTCAGACCCAGATCCGGCTCGGACAGGAGGTCTCGAAGGACCTGCGGGAGACCGCCGATTCGACGGAGCCGGTGATTGTGCGCGCCAACGCTTGGGACTTCGCCTATGTCGTACTTGACGATTTGCGATCTTCGCAGTACGCCGGCCCTGGGCCGCGCACCGAGTTGAAGGGCGAAACACTGAGGCTGATAGCAGCGCTCGGGCGAGGCAAGAGCGAAGCGGAGGTACACCCCGGGCTAAAACGCCTGCGCTGGATGTTCCTCGGCTATCTGCCCGATTTCGTTCCAGCGGCATCTTCGGACGGAGGCGGCGCGACGGTGGAGCTGCTAAAACCAGAAGCGGTTGGCGCTCAGGAGATTGTGGTCACCTTCGAGCGGATGGCTCAAGCCCATGCCCGTATGAAGACGGGGTCCGACATCTATTTTCCTGCGGTGGCGAAGTTTGTGGCCGGCTCGGCTGTTAGCGACCCCGAGCTCAGGCTCCACGCATTGCAGACAGCGACGAGCAACTATGCCAAAATCTTGCTCAAGGAATTGGAAGTATGACGATGTCCGCGCCAAACTCGATTCAAGACGAGTTCATCAAGCTCGTTCGGGCGCAAGTCGGCAACCCCGAGCTTTCGTTCGCCGAGGCTATGCAGGAGCCGCTGGCAAGGGCGTTGTTTGATTTGATGGCGGGGAACCTCGACGCGGAGCCTGATTCCGCCGCGGTCGCGGAAACTGCACCGCCTGCTGTCGCCTCATTCTCGCACTCCCTCCCAGTGCTTCAGGCCGCTCTCAAGGATACGTTCACGCTTGAAGAACTCAACGCGGGAGAAGCCGAGCGCGCGGCGCTGCTAGCTGCGACCGATGTCGTGATGTTGCAGCGCGAACGCAGACTCTGCCTTACCGACGCGGCACGTGCGGAGATTCTCTCGGCCGCGGCCGGCAGTCCCCTTTACCAGATGACACTGCGCTCCGCGGTCGAACAGGACCAGCAGGACTTTGACGCGATCACCACGGATCCGATCCGCCTGCCGACAGCCTGGCTGCGGAGTTTTCTCGCGGGTAAGTTTGGCGATCCGGACCGGTGTCCTCGTTCCGAACTCGCGGCCGCGCTGACGGCGCGGCGCCGGCTCCGTCTGGTGACGACTTTGCCGTCGAATGTTCCCTCAGTTGCCGAGCTGGAGCGTCGTCTCTCGCTCGCCGACCTGCTTGAGCCGTTGCGTCTCCTGGTCGGTGCCAAAGGCGGCTGGGATCATGCCACGCCTTACTCCGACCGGTTTGTGGGACGTAAGGCGGAGTTGACTCTGCTGCGTGGTTTTGTCGACGAACTGTCCTCACGCAGCGCGTTGGAAGCGGTGGCTCGCTTTGCCAAGACAGCTGCGAGCAACGTTGGGTTGATCGATCGATCCATTCTGCGACTCGTTCAAGCTGACGGCGGCCTTGGTAAGTCGGCCCTCCTCGCCAAATTCGTTCTCGATCACGCCCTCGATCAGAGGAAGCCATTCCCGTTCGCCTACCTTGACTTTGACAGTGCTGCATTGGACCCGAACGAGCCGAACCAGCTCTTAATCGAGATGGCACGGCAGGTCGCCCTGCAGTTTCCGGGGTCGCAGCCTGAATTTACAAGCTTGATCAGTGACGTCCGGCAGGATCGCCGTCAAGGTCCGCCCGCAGACGCTGCAACCTCGCAGATCCGCGATCCTTTTGCCAATTTCGTCGAAATCCTGCGAGAGCATGCAACCTACGGGTCACGGACCTTTCTTCTGATCCTCGACACACTTGAAGTAGTTCAATGGAACCCGGTGGCGATCGACCGACTTGCGAGCATCCTTCTCGAGTTTCGAGCCAAGGGCCTCACCGAGCTGCGTGTCGTCGCATCGGGGCGCGCCGACATTCCTCAGCTTCGCGCCGCAGCCAGCTCGACCAGCCCAAGCGATGTCATTCAGCTGCACGCTTTAGCAGTGGATGAAGCAGTAGACATGGCAACCCAGCTTGGCCGCGCAGCCATCGGGAACGAGTGGAGCCCGAATTGGTCGAAGGAAATCGTCGGCGACCCCAGCACCACGGGATTGGTGAGCAGGTTGAAGCGAGTCCTTAGAACGCGCGAAGATGTCCGGCGCGAGCCGCTGACCGTGCGCGTCGCAGTTGATCTGGTCATCCAGGCCGGAGACGAAAAGGAACGGGAGAAGATCGTTGAGGATATCAGAGATCTCACCGATGAGAGTCAGGCGTCTCTTGCTGCCCGGCTATACCAGAGACGGATCGTCGGCCACGTCAAGAATCTAAATGCGCGCAAGCTGGCTTGGCCTGGTCTGGTCCTGCGTCGCGTTACGCCTGAGATTGCAAAGAACCTCTTAGCACCCATTTGCGACCTTGCTCCGGAGGATGTGGACGATGCCTTTGAGGCGCTCGCCAAGGAAGTCTGGATGGTGGTTCGGGATCGCGATGGATTGAAGCATTTGCCATACCTGCGCGCGCGGACACTCCCACTGATGCGGGCAACCAACCCGGAGAAGTTTGAGCGAACGGCAAGGGCAGCGGTGGAGTACTTCGGCAGCCGACGCGAGATGAGCCGCGAAGATCGAGCCGAGTGGATCTACCAACGCCTGATACTTGGAACGGACATTAAGGAGGTGGTGGCGGAAATTACTCCGGAGATTATGACCGAACTGGCCGGTGCGGCGGAAGACTTTCCTGAAGGGAGCGAAGCAGCGAGTTTCCTCGCTTCGAGAACAGCTGCGGCGCGGTTGTCTCCCGACCGCATCCGCCACTTGATGCCGCACGACGCACTCTATCACCTCAGCGTCACATCACAGGAAGCGTTCGGGTTTGACGACGTCAGCATTGACCAAGTGACATTCGACCTTGCGCGCGAACTCACGGCAAATCAACCTCCGCTTAGCGACGAACTCAGACCCTGGGCTCAGGCGCTCTGGATCAAGACAGGGAAATGGCGTGGGGTGTCCATCCTGCCCCAAAATCTCTCAGGTATCGACCAAACGGTTCAGCGCGCCCTCTTATTTCTGGTTGCTCGAAATTTCGGTCTGCCGCAGATTTTCGGCGAGCTCAAGGGGGGCAGGATCGGCTTCCGCGGTGCGACGCAGCTGTTGGCATTAGCTCGACAGCTGGACGCATGCGAATCGTTTACTCAGCTCGATGAGCGAATCGACCAGATTCTCTCCAGAAGGAGCCCGAACCCGCGGCCTTCCACGCAAGCGGCCTTACGCACCGCGATTATCTTTGGGAACAAGTGCCGACGACGCGCTTTGGACCTTTGGTTGATGGGGCGTCGCCGAGGGACCCGCGGCAGGGTCATCCAACCGACGTTTTCGGGGTCCGAACTGCGCGCGCTGGCCGAGATCGATCCGCAAGCCCAGTCGCTGTTTACGCCCTGGAATCAGCCAGAGAATTCCGGTTTTTTCTTTACTGCAGACGATGAGACGGTTTCTAATGCGTCACGCATTTTAGAGGAATGTCTCGCTTCTCCTCTTGACGACGCTGAAGGAGGTGACCTCGGGCGCAAGCTTGCGCGTGTGTTCGCGTGCCGCGATGAGGACTGGATCGTACCGTTCGGCTATGCAGCGGAGCGGATGTTCGAAGGGCACTACCCGGATGTTCTCCACAAGCGAATTGCGAGCTACCGGGCCCACTTATCCTCGAAGTCGAGCACATCCGCGCCGGTCTGGAGCGATATGCTCGGCGCAATGCGCATCGCAGACGAGGCTGGCGACCTGCCCGGATTTGCCCGATTCCTCGTTCAACAGCCAACCGGCGACGAGGACGCTCGAGCAGATCTCGTTAACTTACTAGACTGCAGGGATCAGTGGTTTCTTCAGATTGACGCTTTGACGCATGAAGCAGCGGACAGAGCGGATGAAGACGTCAACCGTCCGTTTGGTGACGCCCCGCCACCTGCGCCGATCCTGCATAAAGATGACCCTCAAAAGGATCGCTGGGGTGGCAAGAATGAGAGCGGCGGACGCCTGTTGAGAGCCGTGCTAGAGAGCGCAGAAAAGGATACGTATTTTTTCAGCTTGATCGTTGAGTCGGTTGACGGCTCCGACTTAGAGCCACCCGTAATCTTTCACCTTCACGATTCTTTTCCGAGAAGCACCATTCACATCCGGCGCATTGTGGACGGCCGGCTCGCCACCTTGAGCGACTGGAATGCTTCTGGTGTTTTTACAGCTGGTGTTCAAGTCAAGAATAGGAGTGGAAAATGGATTTCCCTAGAACTTGATCTCGCGACGGTACCGAACTTGCCAAAGCGGTTTCTTGATCGCTAGGGAAGAATCGGTCGGAAGTTGGACGTTCGACTCTTGCTCAGCTTTCGAAGTCTGCACGGACCAACGCCTTCTGTGCGATTCGCCTGTTATAGACGCCACCTTCGTGCTTGGGGCCAAATGCAAGCTCATGAGATCATCTAGCTTCGTTTCGATGGAAAGACGTTATACCAGTATGACCGTAAAATCTCTTGGGAACAGCGGAGCGCACAACATGTCCATCAATCCAGGACTCAATCTTGATGCATTTGCAAATCAGTCCCCTAACGCTGCTCCACCGCCGATCAATGCGATTTACTTGCGAGACGGCCAGTACGACGGGATGACGCGGAGCGACGTCACAGCCACATTCGCAGCGTTCCGCGCCCAAACCCTGACGAATCGCTTCGCCTTATTCTTCCACGGCGGCTTGGTGGATAAAGCCTCAGGGCAACAAAGCGCCGCCAATCAGTTCTTGAATTACGCGGGGGATGTCTTTCCGCTTTTCTTTATTTGGGAATCCGGCTTCGGCGACGTGCTTTCTCACCACCTTCCGCTAATCTTTGCGGAAACGATATTCGGCCGCGTCCTCTTCCATGCAACGTCTATTCTCGGCCCCAAGTTCTCGATGGAAGACACTGCTTCTGGGGCAGTTTCCAAGATCGCTGCAAACGAGACAATAGCTACCACGCCCATAACGACAACGACCGACGATCTCAATACATTTATGAACGCGATCCAGTCGGATCCGCAAATTCAGAACGAGGCAGTTGCCATTGCAAGAGTTTCACAGGGTGTAGAGGCATTGCTGGCACAGCCATCTGCATCCGCTCTATTAGTGCTCTCACCGCGAACTTTGATGTCCCCCGAAGTTGTGGGGTCAATTCGGGGAGCCTATGTCCAGGCGAATCAGCCAAGCCTAGCGGAAGCACAGTCCTTGGACGCGCTTCCGATTGTCGGAGGTCTTCAGGCAGCATGGGCCGTCGCGAAGGCCTCAGTATCCATCATTATCAACGTGATACGAAGATTTGCTGCCGGTCGTGGCCACGGCCTGCACTGCACAATCGTAGAAGAGTTGCTGCGCGCGCTCTATCTCGCCAATTTCGGCAGCGCCATTTGGGAGGAGATGGAGAAGGAAACAGCCGACGCGTTCGGTCTGGACAGCGATACTTTCGGTGGTACTGGCGTCGTTGAGGAACTGTGCAAACTTGTCCATGATAAGCCCGAAACCACTTTCACGCTGATTGGGCATAGCGCGGGCGCAATCTATATTGGCAACTTCCTTCAACACGTAGACCAAGCTCTCACCTCCATCGGCGACGCAACTACGAATTTCGACATTGTTTTGTTGGCGCCAGCCAATACCGCCGACTTTTATGCGCAAACTTACGCGCGGCGTATCCGCGGAATCCGGTTGTTCCAGATGAAGGATTCAGCAGAACAAGAGGATCATCTGCTTTCCGACGGAACTGGCCCTTCTGATGACTCGTTTCTCGGCGGTGTCTACCCGCGATCGCTGCTCTACCTAGTCGCCGGCGTTTGCGAATACTTTCAGGGACAGGAAGCAGCGGCGCCGCATGGCCTTGACGGTCTAGATATGCCGATTCTTGGCATGGATCGGTATTTCTCGCAGATAGGAATATTCGCGTCTTCAGACTACCCAAGTTTGGAGTTGATCCGAACCCAATTCCCGACCCCTTCTGCTACGAAATTCGGGCGCGTTCTCTCTCCGACCGACACTGCGAATCCTCCGTCGATCGGCTTTCGATGTGGGTCGCTCAAACACGGAAACTTTCCCGGAGACAACGAAACAATCCAGAGCATTCAAAACATCTTGCAGCACGGACTCTGATCCCCAGGGCTTGCGTTTCATAGCGTTCGAATGGTTTATCAAGAGCTGACTTGAGCAACTGTACTTTTCAACAACAACCAAAAAGGGAGGCAATTGTCTATGGCACTGACAGTTTCGTTGGCGAATCCGGCCGCAACGGATTCCTGCTTGCTCGTTTTAGTGGAAAACATTGTAGGTGCAAATACCTGGAGTACTTCTGATACGGGGAGGCTTTGCGTTAACTCGGGTCAATGGACGCAGTCTCCTGAAGCGTCAGGTACGTTCCAGGTGCTGCTCGATGATGGTAGTGCAAACAGTAACACTGTCGTCGAGTTGCACGCCTTCAATTCAAACGTCGGCAACTCCGGGCCGGGAGCTGTGCGGTGCGGTGGGTCATTCCCAGTATCGGATCCGTCCGATCCGGTTGGCAATTACAAATGGACGGTCATTAGCGTTTGAACCCGACTGAAATGTTTCGATTCGTGGTAACGTGAGTTCGCATGGCAGTAATCGGTCGGGTTGCAGGCTTGTGAAGCTGATGTTGATTTGGATGTAACAAACTGCAAAAGTGGGAGGGTGAAGCGAATGGCGCAGCAGACAAATACGCAGGCGATCGACCCAGCGATGCCGACTCCTCGCAATATGCCGATGAATCTGGCGAGAGCGACTTACCTCGCCAACTACGGCAGCGGTTGGCCCGAGGAGTTCGCTTCTGAAGAGTTGGCGGTGCCGGCGACGATGCCGCTCGATTGGTCTAAGGTGCAAGCCTTCCTACAAGCATGTCAGGCTGCAGGGGTACGATACGCACTTGGGGCGAAGGTCCCAAATGATGATTCCATACCCGGAAGGGATTTCGCGACTGTGGATTGCAGCGGTTTCGTGCGCGCTGCGGTTCACAGGGCTACAGATCCCGTCGTCCCGTTGCCCGACGGCTCTGTGGTGCAACAGGATTGGGTGAGGGCGAAAGGCTATGCATTCAGCAGCGTCCCTGATGGGATGCTCTCAGATGCCAAAGTACGCATTGCTTTCTTGAATCCGCAGGATTCCCCGCAGGGCATCGGCCACGTTGTGCTAATTTGTAACGGTTCGACCGCCGAATCGCACGGGGGTGTTGGCCCCGATGCGCGGCCGTTTGATGGGACAGGCTGGCAGGCTAAAGCTAAGGTGTATTTACTTACAAGCTAGCGCAGCCATCCCGATCCCAAGTGCAAAGGTATTCCTAAAGAGTGCCCAGGAGTTCTCCGGTCTTCTCTGTATTCACGGGATATCCTTCGAGTTCAGAGGGAATTCGCATTTCCAGTTCCGGTGTCAGGCGATCCACGTAAACCTTGATGGCAAGTCCCGGTGCCCGGTCGTGATCGCCGATTCCGATGCCCGTAACGCCCGGAATCGCCATGATCTCGGACTCGTACTTTTCCCGGATCTCGTGGATGGTAGCAGGCTTTGACAATTCCCCGCCCCGCGCCTCAAATGACAATGTTCACGCCCAGCTTCGCGAGAACGGTCTCAATCGGGTTGGCGATCGTATGGCTCGGGCTTCCCGCGAACAGGAGCGCCACCGGCTGGTTCGACTCGTTCACAATGATCGAGCCGGAGTCTCCACCCTGGCTGAACTGGTTCGAGTCGAGCGATTGAATGATGATCTGCTTCTGAAAGATCGCCGTTCCCGAGGTCCCGTATCCCACCCGCATGGTGGCGTTTACGTCCGTGATGCGCCCCCTGGTTAACTGCGTAGTGCGCCCACACTTGCTCACTAGCATGTTTAACTCGGCCGGGATTACCGGCAGCGTCAGTTTGCCCAGAACCTTGTTCAGCGCAGCCACCAGCTTCGGTTGCGCCTCCGCGATTGCGCAATCGACAAAGTTGGGTTTGGTGAAGTCGATCTGGATGCAGGTCGTGAGTTGTGCGATTCGGTTCGCCGGATCTTTTCCGCCGTCAGCCGGGCCGGCCTGCAGGATCGCGTCTCCCACCTGACCCTGGTTGACATTTGCCAGGACGTGATTATTGCTCAGAATAAAGACCGGGTCCCCGTTCTTCTTCACCAGGCAACCGACGGTTCCTGCTGTGATCTTGAAGTGTCCGACCGAGACACCGCCGGGCGCCGGCCGGTAGATTCCCTTGAATGGAAAGGCGTCGATTTCGCCAATCTCTACGACATCTGTGGCAACATTCCCAATTTTTTCTGGAACTCGAGCGTTTTCTTGTATTTCGCCAAGCGGCGCCTTCGCGGCGACATACACGGTAATGCATTGGTCCGAGGTGAGCCAGCCGTTCACGAGTTTCTCGCTGATTCCCACCCCCTTTATGTTCTCGAAGCCGTATGATCGGGTTCCGCTCGCCGCCGACAGCGCCTCTTCGACGACATCCAGGACCAGGCTGCTCTCCAGTCGTCTATGAGCGGCGCGAAGCGCTGGAGTTGGTCGCTTCGAACCGTTTTTTTTCGCGTTGTTGGTTGCCATTTTTTCCCTTCCCGTCTTCTTTAAGCCGTCCATGCCGGATACGCTTATCCAGTCACCGGATGGGAAGCCCTGCCTTGGCGATCATGTACGAGCAGAAAACCGTGTAATTTCCCCGGTCGGCGGTTCTCGGGTCGGAAATCGCCCGGCCAGAGTTGTCGACATTTCTCACCGGAGTCCTGCCGGGCTTATGCGACCAACAGCCCGCCTTGTCCTGCCGGTACCAGTGGTAGTCGTTGCCGGGCCAGATCACTAGCGCGACATACCAGCCGCTTCCTGGCGCCAACGCGACGCCAAAATTGGGGCTTGGCACCAGACCATCGAATACGGCAGCGGGCTCGACGGCACCGGCACCGGTGCAGCCGAGAAGTGTGTACATGTGGCCGGTTCCGCGGCCGGGCTGTGGGAAAGTGTTGGTGATCTGATTATTCGCGTAAGCGTAGCAATTGTTGTTCAACTGTACCGGAGGCGGGAAGCTCCAGGCGCCCGGATTGTAGATCGGGGCGTCGGTAGCGACGCATGCCGGACACGCCCCGGCCGAAAATGGCGCCACGGTCAATGCTTCATAAGTCACCTCGGTTCCCAACGACTCCTCGACATACGCCTTGATATCGGCCGGAACCTGGTCGCCCGCGGTGGAGAGCAGCCACTTCTCGATTTCCCGGTCGCCCGCCACTAGCGTCGGACTGGCGGGGCCAGCGTCGACGATGCCTGCGTGCACATACATGGCTTCAGCCTCTTCGTCCCGGCGCACCGAGAAACCGCGATAGCCCAACCCCCCCAGTACGCCCGGAGGTTTCATGGTCGATGCCGTAGCGATAGTAGATATTCGTTCGGTAAACTCGACGGCGGCTTCATCCGGGACGGTCCACACCGGATCGGGGCGTCCCGAAAAAATGTTGAGGGTAATCGTCAAACTCACGGGTAATTCCTCCGGGTTTCAGCTTCTTAGTAATCGAGAAAGTATAGCGACAAGGCAAGGGAAACGAAAGCAAAATTGAGTTGCCGTCTCTGTGACCCGGCAGGCTCTCCCGCGATTTCGCGATCATTTCGGCTCAGCATACGTTCCCAACCGCGCGATTCCGTCGGCGCCGCCTATGCTGAAAAAATCGCCGCGCCAACTCGCTAGCGCCGACTGGAGCCGCCGACCACATCTTCAAAGCCCCGCTCGCGAGCATCTTCGGCAAGTTCTTTCAGAACCCCGGCAGTGTCGCGATAGATCTTCACCGGGCCCGGGCCCTCCGACACGAGCCTTCCGCCGAACACTCGAATCGATTGGTCGCCGGACCTCACTACGAACCCGCGAAAGCCCAAACCGGGAGGATGCGGCGCATCGTTCACTTCGGGCAAGGAGGCGATTTTCTCGAGTAGCCGGGAGCCCTCGTTCTCCGAAAGTGTCCACTTGGGATTGGGACGACCGCTGAACGCGTCCAGTTCGATCTCCACGCTGCGACCTCCTCCACACGCGATCACAGTACAGCACGTCCACAAGCCGAACCACGTGGCCATCCGGCGAACCAGCATGCTTTCACTTTAGCAGGGCCAGGAAATCATCCTCTCTTCCACCCAAACTTCAGTTCCGACGAATCCTCGTCCACCGAAAACACCATGTAGTCAATGCAGCCCACGAATCAGCTCCGTCAGGCTGATTTTCAGGAAATGGCTCGGGATCGATGGCATTTCCAAGCGGAATCGAGTCGTGCACGGTCAGCACCGCGTGTCCCTGGTTCCTGGAGACCAGGCAACGCGGCCGGTTTCATCATAGAAGGTCTCGACAAGGTCTGGCCCGTCCAAGTCGAGGCATACAAATCCATTGAAAACTCGCAAGTCATCGTCAGGATCCCCTGCGCTGCACTTCTCGAACCAATCGACTATTCCGTTGTTTTGAGCGGTCTGCAAAGAGGATGCAAAGCCCCATGGCAGAGCTGCATGGCCAAGGCAGCGGCACAGCATTCCATTGTCCTTGAGAGGGGCGTATGCGGCACCAACGTGCTCGTGGCCGTAGTACCAGTATGCTGGCGGTGGCGATCCGCCGAATGAATTCATCACGTCGGTATAGAGCTGAAGTGGCTTGTCCGTGATTGGATCGAACCCACTTACCGGGATCCCATTGTGGTGTGTGATCACTATGACTCTCTTGCCGCGCTTCGCAATGCCTTGAAGAAAGGTGATTTGCGCATTGTTGCTTCCAAGGGTTCCATTGAGATAGAGCTTCAGGGCGGAAGAGTAGTAAGCAGAGTCCAAACCAACAACAATCCAATTGTCGTTCTCCAGTGCGAAAAAGCTATATGGAGACTGAAGCTTGTTGAAGATTGGGCCGCCCACGACTTCGTTGAAGTATGGTCCGCCGCTCGAGTACATTTCATGATTCGAATTCAAGGCAAAAGATGCTTTTGTTCCTTGGGGCCAAAGACTCAGCAGTTTGTTCGACTCCTCGCTACCAGTCCCGGCGTAGTATGTATCGCCGAGATGAATCGTATAGTCCGGCTTCAGGCTCGGGACGAACTTCGAGATCTTGACGCTCGGAGAATCTCCGGATCCGAAATTTCCGGTGCCATAGTCTCCCGCCATGACAATTCGAACCTTGTTGTCCATCGGCAGAATTGAAGGCGTGCCGCTGGGAAACGGCTGCTTGTGCAGGATATGCTCCAGCCAGACCGTTCCGGCAACCAACTCCCAGCGAGGGTCGAGTTGCTGGTATTTCCCTGTACCGAGAATCTCTCCCTCCGAGCCTACTTTGATTTCAATCGCTTCGGCCACGATTGGCGACGCCAGAGGTTGTGCCGCGGCATTGTTGATTGGCTGGCCGAGGCGCGCGAGTTGGCCATCCCAGTCGCCGGTGAGATAGCTCTTCATGCGCAATGTCTGATGCGTCGACGAATCCGGTGGAGTGCCGTTGTCCAGATAAGCCGCTAGTTGCTGATGCCCGTCGTCAAGCACCGGCTTGATTGCGGCCTGCGTCTCCGGAGGAAGATTGGCCCAGGCGGTCATCAAGCGCTGCAGAAGTGCATCGCGCTGAGCGACTGTGATGGATTCATTGAAGGAAACATCGAGCTCATCTGCCATCGCGTTGATCTCCTATTCTTAGTCCCACAACTGCGTATCGATGCAATGAGGGTTGCCGGGATCGGAGTATGACGTTGTCTATTGGTCGTTCGTATCTAGGAACCACGCCTGCGAGATCTCTTGCAGCAGTCTAGTTGGCACAGCTAAATCGCTTTCTGAGTCGCCGATATACGCTTTGAAAGTAAACCGGCCCTGGATAGGAGTCCCGAGACTCATCGTTCCGTTCCCCTAGATGCACCGATTCTGAGGTGACTGAAAATATACCAGTCAAAGGTCAGTCGTTGCGAAAATTGAGCGTTTTCCCCTTCTTGTTCAGGGCTACTGCTGAGCGGCCCGCTACGTTTGGCCCGAATGCGGCAGGACGGGTAGCCGATCACGGGGTTTTCACCCAAGCACGAAGTTCAACGACCGAGCAAATTCAGGGTTTGAATCCAAGGCCCAAATTCCTGTCTGGACCGCCATCGTTCGAGCAGTTCTTGGACCGATTCACGAGTAGTCTTGCCGAGGCGATTGAGGTCGATGAAACCATAAAGGAATTCAAGGAGGCAGGCAGATACGAACCCCCAAAGAACGGTGTCGGGTATATGATGCCTGCTGTCCGGATAGAAGTAATAAACATCGTGGCCCAGTTGATCCCGGATATCAGTGAGCTGATCCGCTGCCTCTTCCTGGCGCATGTTTAATCTCCTGCGTCCGATGATCTCACAATCGAAATAGTCAAAAGACGCGTCGCACATGCTCGGCTAGCCCTTTTTGACTAGACCGGAGATGCGGACGACGCGGTGAGTGGCGTCTTTGGTGATATCTGGTGGGAAGAGGTCTCCGATCCAGTCGTTGAGGGAATCATCCACGGTCTTTTGAACCTCCAGCAGATAGAGGTGGGTGGCGCTGGCGAGCGAAGCGACGCCGCTGGGCGTGAGGGCTGGCTGGAACGTGGGAGTGTCGCCGGGGCGGTAGAGGCCGACATAGATTTCACTGTCGTGGCCGGTGACATCGGTGATCTTGCGCATGAGCAGGAACCAGAGCTCGAGTGACGGCTTCGGGTTGTCTTCAAAGACCACGGGACCGGGAGCGGCGGCTCCGATGGGACCGGGCCCAGCCTTGACGAGGGTGGACAGGGTGACGGCTTTGTCGGTGGTTGTGAAGGTGATGTCGTTGATGTGAACGAGTCGTGTGCCGTCGCTGCTGGTGAAGTGGTCGGAGCTGGACAGGAACTGGATCCAGGTGCTCTCGGTAGGGAGGCTTTGGATCGGTTTCGTAGGTTTGCTGGGCAAACGTTCAGGTATCAGAGAGCGGATGAAGTAGACCTTGGCCATGAACCAATCGAGCGAACCCACCTGGGCGGCTACGGCGAGCTTCGTGAGTTCGAACCGGAAACATGTGTTGGCGAAGAGCGGCGCTGCGCTGGCGCTGTCGAAGGTAGTGCCCATGGGCTGGCCGTAAGAGGTGAAGGTGAACGCCTGCTGCCAGGTCGATGGGTTGGCTTTGGAGAGGATAGGGTCGGGGCCGAGCTGCGGGAGCGTGGTGGCCGGCTGAGTGGTGGAGTTGCCGGGGGCACCGGGGAAGACGACGCTGGCTGAATCGAGGTAAAGATCGAGCTGCTCCGCGAGGCCACCGGTTTGGAACCACGGCTCGTCAAGGATGACGAGGATGGTTGGTTGTGAGGGTGGATTGGGGACGTTGTTGCTCGAAAGCGGCCGCAAAAGCGGGATGCAGAGAAGCACCTTCGGCTTGGGGACGGACGCGGAATCGCTGATGCGGCAGGGGGCGAAGAGACGCTTCCAGGGCGTCGTGGCGTCTTTACCATCTGGAGCGACGGGTTTGTCGAAGGTAAGCATGGAGGAGATGCTCGGGGTGAGGAGCTTGAAGGGCTGGAAGCCGGACAGGCCCTCATAGCGACTGTAGAGGGTGGCGCTGAAGCGGAAGTACTGGGCACGCGGATCGTTGGTGGAGTCCTGGAGGAATATCTCGGGCGTGCTCCATGCATTGGCGGGGGGCGGCTCTGCGCCAAAGTCGGGGCGGGCCGGCTCGATATCGGAGTCGGTTTCGCGTTCGGCGAAGGACTCCATCTCCCACGCGAGGGCGTCTGGCATGTGTGTCAGCGGAACCGGGGCGCCGCTGCTGGTATCGATTTGATTGAGGTCGCCGAAGCTCTGATCGGGGAAGTCGGTCTTGAGGAAGGGCCGGCCCATCCAGCGCCAGGCCTGGTAAAAGACTTCGGTCCTCCGGACGAGATGCCAGTCGTTGCTGGAGGATTTTTGGGGATCGAAGGTGACGCTGAGAGATGGAGCGGCGAAAGTGGGCCCGGTAATCTGCAACGCCTGCCAGACGTCCTGCGGAGTAAGAGCCGCACTACGGGCGCCTTCGATGAGCATCTCGAACGGCTGAGAGATGGGGATGATCAAGGGACCGCCATCGACGGAGATCGGAGTGGCGCCGAACTGCCCATCGGCAGCAGTCATGAAATCTTCGAGGCGAGTCTTGTCGGTGGCCGCGATGGCGGATGAGACGGCGAGCTTCCAGACCTGTCCGGCGGGGACGTTGACGATGAAGCCTCTAGCGCCATCCGGGGCGACAGAGCCGACCGTGCCGTCGGCGCCGAGCGTTATCGCGACCTTCACGAAGCCTTGCTGGACCTGATGGAAGCCATCGTTCTGGGCGTAGTTGGGTAGGATGGCCGCCGGCGGCGGGACGGGCGCGAAGTGGGGACCTGAGGTTCCAGCGGTAACACCGGAGATGCGCGTCAACTGGAAGACTATGCCTGCCACGGCAGGATCGTTGAGGGTTGCATCGGTGATAGTTGCACCCTGAAGGGCGGCAAAGGTGTCCTTCTGCTCGCCGGGTAATCCCTTGGGTGCAGCGAAGGTGAAATCGGCGAAGACGGCAGCGCGGGTGTTGCGGAAGGACAGGACAGTGGCGGGATCGGCGCCGGGCGCAGGTATTGGGTCGGTTAGGCGCGCTACCCAGCGGTCCCAGGTCTGAAAGTCGGCTGACGGCGGGCGAACAAAGAATGTGTAGGCCGCGGTGTCGAGCTTGGGGGAGTGCCAGAGAAGCAGGAGCGGGAGTTTTGGCGGCTGCGTGCCGGCAGGGAGGGTTTTAGCAGCTACGGCGGCGGCAATGCTGTCGGCGAGGAGGCGCTTGGCCATGGGCTCGACGGTGTCGGGGATGGCGGGGAGGGATTCGGCGGTGAAGGTGGTGATGTCTTTATTCTTGCCGAGGAAGCGCAGGTGGCCGACAAGGACGCGGCGACGATACTTCGCGGTCGGCTTGGCAGGGTCAGGGGCCGGCGAAGGTGGCGTAAAGGCAGCGGGAGCGACAGGCTTCCAGGGGACTTTCGGGTCTGCGGCAAGTTTGACGGGAAGCGCGCCGCTGTTGCGGACGGCGAAGGAAAGAAAGAAGTAGTCGGAGCCAAACTTGAGGCCTGAGATGCGCGCCCAGGACTCAAGTGTGTCGTTCTTGACGCTGGCGTCGACGGCGATGGGATCGTAGAAGAACATGGGATTGATGGCGTCGGTTTCGCCGCCGCGTGGAACGTCAGCGGCCATGATTGTGGTAGGAGATTGTGCGATGAGCGGTTGGTTGTTGTAAGAAATGGCAGCCAGCAGGACGCCGTTGCGCTCGGCGAGGCGCTGCGGAACGAAGGTGACGGGCTGGGCGGGGATGTGGTCGCCTCCGGCGTTGAGGACCGCGACTGAGGTGGTGTGGAGGCAGCTCCAATCGGTGGCGGTGGTCTCTTTGGCGAGCACCGCGACGCCGGCGATGCTGCGGAGCGGGTCATTGGTTTCGCTGGTGGGGTTGGCGTCGTGGACCTGCAGGACGACAGGGTGCGGGGTTGACGACGGGGCGGCATCCTCGGGCAGGAGGGGCCCGAGGATGGTAGTGATCTGGGACATGACCTTGGTGGTGAGAGCAGTGAGGAAGTCGGCAGGCAGTGGCACAGGAACCGGGGTGGGAAGATTGTTCGCGAGGAGCGGAGCGCGCCTGGAAAAATCGGGGTCGGTGGCGACGCCGTCGCCGATGCGGGAGTGGAAGTAACGCAGGAGTGCATCGCTGATATTCGTCTTGACCTGGGCCTTGGTGACGGAGGACGAGGAGCCAGCTGGGGGGGCGAGGAGGGCTTTCCAGGTGGCAAGTTTGACGTTAGCGCCGCCGAAGTTGGCCTGGAGCATGCGCTTGCGCAAGGTGTGCGAGGGGGAGAGCGTGGTCAGCTCGGCCTGGATTTTGACCGAGAGCGTGGCCCAGGTGCTGCTTATTACGGGTTTAGTAGAAGCCTTGAGGACATTGCTCCAGCCGGCATAAAGGACGTTGGCGAGGGTGGCGTCATCGGCCAGACGCCCCTGAAGCTCTTCGAGCCAGTCGACGAGCGTGGCGAGCGTGAGCGGCGGCGGGGCGTTTGTTGTGGTCGAGGGAGCAGGCGGGCTCGCTGGGATGGTGTTGAGGGCCTGGGGGATTGGGGCGGTGAAACAGGCTTGCAGAGCTGTGTTCCAGGATTGAAGTGTGAAGGGCGGTTCGGCTGCTGTGAGATCTTGTTGGGCGGCGGCGAGCCAGCCTTCGAGGTCGAAGCTAGCATCGGGGTTAGCTTTTAGGACGCGGGTAAGGATATAGCGTAGGAGATTGACGCCGTCAGGAGCGTACCGGAGGCCGAAGTCGCAGGTGTCTCGCAGGAGCGAGACAAGGGTGAGGCGGAGGTCGTTGAAGTGAGAGAAGTCGAGTGGTGGTGGGGATGGATCGCCTTTGGCTGGGTTGAGAACGTCGCGGAGTGCGTTGAGCGTGAGCTGAGGGAGGTCGAATGCGTCTGCGATGCGCTGCTCTAGAGTGGTGCGCCAGTCTTCGTTAGAGGTATCGGAATGGACGTTGATCCAGGGGTTCGTAAGATCGAGGAGCGTACCTTCCTGGGTGGGGGCGGCGAGGCTGAAGGGCGGTTGAAAGACAGTCACGCCGGGTGTGGTGTACTGCCAGGCGAAGGTTTCGCCGAAGTCGGTGGGATGGCCGGGGTTGAGGCTCTGTGGGCCTGTTGGGTCCAGATCGTAGTTTGTTGCGTTGATGCTGAACTGGGGGGCGGCGAAGATACTGGTTGTTTTTGGGTCCAACTTGGTCGCATCGACGGTCAAGAAGACGACGAGGTTGAGCGTGTGCGGCAACGGGGCCGGGTAGGTGGAGGCGTGCGCAAGGATCTCGGGCCACGTCTGCTGGGGCGGAGCATCGCCGACGGGTGGGACGCCGCCGGGGTCCAGAGGGTCGAAGACGAGCAGGGCGGGGGTGTCGAACAGGCCGGGCACCTTGGGTATTGCGGGAATGCCTGGTATGGCGGGGACGCCGGGCGCCTCGGGAGTGGGGGGTATGGCAGGGACAGCAGGGATGCCGGTGAGGAGGAGCTCCAGACGGGCCTCGAGGGTTTGGCGAGCGGCGTCGCTGATGGCCTGCGGATAGACGGTGGTTTCGATGGGGGTTGAGTGGGCAGGGGCAGGCTGCTGGAATATCCGGATGCCGGAGAGTTTCCAGTGCCAAGGACAGAGCAGCGGCAGATCCCCATCGAACGGCGGAATTGGCGCGTTGGTGGCGATGCCGGTAGAGATATTAAGGGCGAACATGCGGGTGTTCGCGGCAATCACATTGGCGTAATCGTAGAGTTCTTCGATGGAGCAGATGATGGCGATGGGGTTCGGCATTCGGGGTATCTCCGCACACAGGTGTGTGGTGGGTGTTGGGTGTCAGGCCAGCATGTTGATGTATGTAGCGGCGGCGGCACGATGGTCGTTGTAATTGAGCTTGGGCGTCGCGTCGAGAGCGGTTGGCGCGGCGCCCGGCGCGATGAGTGCTGCGGCTCGGGCCATGGGGCGAGGAGCGATTCGGGCCTGCTGAGCGGGCTGACTGCCACCGCTGGCGCTGCCGAAGGTGTACTCGACGCTCTTGCTGACTTCGAGCGTGAAGCACCAGCAAATCTTGATCTTGACGCTGACCATCCCTCGGCCGAGGAGGCCGCCGCCGGAGGTGTATTCGGCTTCAAGCAGGATGACGAGGTCGGCTTCGACGATGCCCAGCACGGAGACGTGGCCGGCGATGAGCAGCATGATGCCTAGAGAGAGGCCACCGCCATTGCCGATCTGCATCTGCGCAAAGATGGCGAAGCTGATTGAGACCGAGCCGCTGATGGGACCCAAAGAGATAGAGAGTGAGGCCGAAGCACCCATGCCGAGTGTGACCATGCCGACGAGACGGCCGCTCTGGTAGCGCAGCGAGACCTCGAACCATCCGGTACCGCCGAGAATGAAGATGGTGAGGGTGAACGGGGCGGTCTGGCGGGCGAGGTTGGCGGCGAGCTCCATGTAGAAGCCGACGTCGTCGATACCGATTGCGAACGCGCTTCCGAGATGGAGGTTTGTGATAGCAAAGGTGCCGCCGCCGATGTCGGGGAGCGGAAGATCTAGGGAGCACTCGACGCGCACAGGATCGGGTGTGGCGTGGATAACGACGCCTCCACCAAGCTTGAGCTTATTGAGCAGGTCTGCCAGGAACTGCAGGACTGCGTGGAGGCGGACGTTGAGCGGCGTGATAGAGAACTGGAGCCTGCCCGAGGAGTCGAACTGGAGCGTCGTTTTGAGGAAGGAGAGGAGGACAACGCCACCGATGCTGAGCTGCCAGTCGCCGAAGATGGAGCCGTCTGAGGTGCGCTGCAAGGGCTCGCCAACTCCGGCTTCGAGATGGATGTGGGCGTTGAACTGGGCGCCGAGCAGAGTCAGTGTGACTGGGCCGATGTTGAAGAGGCTCGCGCCGCCGTCTAGCGGGACCGTGACGTTGGCGTCAAGCGAGGCGCGACGGGACTGCGGATCGATCTTATGCGTGATGCGGATGCCATCACTGCCGGCGGCAGGCATGCGCACGCTTGAGAAAAACTGCGAGAGATTCAGGCCGGCGAAGCTGGGGAAGATGTCGTTGAGGTTGAAGTTGCCGATGTTGTCGGGCAGGATGCGGTCGAGAACAGAGACCGTGGGGAGATTCAGGTTCATCTGGCTGAGGGCGCCATTTGCAAGGGTGCTGAGCCCATTGGCGGCCTGTTCGAGCTGGGCGATGGCGCGAGTCATGCCGACCGGGACTTGCATATCGTTGAAGCTGTAGGCGACGCGCGGCAGGGTGAACTGGAGGTTGGGGACCTGCGGGGATTCGCCGAAGGCGCGCAGAACCCGAAGCGCAGTGCCGGCAACGTTGTTGACGGAGGGGCCGATATCCCCAACCTGTTGAGCGAGGCCGCCAAGACCTTGGGTGAGCTGATTGCTCAGCCCGTTGAGCTGGCTGCCGATGCGCTGGGAGAACAGGCTGACATTGTCGTCGATTGCGGATTCGATGGCTGCGACGTCAGTGCCGAGGCCATTTGTTATTGAACCAAGAAGATCTTGCAGGTCCTTTTGGACCATCTGCAAAACCTGGTTTTGAAGATCAGCGATGCCGCGCTGGAGTCCGGCGCACAGGCTGCCAGCCTGGGGGATCCAGCTTTCATGCTTGGTGATCCAGGTCTGGATGAAGGTGTTCCAGGTGTCGGCGCTCCCGATTATGTTTAGGAAGGCTGCGTCCAGAGCCGTGTTGAAGTCGTCGACGGTTTGAGCATTGATGGCCTGGACTGCGGCGGCGAGTCGAGCCTCGAGGTCGTCGAGGGACTTTTCGAGATCGGAGCGGGCTGCCAGAAGGGCTGTGGTCGCATTTGGAACAGTATTGATGGCAGTGATGATATCGCCAATGGCGGCGGATACCTGGTCTAGAAGGGTCTGGGAGATAGTGGTGCCGTCTGTAAAGGTGGCAAGGGCATCGTTGAGTTTGGACAGCAGCGTGTCCAGTGCAGGGGTGATGGCCGCGGGGGCGAGATTGCTCCCGTTATTGCCGATGACCATGCGGATGGCGCGGTCGACGGCGGGGCCGTCCTGCTCGACAAGCTTGCGGGCGTCGCTAATGGAGCCGTCGGCTTTGCGGACGATGGGAGCTATAGCATCGAGAAGCGCCTGGGCATCGGCGACTGTCTTGATGCCACCCTTGATCAGCGCTTGAATTGTGTCGAGTTTGAGTGCGGTGAATTCATCGTCGATTTTTTTCGCGAGATTTGCGATGGCGGTGAATCCCCCTGTGTAGGGAGTGAGAGCTTGGCGGATGATCTGGAAGAAGGTGTGGATCTGGTTTGATAGCTTGTCTCCGATGTGTTGATCGCCAACCTGGAAGGCCGAAGCAATCGAACTTCTTGCGTCGGCTGGCAGATCGACGAGCACGTGCTTAACGACTTGCTCAACGGAGGCTTTCGATCGATCGATGGCCGCATCAAGCCGGTTGGCAATGCCATCGCAGGCGCTTACCAGCTTGGCAGTACCAGGTAACGCGAGGTCGGCCTGAAGCGATTTCAGGTAGGTGCTCTGAAGTGTGGCGACGCGGTCGTTGATCGCCTTTTGAATATCCTGTGCAGAGGCACCCGCTTGCAGCAGAGGAGCGAGAGGCTGTTTGAGGCGGTCTTCTGTGGTGGACCACCAGTCTTTCAAGCGGCGTACCTGTTGAAGAGCCGTCTGCTGAGGTGTGGGCGGCGCCTGGCCGGCAGGCGCCGCCCTGCTCCGCATCATCGAGGCGTTGCTGAGACGCGCGCCGACGGGGTTGGAGCTGGCTCCCGAGGCTGTAGCTGGCGACGTCCGCTCCGCGACCAGGTTGACCTTCAGAGGGAGGTCGGAGAGCTGATAGGTGAAGCGCCCGAAACCAGGTGCGATGTTGAACGGCTGGCCTTCGACATTGAGTTGATCCTCAATAGCAGGCTGATCGATGTAGTCGATGTCGGGAACGGCACCCCAGAGATCGGTATCGGCGGTGGTGCCGATTTGGGTATCGGTGTAGAAGCAGAGCTTGTCGGGGTCCAGGATTTCGCTGGTGAGGAAGTCGACGCCGAGGTCAGGATCGATGGCGACGCAGAGACCGATGTGCGGTCGGGGATAAACCCTGGGGTCTTCACCAGGCTGCCAGAGCGGCACCTGCCAGCCGACCTTACCGACATCGCCGCCCCAGCGACTGTCGACCGGGATGCGCTTGGTCTTGAAGCTGGAGCCGGTGACGAAGGCGCGGGTTACGGCGGATGCTCCATCTTCGGGATAGGAACGGGATTGCTCTAGCAACTCGACGTACTCGCTGGTCTTGCGCAGCAGCGGCAGGCCTTTGAAGGGGTCTTGGTCCTGCTGAAACTGTTGCGACGGCAGCACGGTGCGCTCATAGACAGTGACGTGGAGGGCGTGGTTCCAGAGATTGCCTATACGGCCGACCAGGGTGACGGTGAGACTTTCGAGACGGCCGAGCGACGTGCGCGAGTCAATGATGACCTTGCCGCCCGCGAAGGTCGCGCGCTGGGTGCCGAAGCCTCCGAGCGAGGTGAACATCGGCTTGCTGAGAGTGCCCTGAATGGAGGTCTTGTCGTCGAGCAGTTCGATGGCGACATTGGCCGAATCGAGGGCCCACCCAACTCCTCCGGAAAAGTCACCGTTTTTCTGGCCCGGAGGAAATTGGGTGTTGTCGGGATACCTCATGTCGGCGGTGTCGCGCAGGGTGAACTGCACACCTTCGTCGAGAAACAGCTCGGCGCCCTGATGGTCATCCCACAGTTCGAGAACGCCGGGGCGCGCATAGGTCTGTTGATAGAGGCCGGCCCATGTGTCGGTTGCGGAGTTGTACTGGATGATCTGGGCAATGGTGTAGGTGTTATCGGTGGGCAGGCTGGGCAGCGGGCCGGGGAAGTCGCCGAGGCGGGCAAAGATCTCGGCCAAACGAAGGTTGGCCTCGGTGACGGTGGAGGACATGCCGTAGGCGTACTCGAAGGTGATGCCGCCGGCCTTATCATTGACCGCGGCTCCGGGAGCGCGCTGGCCGGGAAAGCCGAGAACGCGGCGCGTATTCCAGCCGGGCTCAACGGCGTTCTGGTCGTTGAACGAGGCCTTGAGATTAGCGGAGAGAAGCGGCGAAAAGCGGAAGGGCATCGGAGCACGGGCAGGCGGCTCGCCGGTCGCGCTCGAGTCCTTGATCATCGCTTCGCCGATGGCCTGCGGCGGGAGCAGCAGTTGGAAACCCTGTGCGCCGGCTCGGAGACGCCAGCCGGCGCCTTCGGGGAAAATGTTGCACCATGTTCCGACCTCGCTGGTGCCGGAGTCCTGAGTTGAACCAGGGTGTAACTGAACCAGCGCGACGAGGAAGGGTTCGCGATCGAGTACGAGTACGCTCAGCGCGGGGTCAGCCTTGTCGCTGACGCGTTGCAGTTGAAGGACGATCTGCTGGGACTGGATGCCGCGAGCACTCCGTGTCCGTTCGCCGACATTAAGGATGTACGGAGCTGCGGTCGGCGCTGAAAGTGTATCACCCGCATCTCGAGTCGTGCCGCTGCTTGCAGCGTTGATGACAATGGGGCTGCTGCGGATGAAGGCGGACGAGCCCGTGTCGCCGCTGCCACCGATGCTGAGATCGATGTCGCTGCCCTGAGGGGGAGCGTCTTCGCCACCCGGCCCGTAGGCTGCAATGGGAAGAATTCCTTCGAGACGGATCGTGGGTATGGGGCCATCGGGGCCAGCGGCAAGGTCGAAGATGGCCCGGACAGTGAGGTTGGAGGTGCCTCCTGATGCCGGTTCGGTTGCAGCGAAGTCGAGATCGATCGAGCCGAAGCGCAGGCGCTGACCATTGGTGGTAAGGCCGCTGAGGCCGAAGATCATCCCATGAGGTTCGGGGAACGATTGAGGAATGCAGTCAGCCAAGGAGCCAGTGGCAAGCTGTGCGCTGCTGAAGACGACGGGGTCGCCTTCGAAGTCGGCCAGGGCGGTGAGCTTGGAGGCGAACGGTGTCGGCGCGGGAGCCGGGCCTTCGCTGGCAAGATAGCCGGTGGTGGTCAGACGGCTGGAGACGAATTGCGGGTTGGCCTCAGCGGTGAGGGTATAGGTGAGCTTCCAGAGATAGTCACTGGTGGCGCCGCTATGGTCGTCTGGCAGCGTGGGAAGAAGCGAAAGCTTGAGTGGGTCATCGATGGCGCGCAGGCCATTGAGGTAAAGGAGACGAACATTTTCTTCCCAGAAGGCCTCTATGACGCGGCGCGTGAAACCGCTGACTTCGACGTGCAGGTTGGGACTATAGGGAACAACGGTCCCGGGAAGAGTTGGTTTTCCAAGCCAGATAGCATCAGGGAACTGCACAACGTGGATGAATGAATCGCCGCCTTCGGGTTCGATCTCGATCTGAAAGCGCGGGTCGAGTGGGGCCTGTGGATTCGTGAAGCCGCGGCGAAAGGTTAGGACAGGGACAGGGCTGGTTCCACCAGGGAACGTCACGTTGCGCACGAGAACTGAAACGTGCTCGGAGCCGAAGCCGGTGACGTCGCTGCTTTGGTTGAACGGAGTTGTCCCCGTCTTATCGACCGTGATCTGGTTCTTGTCGATATTGCCGGGCGAGGTAAGTGTGAGGATCAGGTCGTCCCGAAAGTGGGAGGATTGGTCGTGATACAGGCGGACAACTGGGTTGTAGTTCCCGATCGAAAGACTTGTAACTTTGATTTTGCTGACCGTTTGATCGACTCCCACTTGCAATCGCAGGACAAACGGCAACGTCGCGACGTTGCCAACAAGACACAGAACCTGTAATTCAATGTCGAGGTTCTGGCCGCCCCCGTCGATCGGTGTGAGCTGAATGTGGTTACACAGGGATGCATCTGCATTTGCGCAGGTTGGCGTGGTCGCGACGCCCCCCCATAGGTGCTGGTTGTAATCATAGAACTCCAGCCGGGAGATGAAGCCGCATCCGGAAGGATTGCCTGGAAGACCTTCAAGGCTTAAATTGCCGCCGTCGTTTAGGTAGACAGTGAATGAAGTAGCTCCGCCTACCGGGGTTGCAAGGTACCCGACGATGATTCTTGTCTTCGCCATAAGAACTCTCTGATGTGATGTGCGTTTACTTGCGTGGAATGGCGTGATGCTCTAACTCGTGGATGGTACTGGAGGAAGCAGAGGGTCCACCTGCGCGCAGTGGTCTTTGAAGGCCTGCTTCAGTGAGTCCGCATCGCCCACTCCGCCGTGCCAGTATTGGAACCAATAGTCGGCCTGAGGCTGGAAGAGTGCGACGGGGGGAAGAGCAGGCTGCGGAAGCGGTGCCGCGAAGGTCCAAAGCAGCGCGCGAGCCACGTAGGCTCCGAAGACGTCGGAGGTCTCAAGCAGAGTTGCGATGAGGCTACCGGGCGGGAAGGACGCCGATGACGTAAGAGCCTCAAACGCGCTTACGATCGCGTGGTGAGTCGAGCCGGTGAAGGTGGCCAGGGTATTGATTCGGTCGTCGGTCATCGAACTGGATGTGTAGGCGGTCTGCGCGCTCGCGCCCTGTATCTGGAAGAAGCTGCGTGCCGGGCCGGTCGCACCACCTGTTCCCTGCTGGATGCGCTGAGTGAGTCGCGCGCCTTCATGCCAGGCGATGTACATCATGAAGCGCTGAGTATTGTCCTGACTGGCTGGTGGATCGAAGTCGGCGGCGACTGTGCTGACCACGTTCCACAGTGCATTGGCGCGGTCCTGATCGGAGGAGGGGGTATCTACATTAGGAGGACTAGTTGGGGGAGCTACGAGGTCCGCAGCGGGCAGTGCGTAGCTCAACACGAAGCCTCCGAAGTTGCCCTTGGCAGCATTCTCTTCATACTGACCCGCGGTAAATCCGCACAGAGGTGAGGTGGCGAGCGCCTGGTCGACGTTCCATCCTGTGTAGGTCTTGCTTCCGAGCCATTTTTGCGACTCTGCAAGCCACGAAAAAGTGACGGGAGCACAGTGAGTTTTGATGAAGTCGCACACTGCGCCCGAGCCGTACACGCCGATGGCGTAGTTGTTGACGCCACCGCCTGCATCCTTCATGCCCTGATTCACCCCGTTGAAGTAATCGAGGATTCGTCCTGCTATTTCGGCAGGCGCAGCATCATAGTCGACGGCGAAGTAAATACAGGACGCGGCGGGCTGCAGGAGGTTGCGTGCAGTGTGATATGCATTCACTCCGTCCTGATGACCTCTGCTTTGCGAAAAATAAGCAGGCGACGTGGGGTTGTCCTCGTATACGACTCCGATTTGGATGCCAGCCGCAGAAATGGCCTCCGCTTCGCTGCGGGTGAGACGCTTCTGTCGCTGGGTGGTGGTGGTGCTGTAATACCGAAACACGAAATCTATTCCAAGACTTTTCAGACAGCCAGTCTGATTGGTGACGAATTGATTGGTGGAGATTCCTCGTCTCATACGCCTTCTCCATTTAGTGGCCAGCCGTTTTTTGAAAATTATTTCCAAGTCTCTTCACAGTGGTGCCGATCGGTTTATGGAACAATTTCGAGGCTCATTGTGTTTGTTGTTGTGGTTGGCGGTGCCCCGCAGTCAGTCACGGTGAAGGAGTAGGTCGACTTCGTCGTCGCCGTTGCAGGGGTACCACTAATGACGCCAGTGGCGCTGCTCAGCGTCAGACCTGAAGGTAGCGCAGGCGTAACACTCCACATGAGTGGAGCAACGCCTCCGGTTGAAACAAGTGATTGGCTGTAGGGAGTTCCTACCCTGCCGTTGGGCAATGTCGTTGTGTTGATTTTCACGCCCAATATCTTGCCACCGCGTGCATCTTGCGGCCTGAACAGTGTCTGGAATACCTCCCGGAACTTCATAAATGCCATATCAGAGAACATGCCTGCCATGGCCGCAATGGCGCATATGCCGAAGAGACTGCCCCCCGTTACGGCAGTATTTGAAGCCGGGAAGAAACCAGCGCGAATGAGGAGATAGAAGATGAAGGCGGCACCGCAGCCCTCAAGTGGTTGAATCAGGTAGTAGAGAGTCCACGACTGCTCAAGCTGGTTAGCGCCCTGATAGTCTCCAAGAGATTTGAGGGCATACACCGAGGAAGCAAAGGCTCCTACAAGCAATACAAGGAGCAGCAGCTGCGTCTCTGTTTCGATTTGCCATGGACCATACCGAAAGATCTTCCAGTAAAATCTCGCAGGTATCACCGAAATCGTCGTGTATTCAGGAGGCGACGCGCTGTCTTTCGCCACCGCAACTACTAATGGGCCGACCGTCGCAACGTCGGTGGCAGTCAGGCCGACAATAATGTGTTCCTGATCGAAAGCGAGGGGTGTCCGATCGACATTGTTGATCTTTACTTGGGGGCTCGCAAAAGATGGTGCCAGAATCAGGATTCGTTGTGATATTCCTAGATCAACTTCAGAGGGAACCACAGTCAAGGCATCCACTTTTTGCGGGTAAGCAGGACTCGGCGGCTTTGATGACCACAAAGAATATATGAAAAGAGCGCTAATACAAGTCGCAATTAGCAAATAGGCAGTCAACGCCTTGGCGATCCATCCATTCATCGGGGCGCTGTTGTCGAGTACTGCTAATGAAAGCGTAGTTTGGTCAGTTCCTCCTGCAACGTCAGACACCGTCAATGTGAATGAAGACTCTATGCTGGGCGAGGTGGGTGTTCCTCGAATTGTTCCCGAGTCGCCGTCGAGGCCCAGTCCCACTGGTAACGAGGGCATCACCGACCATTTGAGTGGTGCCGTGCCGCCCGTAGATTTCAGCACATATTGGTAGGGTCGATTGAGTATAGCGGCAGGTAGACTTGTAGTGTCGATCGAAAGGACCAAGGTCATTCCTCCATGTTGTCCGCCGACTTGTCGAGGAACGCGAAGGCGCGAAACGGCCCTATCGATCCCGCGCAAGAGCGCAGCGAATAAATTCCACAGACTTAAGAGAAACAGCGTCAGTGCATTACAAACCTGCCACCCTGCGCAGCCCAAGATGTGTCGCCGTTGAATGCGTACAGGATGATGACTAAACCAGGACCAAAATGGGGGGACGGAACACCGCTAACAGTATTGGTCTCCGTAAACTTTGTCAATTAAAAATCTGCTACTAACAACGATGATCATCGAGCACGACAACATTTACTGGCGGGCTTTTGTAGCCGGGTGAATCGACGTTGAGGTTGTAAGCGGCGAGTCGCACCTCCGGAAAGGCGAAGGTTCCATCCGCCCCAGTGAGGACGGTCCAGCCTGTCGCCGGCGAGTCGACTCGGCGCAGAAACACATTCTGACCGGCTGCCAATTTGCCGTCGGGAAAATAGGCAGTGCCAGAGACGCTTTGAAATATCGCTTCTACAAGCTTAATCGTTACGTCCTTGCTGTCTTGACCAGCATTGACAACGACAGGCACCTGTTGGCTGTCGTAATCCTGCGACTCGACGCCTAGTGTATAACTGGCGTACTGAAGATCCTGAAAGGTGAACTTTCCGTCTGAACCCGTCTGCACGGATGAGGTCGCTTGAGGTTGGGTGGTACGACGGAGGACTACCTTCTGATTCGGCGCCGGGCCGTTTTCGTCCGAGTACGCGTACCCCTCGATTCGGTGTGTCTGGGGGTTCCACGTCGGCCACTTGCAACCTCTGCTGTCAATGTCAGTTCCCAACGGAACGTTCTGCCAGAACGTGTTGACGGAAAGCGCGTTGTACGAGCGCGACAGAAAGCCGCGCACACATGTTCCGGGTTGATGCCAAGCGTAGTTCGGATAGCTGAACGGTGTAGTTGAAGTGCAGAGCAAAGTGGGGCCTGCAACGGCCTGACCGTTGGGACTGACGACCGACACCAAGTATTTGGTGCCTGGATCGATGTGTCTCGTCCACAGCACGGCGGTGTCATAGGGGCTCAAATGAATCCAACCCGCGCCACCATAGGTGGAGGATTCATTTTCGTGCACGGCAACTGCCACCTCGACCTGATGGTTAAACGTGTTACACACCTGGAGTTGTGCCGAGAAGACGGTCGGAGCCGACAGTGCAACGAGGATCAGAAATCGCATTTCAACCTCCAGGCCGCGGCCTTTACGGACGAACGGGTCTTCGGAAAATCCTCGTCCATGGCCCCAAACACTACAACTGGGGGCTGGCGGCGTCAAGTGAATTGGCCAATCGGCCAAATGGTTGCGGGGGCTGGATTTGAACCAGCGACCTTTGGGTTATGAGCGACCCGGGATTTCGGTAAGTATCGGACAACAGGGCACGAGTGGAAACCCTGAGATACCCCTGGGAACGGCTGGAACAGCTAATTGGGGACCGTATGGGGACTGATTTTGGTCCTCTCGGCGCGTTGCCCAACGATCAAATGCCCAACGATCCAAGTCCCCAATAGTCATGGGGACGGATCGGGGACCGATCCTGAGCCATGATTGCCGGAAACCCAGTAAGCGCCCAACGACGCGCAGCTCAGCCGTCTGCCGAGCGCGACTTTTTCAGTCGCCTCAGAGGATCAAACATGATTCTTCAACTACCCTCCGCCCTTCCGGAAGGCAGCCAAATCATCGCTCGATTTGCCGACCTGCCTCCAAAGCCGCCGCGCTCGAAACTGGAACCCCACCGCGATCTCATCCGTGAACTGCGTCGCAAGGGCCAAACTTATCGTGACGTTGCGCGCCTGTTTCAGGAGAGGCTCGGATTGTACGTTGCACCGAGCACGCTTCATTCGTTCGTGAAGGTGCGGGCAAAGCATCGCAAGCGCTCACAATTCGAACTGCCGCCGATGGAACTTGCCGCAACAGAAGTTTCGCCGATCCTGGACCGTGTTGCAGCCCTCAAGGCGAGGCCGACCGCATCGAATGCGAAAACTGCCCGCTTCGTGTTCCGTGAGAACGAGCCTCTGACCCTGACGAGCGAGGGAGGCGAGCAATGACGGCATTTACAAAGCGAGTTGTTTTCACCATGGGCGGCAAGGGCGGAGTCGGCAAAACTGGCGTCATCGTTGCTCTGGCCGAGTGGTTTGCGGCCAATGAAATACCTGTCACACTGCTTGACCTAGATACAGAGAACAAGGCGCGTGGCTCTCTGAAACACTTTTTCAACGGCACTGTGACCAAGGTCAACATTCACACCCCGGCGGGGCTCGATGCGTTTGTCGATCATCTCGACGGCGGGACTCCGATCATTCTTGCCGACATGGGCGCGGGCGCCGGGCAAGTCGCAGCCGATTGGTTCGAGTCGATGCACGACGATGTGGCTGAGACCGGTGTGCGTTTTACGGCGGTCGGTGTGGTCACGCCTGATCCCGCCAGCGTCGAAAGCCTGCTTGCCTGGGCGAGCCGGCTGCAAGAGCGGGTCGAGTATGTTGTCGTCGAGAACGCTACCAGTTCTCCGGCAGACTTCACGTACTGGAGGGCCACTAAACAAGCGATCCGCTTCCGTGAAGCTTTCTCTCCTGAGATATTGCAGATGGAGTTCCGGCTCGCAGAGCTTGAAAACCCACTCCGCCAGCATGGAATTCAACTTGGACAGGTGGCAGACCGTAAGGCCACCGTTGAGGAGTTGAAGCGAGCGTCCCTGGTGATGCGCGCCCAGAGCTATCGACGTCGGCTCTTCTCTGAGTTCGACCGGGTTAAGCAGGTGTTCCTGCCATGAGTGGAACTCCTACGACTTCCAAGATCTCAATCGTTGCGGCGGGGGAGCCAACTCTTTTTGACTCTCTCTCGCGCCTTGTCCCCAAGGACTTGCAGACTGCCTACTATCGCGTTCTTGCGCACACTCGCACACTTAGTCCAGACGATGAAATGCTGCGCATCCTGGAGGCAATGGGCACGTTGGCTTTGCTCACGCGGCACACTCCGAAAGACATCGCGGACGAGCGAGAGCGATTCCAGGAGATGTTTGAAATCCATCAGCAGTTTTCAGAGGAAGCACAGCAGAAGACGCTCCGCTATGTTCACGAACTGGAGTCGAGGCTCTCTGGGCTTCCCAGCGAACTCGAAGCCGGTCTTGACCCGGAGCAGATTGCAAAGTTGCTGGGTGAAAGCCTGCGCCAGCATTTTCTCAACTCTGGCATACCGGATACGGTCAAGGGTCTGCAAGCAACCAGCATTGCCATGACGACCGCCCAGAAGGAGCTTTCGACCGCACTGCGCAGCTTGTCCGATTCTCGGGGAGCGGTCGCTCAAATCGAGTCCGCCAACAATAGGTTGACGTACTCTCTGGAGAGCCGGGCGAAAGCCGTAGATGCGCTCTTATATGAAGTGAAAGGCGATCTTCTGCGCATCTGGATTCCCCTCATCGCCGGTGCGACTCTGTTGATCGGGCTGTTTGGCGGCATGGGCATTCAAGGCTGGCGGGACTCAGCTCCGACCGCTGCAACGCCAACCCCGACAGTTGCGGAACCGGTCCAATTGCCCGAGCCGCAGCAGGATCATCCTGCAACGCCGGGCAGCCCAAAGCAGCAACGCCATAGCCAGGCAAAGGCAAAGCCCGGCGTAGAGCATGGGCGATAGAACATCGTTCTATCGCTCATGCGAGGTAGTCGCCCCAAAACTCAGCCTCGCTTGGAGATCGGTCATTTATCCGGATATGAGTTGACACATCATAAACTGACAACCCATAATGAGTGTAGAGAAAAATGGCTAAGTAGCCAATGACCGACATGACCATCAAGCCAGATCCTTTTTATGACCGTAAGCTCGAACTCGCAGCCTTGGACCGCGCATGGAAGCGCCACGGGGCCGGTGGGCAGATGCTGCTCCTGTATGGACGCAGGCGATTGGGCAAGACATTCCTCTTGCAGCGCTACTTCACGGCTGGCGCAGACGGAAACGAGCCCGAAAAGCCACATTGCTACTTCCTGGCAGAACAATCCACTGCCGCTGCACAACGGCTCATGCTCGCCCGCCAATTGATCGCCGCCCTCCCGAGTGAAGGAGTCTCCGCCGAAGATATTGCTGTTTCGTGGAACGCTCTTCTTCGCTACGCTTCGCAACAGGCAAAAGGGCGCAAGAAGGGGGCAGGCCGCTTCGCTCTTATCCTCGATGAATTCCCATACTTGGTGGACCAGACTCCGGAGTTGCCTTCCATCCTGCAAGCATGGTGGGACCGCGAGGCTGTTCATTCTCCTCTATTCATAGTCCTCTGCGGGTCACAGCTCTCCGCCATGGCCGCTCTCGGACAAGAGAGCGCCCCCCTGTTCGGACGCTTCAACGCCGGAATCTTTCACCTCGATCCGCTTCACTACGAAGACGTGGCGGCCTTCTACACAGATAGCCCCCATTACGGCATTGTCGAGAAACTGCTGATGTACGGCGTTTTTGGCGGAACGCCGCGCTATCACGCACTGGTCGATACGTCGCACCCTCCAGCCGAGGAGATTGTTACGCTGCTGATGCAGCCGCGCGCAATCCTCGAAAATGAAGTGCGGTTCCTGCTCGGCAGCGAACAAATCCGCGACCCGGCTCCGTACAATGCCATCCTGGCCGCGATTGCTGGCGGCGAAACGAAATTCAATGGCATTCAGCAACTGATCGGCGTCGAGCGCGGTGCGCTTTCCGGCTCCCTGCGCACTTTGCTGGAACTAGGGTGGATTCGACGCGAGTTTCCGTTCGGCGAAACCTCTGAGCGCAGAGCCTTGTATCGCGTTGCCGATCCCTTTCTGACTTTCTGGTATCGCTTCGTCGCGCCATTGGCCAGCGCCCTGCAATTCTCCGACCCGACTTCGGTATACGCTGCACAGGTGGCCCCGCGACTGTCCGAATACATGGGTTGGTCGGTTTTCGAAGAGATATGCGGCCAATGGCTCCAACGGAATGCTCAACAGCGCCTCGGCCTCAACGTTCGACAGATGGCCCGATATTGGAGCCGGGATGGCCGCACCGAGATTGACCTCATGGCTGAACTCGACGGCGGAACTATTCTCTTCGGCGAATGCAAGTGGCGCACAGAGAGCGTGACACGTTTAAACGACCTGAGCGTCTTGCAATCCAAGGTCGCCAGCTTGCCCGAGGCGCGCTGGCGGAACAAACCCAGCTACATACTCTTTGCATTGGGCGGCTTCTCTCCGGAACTGCTGCAACTCGCGGCTGATCCGGCTGAACGGCTTTATCTCGTCGCGGCGCCCGATATACTCAGCAGGCCGAGTGTAAGCTAGATGGTGACTGCAGAGTTGCTGGTCACACGGCCCCAATCGCGATCACGGCTCAATAAGGAAGCTGGGGAGCGGGCTGTGTCGGAGACTTTTTCGGCTCTTCCGCTAGACCAGGGAGAATTCTGGTAGTCGTTTGGAATTTTCGGTACGCTCCTGCAGAAAGGTTTCCATCGCCGTCGAGTTCAAATGCGGAGTAGCGTGCCTGACCCCATGCACGCAAGTGCAAGAGGAGCCAGACGCCAGTGTCCACTCGCTTGTTTTGGATCTTGACCCATGTGCCCTTGCGCGCCTCGATCATTCCCCCGTCTGACTTCACGTCGGCAACGAATTTACCTTCCACGTGCTCAACGCCGTGGTCCTGCTCGTCAATCCCGACTGTCCCCGAGAAGTACTTGAGAAGTGTTTCGTTCGCATTCGAAGGGGTACGAGAAGGGTTCCATGCAAAATCAAGCAGAATCGTGGAACGGCCCCCAATCGCCTCACGCCGGGGGGTTGAGAAGACGCACAGTTCCAGCATTCTCGAAAGCGAAATCTGAGGTGGATCGTCGGGTGAAATGATCGTCTTACCCCGTGCGCGAAGAGCCCTGGCTTCAGCGATCTCGCTATCGACGCGTTGGTTTTCAATCGCAAGCTCGCTTTCGGATGTAGGAATGTCCCGAGTCCATTCCCCTCTTCCAGTCGTGCCGTACTGATTGCTTTTGTCCTCTGGAAGAACGCGTGCGACACGGATGCCGTCGAGCCAAAACACCTCGAAATGACGTGTTGTGTATTTGAGAACTTGATAGTTCGTCGAGGAATTAACTTTTCTGCCGCCGAACGGTGGTTGGCACATTTGTCCCCAGGTGCATTCCTTCCTGAGAGTGTTCGAATTGAGATCCTCGCGAAAGACGTAGTCTTGCTCTTTGGTCTCCGCGAATCGCTGTTGCAGAATGGCCTGCTGAACGAGGGCTGCAACTTCCGGCACCGGAACCTCAGTCAAGGCTTGGGCGCTGGCCACCATCACGACGGTTGACAAAAGAATCAAATCGACGCCTGCCTGCCAAACGCTTTTCATGACTGCAATTGTAGAGGCCGCCTGATCGGCGATGGAGCCAACTTGTGACGCTTCGAGAATTGCCACATCCGTAATTCGGCGATCTGGGAGGTTGGTCGGCAAACCGTCTCTAACCCCAGTTACAGCCCCGCCAGAGATGCTGGGAGGGCCGAAACCGGAATCGAGACGAGTTGCTGATGATTCAGCCGGAATCGGCGAACACTCACCATGGTCGAGCAATTCTCAAACCCGGGATTCGATGTCGATCATCTCGGCCTCAGAATAATTCACGAGGAATCTCCCGTGGGTTCGAAGACCCTTCTCGATGGCAACGACACTAAGTATGGCGCAGACATCGTCGGCGGATTCGGCTCGCATTACTTCTTTCGTACCGATCTCGGCTAGTTTCCGAATCGCCTGAAAATAGTCTTCCGCAATCCATTCCGGAACATCCGGATTCTTACCTTCAGTGCGTGCCAATTCGATGATTGCGACAATCGCATAGGTGTTCCAGTCGATGACGCCTCGTTCTTGATAAATTCTGACGAGAAAAGGAACAGCTGCGAATGAGGCGTCACCAACGTCTCCTTGGTGGTGGAGTTCCTCCCAGAGTTCCTGCCAGACCCTTGCAGTGTCGTGCTCAGTTTCGAGTTTCCTGAGCAGCGGACGCGGGTCGAGCGGCATCTTGTATCCTCCGGTCATATTCGACCAACGAGCGTCTTCAAGGCTGATCATGGGAGCCTCTTTCTGCTTTGGTGGACTCAATTTTCTATCATAGTTGGTAGATGGTCGGCGATGCTCCCTTTGACGAAGGTTCGCCTCGGAGTTCGACCGAATCTGGCAGGGCTCTGAACAAGCAAAGGTGGCCGGTCATTCGCCAATCACAAAGAAGAAAAACGAGCGTCATGCTATCGTTGGGGCATGCTCGCGGTCGCGCTCGCTATCGGATTGCTAACCAACGCGTGTCCCATTAAGATCGGGATCGCCCGGGATGGAACGGTCTTTTCGGACCGAATGCAAGGCTGGTACAGAACGAGTCAAAAGACTCTTGCGGGTGTCTTGCGAGGGGGGTGTTACAACGACTCGAACCCATCGGAGATCACTTCCGTGAATCTGGAGATCGCTCCAGATGCGCCGAGGGAGCGGGTGGGCCAGGTTTTCTCGATCCTCGAAAAGGCAGGATGGCCGAAAGGCAGAGTCAAGGTAGAAACGTGGACAAATGATCCGCAAGCTCCACGCTGATTCTTGCCAGTGGGCCGTTCCCATCCCAACCCAGTTGTTGCCGGATAGGCTGGAACTCCGGACACCAACTCACTTCCGACGGGTTACTTCCGATTTCCCGGTACACGGCCGCTCCACTCAAAGCCTTTGGCCCTGTGCACCTCTACCAAGAGAACAGCCTCTTTCGGAAGGTCGGCACACCCAACTTGGGATTGACTGCAATCTCGATCTGGATGCTCGCCCCGATGCCACTGACGGTGCTCGCCGTCTCATCCTCTTTGACCGACTCCCCAGTACTCTTAATGAAGGATTTTGAAAAGACGATGTCCCCAGTCGGGCTGAGGGTCCACGTTCCCTGGGCATGTTTGGCTATTCCACTATGAATTACTGTTTGCTCGAAGGTGTGGTCTGGCTTGAGGTTCAGCGTCGCCGGTACCCCCTCCTCATCTCCAGCGTAAGTGCCGGATACGGTTTCACCAGTCACTGAGGCGATCTTGCCATACCACTCGATATCGTAAGTTTTTAGGGTGATTGAGCCTGGGAATATTCCGAACAGTTTATTTAGGTCGCCGTAGGCCAACCCATTTGCCCCGAGTTCCTGTCCCCTGACTACCAAGAACTCCTTGGAAAACGCGAGACCACCAAAAGAACTTACGTGGCGCCAGGTTCCCTCGGCATGTTGGACTGTGCCCGCGTGGTCAAGCTCCTGTTGGAAGCTGTGGTCGGGTCTGAGAATTAATGCGGATGTTTCTCCGTTTTGAGCGAGATGGTAGGTGCCCGATGCGACGCCATCGCTGTAGTCCGAGGCAACGGCAAACCAAAGTCCAAAGCAGAGCCAGGCTACGATTACGACGCCCACCACGCTCAACAAGCCGAGGAGACCACGCGCTCGTCCAGAGTTCCTCATTGAAGCCGCCTTTTAGAACAGGTTACACAAATACATTCGATTACGGCCGGCCCCGGTCGAATTGTAACCTACACTTCCCCAAGGTGATCCGGCTCATGTTCATCTCGTCAGGAGCAGTCGGACGATTCTTGCAGTCGCGGGAGGAAGCGCCTACCCTTAAAAAGTGGTTGGGCAAATCACTAGAGTCAAGTGAGGTGAAATACTGCTGATAATGGGTAGCCCGCTGGCACAATTTTGCCTCTATCCGATCCAAAGGATAGCAAGGAGTATCAATCGTGGCGGTATCGACGATGACGACTTTGATGCGTCCATTCTTCCTGTTGTTCTGAATGACGGAGCCACAATTGAGGATGTGTCGTCAAGAATTCTCGAGGATGAATTTGAGTTTTTGCGCGGCCACCTTTCGGACGATTCGATAAAGCAGCTCCGGCGCATCCGGTACGCAATCGTTCATCGCGCGCCTGACTACGAAGAAGACAAAAAAGGCGGTGTGATCCTGGCCAACGAGTTGCTCAAACGGTCAGAAAACATCGTCGCAGAGAACGCGGCGCTTCTCCGGCTCATCCGTCCGACTACCCAGAAGACGCAGATGATTTCAGGCGCGATCCGCATCGACGGAACGTTTTCGATGCGGCATCTAAATGACCCCCTCACGTTCGTCGATGCTCCGGAGAACCAGAAGCACTTCACTGTCCGGACTTCCGACGTTCAGGATCTCGCGTTCTATGGGCCGATATTCCGGAAGTCGATGCATGATCCCAACTGGAAATTTCGCATGGCGGTGCAGATGCACGAAGCCGGCTATTTTCAGAACACTGAGTGGAAAGCGCGCTATTTTCTCTGGAGCGCGGCAATCGAGGCGTTATTCACTTCTAAGGGGACGAACTGGCAGCAACACAGTGGAAGCCTCGTTGTAGGTGAACGCATCAAGGATCTTCTCGGCCCAAGGGCTCAGATCTATCCTACGGACGAATTGCCATCAAACCTTCCCAACCCGAACATTGCAGTCGAGGACATCATCGGAGAAGTATCGTGCCTTAGAAACCACATCGCTCATGGCGATAAGATCCCGGATTACTACTTCACACATGGTAGGGACGATTTCAACGAACCGCTCCCGAGAGTCATGCTAGTGATTGAGGCGATCAGCTTTCTCGTCAGAAAAAGCATTTTGAAGATCATGAAGGATGGGATCGTGCCGCACTTCAGCGACGATGCTTCTCTCGGGGCGTATTATGCGGCGAAGCAGCTCACAAAAAGTGATCTTCAGTCGAAGGGATTGAAGGCGTTCAAATGTCCGACTTAATACCTCTTTGATTTCATGCCGGCCAGGTGGCTACTTGGAGCAAACCTTCGGCACAAATCACGTATGCTAGCCAATTGATCGGGCCGTGTTCAATGATGCGGAAGAGGTCCCTCATAATTTCTCGCCAAGGTTAGAGATAAGCTCATCAGATGAATGCCCTATCGAACAAAGTTCGAACGATAACCGATCATCGTCGATCAAGGTCAGAGTTTGTTCGACCTATGTTCGGATCAACAGGTGTACCGTCGTTCTCCTAAGCCGTCAGGCTTAGGGATGGTGTCTACCTCTAGAACGAGCGCAGTGAGAATGCCTTTCAGCGCGACGCGGGGAATTGACGCTTGCAGAATCATCCAGCAATCCCGAGGGAACGATGGACTAGCTTCGTGTGCTGTCCCTGGTCTCGCCTCAATAGGCCAGCTTTCTCTCAATCCACATGTCGATATCCGAGCATCGAAAGCGCCAAAGCTTCCCGACACGTATCCCGCGGATCTGACCGCTTCGAGCCATACGCTGAAGCGTCTTCGAATGGATGCCAAGGACAGCAGCTGCCTCGATGCTACTCAGCAGCCGTTCGCGTCGATATTCACTCAGAGGAAAAACGTCGCTCGTCGGAGAAGAGAGAATCACATATGGCCCCGCTTCACCTGTCCGCATAGTTCCAACATGCATCGTCGAAATGGTCATGGAGTATCCACCTCATGCCCCACAGTGCCGCAAGATGCCCCTCCGAGTCCAAGACTTCTTATCTATGCCACTATAGACAAAAACTATGGCCGAATCTGCGCGCAAGACACTCAGGGCACCACAATGTACCCGCTTGCATTCGCATTTCGAACAGCGATAGCGTCGGGATGTGCTAACCATCCGAGCCATGTCGGGAGGTGCCGGGTATGCCCAGCGGCATCTTGAACACAGCGACTATTACGATGAGCACCGCCGCGTTCAAGGTGAATGGCATGGACGCGGCGCGGAGTTGCTCGGCCTGCGCGGAGAAGTAACCCAGAAGCAATTTGAAGCTGTACGTGAGGGGCTGCACCCGGAGACCGGCGAGTTCCTTCGGCCTCGGCACAGCGCGGACCGCATTAGTCCGGATGGGAGCGAACAGAGTAAAGGGCGGTCTCTGTACGATCTGACCTTTTCCGCGCCGAAGTCAGTTTCTATTCAGGCGCTCGTTGGCGGGGATGAGCGCCTGGTCGCGGCTCACGATAAAGCGGTCCGGGAGACGCTTGCAGAAGCCGAGAGCCACTCTGCAACACGTGTCCGACTGAACGGTGCCAATGAGGATCGCGCGACCGCCAACTGGATCGTCGCCACATACCGCCACGACACGAGCCGTGAACTGGACCCGCAACTGCACACACATGCCGTTGCTGCCAACCTGACCTATGACGGAGTCGAAGGACGCTGGAAGGCTCTGCAGGCATCTGGGCTTTATGAGCGGCGTGCATACCTGACCGAGGTTTACCGGAACGCGCTGGCCCGTGAGGTGCGCGATCTGGGATACGAAATTGAACCGCGCCGCGATTCCAAAGGCAAAGATCATGGATTCGAGATTCGTGGTGTCTCGAATGAACTGCTCGAAAAGTACAGTGTGCGGAGTGCGCAGCGCGACGCCGCAATCGAGCGATTCACCGTCGAGCATGGCCGCAAGCCAACCGATAACGAAGTTGCTGTACTGGTCCGTGAATCCCGGGCGGACAAGTTGGCGGAGATTGCTACGGAGAAGGTGAGAGAACAGCAGCAATCCCGGCTTGCCCCGGAAGAAAAGCACACGCTGCAACATCTCCGCTCGGACTCCCAGGAGCAGACTCCCCGCGTTCTTCACGAACCGTCTCGCGCGATAGAATCACTTCAATTTGCGAAAGAACATCTCTTTGAACGCAATTCCGTCGTGCGTGATCACGAATTGATGGCAGAGGCCCTGCGCCACGGTCGTGGGCAGATTGATCCTGGTGAATTGCGCGGTGCGCTGGAAGTGGAGCAGGCGCAAGGTGGTCTGATCCGTGCCGGAAATAATTTAGCTACCCGTCAGAGCCTTGAACGCGAGCAGCGCATGATTGCGGTGGTGGGTCGGGGCATCGGGCGATATGAAAGGATGGGCGGCGAGCGAGAATTCCATCCGTCTGAGCGACTGCGAGAAGAGCAGCAGCGGGCCGTACATCACGTTCTGGACTCCAGAGATTTCGCAGTCAATTTGCGGGGAGCTGCGGGAACAGGCAAGACCGCGACTCTGCATGAAATCGACCGTGGCCTACGCGATGCAGGTCGTGAGATTGTGGCTGTCGCTCCGACTCGAAGCGCGGTCGATGAGTTGCGGAAGGTTGGCTTCCACGATGCCATGACGATCTCACGCCTGTTAGAGGCCAGCACCGAGCGACCTTCTCTCCTCGGAAGGGTGCTGGTCGTGGACGAGGCGGGCATGGTATCGGGCCGGCAGATGGAAGGATTGCTTAAGTTGGCAGAGCGTGAGGGTGCGCGCATTCTTTTTTCCGGCGATACACGGCAAATCCAGAGCGTCGAAGCATCGGACGCCTTGCGCATCCTGGAACGGGAATCGCAGATGAAAAGCGTCTCCCTTACCGGCGTACAACGGCAGACACAGGCTGACTACCGAGATGCGATTCAGACATTGCGGCAGGCGCCCGAACAAGGGTTCCAGAAACTTGAGCAGCTCGGGGCCATACGCGAGGTTCCATATCTGGAGCGTCCGCAGGCGGTGGCATCGGCCTATCGAGAACTGACAACTGATCCAAGCCGCAAAGTGCTTGTCGTGGCCGGCACACATGAAGAGATTGGCAGGATTACTCATGCAATTCGCGAGGGCATGAAGCAAAGCGGAGACTTGGGACCTGGAAAGATATTCGAGCGCCATACGCCTTTGCAATGGACTGAAGCGCAGAAGAAGGACCTGTCGAATTATCAGCAGGGTCAGGTCCTGTTGTTTCACCGCTCGTCTCACGGGATCGATCGAAACGAGGCGCTTGTCGTTGAGCGTTCAAACACGTCGCATATCATCACCAAAGATCAGAACGGGATCGAGCGCATGGTGAGTCCGACACAGGCGCGCTCATTCTCCGTGCACGAGCGCAGCCAGATTGAAATATCCCCTGGAGACCGGCTGCTGTTGACCGGAAATCGGCGGGAGGCCGATTTCCGTGCGACGAATGGAGAACTGGTAAAAGTGCGCGGTGTCGATGGAGGCCGCATTCAGCTTGAAGATGGGCGGACACTGCCGGCGAATTATCGGGACTTCGACCATGGCTATGCCATTACCGCACATCGTAGCCAAGGAAAGACCGTTGACTCCGTGGTTCTTTCCGGCGACATGATGAAACAGGAGCAATTCTACGTCGCGGCCTCCCGTGGCCGCGATGGAATTGCAGTCATCACTTCCAATGTGGACCAGTTGCGAGAATCGCTCGGCATCTCCTCCGCTCGCCCATCAGCGACCGAACTGGCAAGGGAGCAGGACAAGATTCAACCTGCACAAGAGCATGGCGTGGCTCATCCCCCCATGGAGAAAATCGAACAGCCAATCCCTCGGAATGAAATTGCTCTCGGGCACGATATAGGGATGGGCTTCTAAAGAACCTGATCCTGCTCGGATATGGGTACTTCAGTCTTCCCCCTTTAAGGCTTCGTGCGTCCGTACACCTTCATCGGCCCCCGACCCTCGGCACTCCATACCTATTTTGCGAGAGCAGCCGGTACGCCTAGCCGCTTCAGTTCCGCCAGCGCCGCAGCGTAGTCCGTATCGCCTTTTGGGCAGCCATCGCGCGCGGCCTTGAGACGCGCCAGCGCTGTCGTCCGTTGATGATGTAATAGGGCGTCCTCCCCGGTGAAGTAGTTGGCTTCGCAAACCTGCCATTTTTGCCAAGCGGAGACACCGCTGGCAGCAGCCACCATTACCTCATTGGCTGTCGCCTGTCCCAGATCGAGCTTCAGCACCGGTCCAGGCCATTTCGAGAGATCCGCGACCGCTGCCACTCGCGCGAGCTGCTGCGCGTCGTCGTGGCCCTGCCGCTTCATGACCACGTGCAGCAACAGAGCCGCGGATACCGCCGCACTTGAAGACGGCGCGGTGGAGATCGTGTACTCAAAGTCCGCAATGGCTGCCGTCAGGTTGGACTGGGCAAAATAGGCGCCGCCGCGGTTAAGGTAGGCGGTTGTGTCATTGGAGTTCAAATGAATCGCTCGGTTGTCGTCCTTAATTGCGGCACCGTAATCGCCCTTCCTCATATACGCGACGCCGCGGTTGTTGTAGTTGTTTGCATTATTCGGGTTCAGCCGAATCGCTTCGTTGAGATCTTGGATTGCACGGTCGTATTCTTCCTTGTCTATGTAGGCATTGCCGCGGTCGTAGTAGGCTCTTTCAAAATTCGGGTTCAGGCGAATTGCTTCGTTGAATTCCTGGATTGCGTGGTCGAAGTCTCCCTTCCTTTTGTAGGCCAGGCCGCGGGTGTAATAGAAAGATGGTTCATCCGGGTTTAGGAGAATCGCTTGATCGGTATCCTGGATTGCGCGGTCGTAATCGCCCTTGCTGTAATAGCCGACGCCGCGGCTGCCGTAAATGACGGCCCGATTCTTAGTCGTATCTTGGTCTGCCTTGAGTAGTGCTGAGCATCCGGTTATCTTGGCGTCCGGATCAGCTGACTGGCAGTTGCTCAGGTTTTCTTGCCTGCTCTGTCCCAGCGCGGCTATCGTCGCGCCGAGGAAAAGGCAAGTGCATAAAGCTGACTTGCGAATCACGTTCGATGCTCCTTGCTCACGGATTGGTAACTCCCCCCCATATTACAGTCGCAATCACGTCCCATAACGGTCCGGTTGAGCGCATTAGGATTTCAAAGTCGCCAATTCTCATCGTGCGAAAGCATTGTCGACGATTCTTCCCTGATCCAGCCGCGAGAAGCCGAAATGGAGTTTTGTACGTGTGGCCGGTCGTCCGGCGGAGCCAGATCTCGCTATAATTCTTTGATAATTGGTTTCTGCGCCAACGAGGAATTGCCCATGACGCTACTCGATGCAGACGTGAAGCAAGATCCTGTGCTCGGCGAAGACACATGGGAGTTGTTCGAGGTTATCGAGGATTCTTTTGGAGTCGATCTCGGTGATTTCAGCGCGCTTTGCGGAAAGACCGTAAGTGAACTTGCAGAGGTCGTCTCGAAGAAGGCGAATTATCCCACTCCCCAAAAATGTCTCTCGGCAGTCGCCTTCTATAGGTTGCGAAGTGCCTTTGGGACACTATTTGGAATTCCTCGGACAACGATTCGCCCGGCCACGCGCCTTAGCGACTTACTTTCTGGGAAGGTCCGGCGAGCCAGATGGATGATGCTGCAGGAGCACCTTGGACTGA
>Ga0302319_10001657_pt1 | contig 49490 bp, 28 predicted proteins | sample Bog_T0_2_FD_203319 | JGI IMG/M metagenome (GOLD analysis project Ga0302319, IMG submission 203319) | Peat permafrost microbial communities from Stordalen Mire near Abisko, Sweden - Bog_T0_2 | ecosystem: Environmental > Terrestrial > Soil > Wetlands > Peat | place: Sweden: Abisko, Stordalen Mire... | reverse complement strand
CCCCAGCACTGCGGAGCCGGAATTGTAATTGGCTTCGTTAACGTAATCGGAATACGTGAATCGGCCAAAGACCGAGCCGAGTCTGCCCAGGTTCTGGTCGCCACGGTAGGTTTGCTGGTTCTGATGCAGCGGGCCAGGAATATTCTGGATGAAGTTCGCGATACCCTCCGGCTGGTTGGGAACGGTGGGGTTGCCCCAGAAACCATTCTGAACCGCGACCAAGCCGATGCGGGATGTGAAGTCGCTCGAAGGAACCGTGTTGTTGGGGTAGGGCTGCCCGGTGAGTGGATTGACAGGCATGCAGTTATAGCCCAGTCCAAGCAGGGCGGTGCACTCGGGTGTCCCGTAGGCCGGCAATGGACCGCCAGGCAGGACCACCGTCGTTCCATTGACGGTCGCACTTCCCAGGTTGCTTGGATAGGTTTCTGCCGAGAAGTTGCCTTGCAGTGTGGCCGGATTTGGGACGCTGTCGGTTAGACGAGCGCCATTGTTCATGCGCCAGCCTTCGTAGTTCGCCATCCAGAATGTGCGATTTCTGCCGTCGTAAATCTTTGGCAGCCAAACCGGGCCATCGGCAACGAACCCAAACTGGTTGAGCTTCAGGACCGGGTTTGCGGTAGGAGTGCTGGTGATGTAGTTGTTCGCAGTTGCAAATGGCTTGGCGTCGAAAGCGTTGTTGCGGTCGGATTCAAAGACGGTGCCATGAATCTTATTCGTGCCGCCCTTGCTGACCACGTTGACCTGGCTGGCGGAGAAACCGTATTCGGCAGGATAGATACCGCTCTCCACCTTGACTTCCTGAATGGCGTCCTGAGAGAGAATGACTGCGGGAGTTTCCATGGCCTGATCGGTATTGACCAAACCGTCGAGTGTGAAGTTGTTGCCTTCCGGACGGCCACCGTTGATGCTGATGGCGTTGCCTTCGCCCTGGCGCATGGTGCCTTGCTCGCCGCCTACCGTGACGGCACCGGCGCCGAGGAACAGCAACTGCACGAAGTTGCGGCCGTCGAGGGGAAGCTCTTCCACTTGCTGTGTGCTGACCAACTGCGAGAGGGCAGCGCTGTCGGTATCGAGTTCCACGGCCTGCGCCGTGACCTCAACGGTATCGGTCACTGCGCCTGGCTTCAAAGCCAGATCGATGCGGACCTTTTGGTCGGCGACCAATGTGAAACCTGTCGTGACCGATTTTTCGAAGCCCTTGATTTCAGCCGAGACCTTGTAGACACCCGGTTGCAGCGCTGGCGCGTAGAAGTCGCCTGCCGAACTGGTGACGGTATGAAATGCGCTGTTGGTGGCCGTGTTGGTTACCGTTACCTTGACATTGGGGATAATGGCTCCCGTACTGTCGGTCACGGTTCCGAGAATGGTGCCTGTTGCGCCCGCTTGTGCGAATAACCTTCCGGTCATGACGAGCAGGGCAATCAGACATAAGGTCAGACGAAGTGTTCGCATCTCCTGGAACCTCCTGAAATTCGTGCAATTCTTTTCTTCGGGTTGGACAGATAAACGGCAACGGCGCCGCCTCTCAAACGCAGATTGGCAGGAATCGGCCTGATCCAAGTGCACGGCGAGATTAGTCACGCTTGTATAGCGTTGTCAAGTAGAATTTTATTTCCCTTTTGAAAAAGGGGAGCCAGCGCAAGGACCTGCTTAGTGAAACGATTTTCCCCCTGCCCGGGCATCGAGAAACGGCACCAACCATCCTGTTTCTCTCAAAATTCCACAGAGCCCACACGCGCGGAACGAGAGCGGCTTTCCCAAAGCCTGGGCGATTTCAGAGACGCCCAGCAACCCCTTCCGCGGCACGCGAAGGGGCTGATGTCCGCTGCTTCCCGCTCCCGAGTATGGTGCGGAGTTGCGGCCATTCGGACTCGGTCAGGCTCCTGACGCGCGGGGCCGCACACCGGGTGATTGATTCACTCGAGCGGCGGGAGCGTTGGGATTGCTAAGAGGCAGCTTCGGGATTGTGGCGCCTTGAGCCGTGCCGGCAAAGCGCGAACATCGGCAAAGGGAATCCGGGCGCGACTTGCTCGAGTTCCACGAGGGCCAAACCTGGTTAGTGTCCAGTGCCTTTCAGCGTGACGGACTGCGGGCTGTCCGTCGCGTTGTCAAGGATCTGCATGGTTGCCGAAAAGTTGCCCTTCGCTTTGGGCGTGAACTCGACTTGCACTGTGCATTCGCCATTCGGCGCAATCGTCACAGCCACACAGGAGTTTGGAACGAAGAAGGAGGCCGCATGGGAGCCCGAACTGGTCATTGCTGTGACCATGAGGCTTCCCAGTCCTGTGTTGCTCACCGTGAAGGGAACGGTGCTGCTTGTTCCCAGTGTGGTGGAGGGAAAGCCGAGCACGGCAGGCGAGACCTTGGCAACTGGGGCTTGCACCCCGGTTCCGCTCATCACAATGGTTTGCGGCGAATTTGGGGCATTGTCGTTAATTGTCAGAGACGCCGTGAGGTTGGCCGCGGTAACCGGCGTGAACTTCACCCGGATTGTGCAGGCCGCATGGGGGGCAAGCGAGACGCCAATGCAGGTGGTCGTATGCGTGAAGTCGCTCGGATTACTGCCGCTCGTTGAGATCGATGTCACCTTCAGCGTGGTGGTTCCGGTGTTGGTCAGCGTAATGGGCAGTGTGATGCTCGACTTCAGATACGTTGGCGGAAAGCTGAGAGTCGTTGAGGATAGGCCCACCGCCGGCCGGCTGATTCCCGAACCGCTCAAACTCACCGACTGCGGGCTGTTCGCCGCGTTATCCGCGATGAGCAGCGAAGCCGTGGCGGTCCCGGTTTTTGCCGGAGTAAACATCACCTGGGTGGTGCAGGAACCGCCGCCCGCTATCGGAACTCCGATGCAGTTGGCGCCATAGGCAAAGTTGCTGAGGTTTGTTCCGGCAAGATTCAGTCCCGTCACGGTGAGCGGCGCACCCCCGGAGTTGACCAGCGTCAGAGGAAGGGCGGAGCTGACGCCAAGCTGGGTTTGTGGGAAGCTGAGAGCGCGTGTCGACAGACTAAGCGCAGCCGGAAGGATGCCGGCGCCACTCAATCTGACCGTTTGCGGGCTGCTGGCGGCGTTGTCGGTCAGAATCAGAGTTGCAGAATAGCTTGTGGCTGCCGCCGGGAAGAACTGCACTTGCAGGGTGCAGCTTCCGTTGGGCGCAATCGCTACGCCGGTGCAGGTGTTTCCGGATGAAAAACCGGCGGGATTTGCACCGGCAACGCTGATGGCGTTCACCGTAAGCGGGACGCCGCCCGTATTGGTGACAGTGAGGGGAAGCGACGCACTCGCATTCAGTTGGGTTGGCGGAAACGTGAGCAAGGTGGTCGACAGGCCGACTCCAGGAGGCGCAAGTCCAATGCCGCTCAACGATACCGATTGCGGGCTGTTGGCGGCGTTGTCCGCAATATTGAGCCTTGCGGACAAACTGCCGGCAGCCGTCGGAGAGAACGTTACTTGCACCGTGCAACTCCCGTTGGGCGCGATGGGGATGCCAAGGCAGGAGTTCCCAACGGTGAAGCTGGCGGAATTGACACCGGATATGCTCAGCCCGCTGATCGTAAGCGAAGCCCCGCCAGTATTGGTGAGAACCAGGGGCAAGGAGTTGTTGTTGTTCAATTGTGTCTGCGGGAAATTCAGTGCGCTCGTGGACAGGCCCACGCTGGGTGGGGCAATGCCGGCGCCGCTCAGCGCGACGGCTTGCGGGCTGTTGACGGCGTTGTCTGTCAGAGTCAATGTGGCGGCCAGGCTCGTGGCCGCGGCGGGCGAAAAGGTGACTTGCATCGTGCAAGTGGCATTCGGGGCGATGGCGACGTTGAGGCAGTTCGTGGCGTAACTGAAGCCGGAAGGATTGGCGCCCGCGACTGAGATCGCGCTCACCGTCTCGTTGCCGGCGCCGGTATTGGTCAAGGTAAGGGGCAGACTTGTGCTTGTGCCGGTCTGGATTTGCGGGAAGGTGAGAGCCGTTGCCGACAAACCGATCGAAGGCGTGCCGACGAACAGACCGATCGTGGCCGAATTGCTGGGCAGGAAGTTGGCCGAGCCCGCAAATGCAGCTTGCAGCGTGAGCTGGCCTGCCGGCAAGGAGGTTGTGACCAGCGTGGAGGCTCCGGATACAAGGGACGTGCTGCCCAGATTGTTGGTTCCGTTGAAGAATGCAACGGAGCCTGTGGGTGTTCCGGAGAGCGTGGCCGCGACGGTTGCGGTCAACGTCACCGATCGGCCAAGGACCGCGGGACTGGGCGCGGCAGCGAGCGTGATGGTTGTTGGCGAGACGATGGAGAAGCTGAGCGTGTGCGCGGTTTCGACATTTCCCGCGTTATCGACGCTCCAATAGTTGAAGGTGTGGGTCCCTAACGCCGAAACGGTGATCGGCGCCGGCGAGGACGTGGTCGCGTTGTATGAGACAGCCCCGCCGCCGTCCAGTTGATAGTAGGTGGTCAGCACCTTGCTCAGGTTGTCGGTCGCCTGCAGGGTGATCTGCACCGCGGCGTTGTAGCTTCCGTTGACCAGCGTTCCGGTCATGCTGGCGCCTGTGACCGGGGGCGTCAAATCGATCTGAATGGTCTTGGTCGCGGTGCTGCTGAAGTTCCCGGCCTCATCCTCGGCGAAGTAGACGACGGTGGTATAGCCCTCCGGAGCGACGGAGAACGGTTGCGTGTAGGAAGAGCAGGCGCCGAGCGCGGTCGAAGTGCATGCGGCACTGAATGCGTAGTACGTGTTGGCAATACCCGATGCCGGCGCAGGGTCTGTGGCCACCAGAGTGACCGTGACTGGCGCATTGTTCCACCCGGGCGCGTTCGGAGCGGGAAGAGTGGTAAAGGCGACGGTTGGGGAGACCGTATCCAAGCACAATGGGCCGTAGGGGGTGTCGCCTGTAGTTTGGCCCAGGTTGTTCCAGCCTTCCACATGCGCCGTGTGGCAGCCCTGCGTCGCGCCGGTCGAGCAGCCGCCAGCCTCCAGACTCAGGCAGCCTGTGGTTTCGTTGGCGTTGGCCGGTCCGGTATAGAAGGAGTTGCCCGCGCCGCCATTGGCTTCGCTGAAAGGGTCCGCCGGGATCGAGTCCCATCCGGCGGTGAAACCGGCAATCCCCGAACCGGGGTTCGAATCGTTGATCGTGAAGCTGACCGTCTGGTTGCTGTTGGTCCAGGTGTTGAAGGCCGGACCTGTAAACGAAACTGTCGGACTGCCCGCGTTGGGAACCACTTGCGCGTTGAGAGCCCAGGCCAGCTGCATCATGTTTGCGGAGCCCCAACCAGTGACCTGGTCGTATCCGGGGCCGGCACAAAAGAAGTTCAGACCATTCGCCGTTGTCACGTCATTCGAGTTACAGCCGGAGGTCGTGTCGTAGAAAGGGTCGTGCGCAATCCTGCTTGCGCCGGTGCCGGCGGTGTAAAGGAACGCACCTGGATTTCCGATGGGCGCGCATGCGGAATTGCCTGCCGATCCACACTTGTTGCCGATCGCCAGCAGGTAGGCATTCTCCTGGGCAAAGAAGCCTGCCAGTTCCGGAGCCACTACGCTGGTGCCGTTGGCATTGGCGCTCATGGATCCGTTGAAGTAGAGATTCTGGCCGGTCCCGTATGCATTCAGGGCCAGGTCGGGGACCAGGCGATTGGAACCAAGCGCGCTCAAGGAGCTTTGCCACGCTGGCTGCGCGTAGTATGCGCTTACGCCGCCGCCGGAGCCGCCATCGTTGGCAGCGCAGGAGCCTGTCGTCGTGCCGCCTTGCCACGCAGTTTCAGAGAGCCAGTTTGCATTGCCGTCCAGGTCAAGCTCCGTGCCGCCCGCGGCTATGAAATTCGGGTCGGACGCCGGATAGGCTACTGAGACGGTGTTGCAGTCGTCGGTTGCGCCGCGGTCGCCCGCGGCGGCAATCAGAGTCCAGCCTTGGCCCACCATCGCATTGAAGATGGCGTGGCGTGCATCCATGGTGGAGGTGGAGCAGGAAGTGATCTCCGTGCACGTCCAACTGGTGGTCAGCACCCGGGCATTTCCGTCGCTCAGCATCTGGTTATACAAGGTGGTGAAGGTGCCGTTGTCCTGGGTGGCGCCGATGTACACATAGATGTGGGACGTGGTGATGTGTGAGCCGAAGCTGTTGGATGTGGCTATGGCCCACTCTAGGTCTTGTGTGGTTTCCTCGCTGGGGCAGGAGGTCTGTCCCGCTGGGCACTGGAATGTGCCGTTCACGTTGTAAACGTGGTATTGATAGGCGAGGTAGGGATAAGCAATATTGACGCCGACGATATCGCCTGCCGAGAACGGCCCGAAGGCGGCAATGGCGATCGACGACTCGGGGGGCGACCCATTCGGCTTGTTGTTCGGATTGCAGCAGTGCCCAAGGGCCTGCAGTCCGGCGTAGTTGTACGCTTGCGGACTATACAGGTCCTTCGGGTCCATCATTCCATTGGTCAGGTTGGGCTCAGCTCCATTTGCGTCTTCAAGTGCCCCGGGAATCTTTGACCGGACGGCATCCCCCTGGTCGGATGAGCCGTGCGACACCACCGGCCCCAAAGCGTAGTCGGGACCCTTGAGTTTTTCGGCGCTGGGGTTGGCGCCATGCTCACGCTGGATGTTGTTTAGACCTTGTATGGATGTGACCACGCCGGCAACGGTTGCCGGCAAGACCGGATCTCGATCGTTGGCATAGTACACCGAGTCGCCCATCTGGTAGCTGTTGATGGTCACGCCCAGTGCGTTCTCGATCGTCGCGGCCGGCGCCTCCAAGTTGACCAGCAGACGATTGGCAAAACGGTTGGTCACGGTCAAACCCTGGCTTTGCGCCCAATCCACGACTCTTTGTTCGTCCGCCGCCACAGGGGCAAACCGGGCATTCCACTGTTCGGCGGTGAGAAACTTGTGGAAGACTGGCGATCCGGGCGTCTGCAGGTCTTTGAGGAACTGCTCTTCCTCGGCCATGCGCGGGGGTTGCAGGGCGACGGTGAGACGCAGCTTCTGCGCTGGGTTGTAGTGACTCAGGCGCATGGCCGAGCCATCCAATACCTGGGGCGCCGTGTGACCGGCTAGCCGGTTCACGCTTCCCGTCGACGCACCGCTGGGCTCCTGGAGTCGAAGGCGCGACGATTCGGCCCGTGCCGGTCGCGAGGGGCCAACGAGTGCGCCCACCACCAGCGGTAGGACTAGAAGAGCGGCCGCGCGCGTCCGCGGGACGCGAATCAATTTCAGCATCTTGACCTCAATCGGGGCCCCCGCCAAAAAACCCGAATCGTGCAAGATTCAGGACGCTGCGCAGGGGAAGGGTATTGCAAGCAAATCAAAGAAAATAAGAGGGTAGAGTCGTTTGAGCTTTGCTCGATTAGCGCCCGGGACGACGGTTTGAAGTTATGTTTTTCAACGAAGACCGATCAAACAATCTAATCTCTCAAGCCTAAACTACAGGTTCGGTCGGAAGGAATGCTCGCGGGCGGCATTCCGAATTACCAAAGTATCCAGACTGAATCGAATGTACCGTCGAGTAACGCCCACGCGCCCCGTCACCTTGCATGTTAGCCTGAAATTTTGGGGTTGATCGTGACTCAACAGACGTTGGATCGTACGCTTGAAATCAAGCAGAGGTTGGACTCCCGCAATGCGCGCATTGGCGTTGTCGGCATGGGCTATGTGGGCTTGCCGCTGGCTCTTCTATTTGCTGAACAGCGATTTGCGATTACCGGCTTCGACATCGACCAGAAGAAGGTCGATACGCTCAACCGAGGCGAGTCCTACATTGTGCGCATCGGCGCGACCGAGATCCAGGCGGCGCGCACCCACGGCTTCATGGCGACCGCCGACTATAGCCGCATCGCGCAAATGGATATGGTGATCATCTGCGTGCCCACGCCCTTGAACGAGTACCACGAGCCGGACTTGAGCTACGTGACCGGAACCGTGAGGAGCATCGCGCCACACCTGCGGCCTGGGCAACTCATCGTCCTGGAGAGCACAACCTACCCCGGCACCACGGAAGAGGTGGTGGTTCCGTTGCTGGAGCAGGGAAATCCCAGTGGCCTGCGCGTGGCCCGGGATGCCCACAGCGACGGCTTTTATGTGGCGTTCTCCCCCGAACGCGAAGATCCCGGCAACGACCTGGTTCCCCGCCGCGATATCCCCAAAGTGGTAGGCGGATGCGGACCGGTGGCGCGCGACCTGGCCTGCGCGGTGTATGCCACCATCTTCAATCGCACCATTCCCGTTTCTTCGCCGGCTGCCGCGGAAATGACCAAACTGCTAGAAAATATCTATCGCTGCGTCAACATTGCGCTCGTCAATGAACTGAAGCAGCTCTGCATGCGCATGGACATCGATATCTTCGAAGTCATCGACGCTGCTAAAACCAAGCCCTTTGGCTTCCAGGCCTTCTATCCTGGTCCGGGCCTGGGTGGCCATTGCATTCCCATTGACCCCTTCTACCTCGCGTGGAAAGCCAAGGAATTCGACTTCAACACCCGCTTCATCGAACTCGCCGGGCAAGTGAATATCGGAATGCCGTACTTCGTGGTCGAGAACATCATTGAGGGCATGAGCCGGCAGGGCAAGGCACTCCATGGAGCCCGGGTGCTCATCCTGGGTCTTTCCTACAAGCGGGATATTGACGACCTGCGTGAATCGCCTTCGCTCACCATCATTGAGCTGTTGCAAAAGCGCGGCGCCCACGTGGAGTACAACGATCCGTTCTTCCCAACCGTTGGGCAGGGGCGCAAATATGCGCTCAACATGGTAAGCACGCCGTTAGAGAAGATTCCCGACTTCGATTGCGTGGTGATTGTTACGGACCACTCGCGCTACGACTACCGCGCGATTGTAGAGAAGGCGAAGCTTGTCGTCGACACCCGCAACGCCACCAAGGGCATCGAGTCCGCGAAGATCGTGCGTTGCTAGCATCCCGGTTCGGGAAGTCCTATCACCGTCGACGGTCAAACGGAGCCGACGCTTATTCCTGCCTGTCACCCTGAGCGAGCAGAGCGCGTCGAAGGACCTGCGGTTGCACAGCGGGGTTTTCGATCTTCATTTCGAGAACATTCAATTCACCCCCGGTCTCGATCTTGAGGCCGGGGAGAAACCATCGCGGCTCGCTCAAAAATCAAGCTCGTCCGACTCGTCCCCATCCGGGCCGCTGCGCATGACCGCCTGGATTGCCGAGAACGGCTTCAACTCATATTCCTTGGGCGGAATGTCCCCGGCCAGGTAGCGCACAAAGTAGTCCCAACGCCGACGCGTCATGTATTGCGAGGCCGGGCCATACCCGTGGGCGACATTGGGGATGAGCAGAAGATCGAAGTCCTTGTTGGCCTTGATCAGAGCATCCACGACGAGCATGGTGTTATTCGGCGGAACATTGTCGTCCATGGTGCCATGCGCCAGCAGCAGATGTCCCTTCAGATTCTTGGCGAAGTTCTGATTCGCCTGCGAATCGTAGTTGGTGGTGCCGTCGGCATTCTTTATTTCCACGCCTGCCCATTTTTCCGCCCAGTCGTCTTCATAATCGCGCTGGTCGTGGTTGCCGCTCTCGGCAATGCCCACTTTGAAGAAATCGGGATCGTGGAACAGGGCCGCGCCGGTTGCATTCCCGCCGCCGGAGTGTCCGAAGATGCCCACGCGGTCGAGGTCAATGAACGGATATTGCGTCGCGAGGTCTTTCATGCCGCTGATCTGGTCGGGAATGGTGTTGTCGCCCAGGTTGCCGTAGTACGCTTCATGAAAGGTCTTCGAGCGCCATGGCGTGCCCATCCCATCAATGCACACCACCACGAATCCCAACTCGGCGAGGGCCTGCAAGTCGCGATGCGCAGCGGAGAATTCGCGGCTTCCGCACGAACCGGTCTGCGGACCTGGATAAACATTGTTGACGATGGGATACTTCTTCGCAGGGTCCAGCTTGCTCGGCTTGAACATCAGGCCGTACACATCCGTTTTGCCATCGCGCGCTTTCACTTTGATAGGGATCGGTGGAACCCAGCCGCCGGCAAGCAGTTTCGAGATATCCTGCTTATCGACCTCCATCACCACTTTGCCGTCGCTGGCGCGAACCACTGCCGTCTGCGGCTGCGTGGGCGTGGAGTAGGCATCTACAAAGTAGTGGCCATCCCGCGACACCTTGATGTTGTGATCGGCATCCTCCGGCGTCAGCAACTTCAGGCCCGTGCCGTCGAAGTGCACGCTGTAGAAGTGGCGGAAGTAGGGGTCGCGATCGGCTTCCTTGCCGACGCCTTCGAAGTAGATGGTGCGTGCGGCTTGATCCACATAAAGCACCTGGGTCACGTTGCCCGGCCCGTGCGTAATCGGATTCTTCAACTTTCCTGTCTTCAGATCGTAGAGATAAAGGTTGCCCCAGTCTTCGCGCTCGCTGAACCACAGAATCTCGTTCGACTTCGGCAAATAGCGCCAGTTGATCTTTTCGTTGCCGCTCTCGTAGAACTTCGGCGCAATCTCGGTCATCACCTCGCGCACCGCGCCCGTCGCCGTGTCCGCCACGCGCAACCACTCTTGCTTGTGTTCGCGCGACGTAGACACAAATGCCAGGTGCGCATTGTCCGGACTCCATTCCACATCGTCCCAGGTGTTGTCGGCACAGGCTACGTCATCGCACAGTGTGGAGCGATGCTGGTCGGGCGGCATCTTCAAGCGGACCATCTTCTTTGACGGCACGTCGATCACGACGCGCTCGATCATGGTCACATCCTTGTCGCCCACCATGGGATACTTCCAGGTTTCCAGCTTGGGATGCGTGTTGCTTACGGGCACAAGATACGCTTCGCCGGTCTTGCGCTGGTCCTGCTGAAACGTGGCAATCTTTGTCGAGTCCGGCGACCACAGCAGGATGGCCGCGTCGGAGTGCTTCCATCCCGCGTTGTCGGTGGCATAGCCGTAGTCCTTCACGCCATTGGTGGTGAGCTGTGTCTCAGTTCCCGTAGCCAGGTCGCGAACCCACAGATTCCAGTCGCGGATAAAGGCGCCAAGCTTTTTGTTGGGCGAGATGTTCAGAGGAGGCTGTTTCTCTTTGGCGCTGGAGGCCGGTGTGAGCCGCTTGCAGCTTGTTGCACCCGTGTGGAACTCGCAGCGATAGCCCACGCCGTTATAGGAGAGAGTCAACAGCTTGTCGCCTTCGGCAAAGACAAGATCGGAGGCAGTCAGGTGGGCTGCCTCGTCCTTGATGGTCCCCTCCGAAGCAGTCTTGAGAGCAGCAACGAGTTTGGCTTGGTCGAACGCCGGAGCCCGCGTTCCCTTTGCGGGGTCCACGAGCATGTAGGTCACGCCCTCTGTGTCCGCGGCGCGATACCAGAAGCGCCCGTCGTCCAGCCACTGCGCTTTTACAACACCTTTGTAGGCAAGCGGGTTCACGTTGTAACCCAGGAAATGTTCGGCTGCCGCGTAGTCTTCCGCGGTAAGCTGCTTGGGTTGCTGGCACAAGGCCGTTGCGCAGGAGAGAATAAGTCCGCCCAGCGTCATGGCTGTGCTTTTGCGAAGGGAGTTGCAGGCTCTGAACATGGTGCTGATTCCTCTAGTGGGGTGGGTCAACGGGAAGGACGAACGTACACCCGACGTGCAGAATTCAATAAGTGATATCTATTACTTTTATACACGCGGGCTTCGGGTCCGCTCAGTCTTGCGGCACGGCGGAGAGAGGAAGACGAACGAACTTGATGGTCTCGCGATGCCAGGTATAGGTCATCAGCAGGTCGCCGTTCGCCGCTTGCACGATGGCCGGATACGAGTACTCGCCGGGCGTGTCTTCCAGGGTCTTGAAGGTCGTGAAGTGCTCGCCGTCGCGGCTCACCGCCAGGTTCAACGGGGTGCGCCCGGTATCACTGTTGTTGAAGATGAGGACGATGCGGCCATCGCGGAGCCGGACTGCGTCAAGGCCGGAGTTCGGATTGGGCAGATCGAGAAGATGGGGCGTGCTCCATGACTTGCCTGCATCGAAGGAGTCCGCTGCCACGATGCGCGAGGCACGCGACTTGGGGCGCGCGTAGAAGCGCAGGTGTTGGCCGTCGAGCTGGACAATGGCCGGTTGAATAATTCCCACCGTGCGTGCGCGTGGTGAGATGCCCGGGGCTGGTATGTCGATGTTCTTTGGCAGCGGGATAGGGCCGGTCCTTGTCCAGGTTCGACCGTCGTCTTCGGAACGCTCGATCCACACAGTCCACTTTCCGTGCTCCAGAGAGGAACCGCTGACGATGGCGCCGTCGCCGAGAACGAGCGGCTTGTCTTTGATGGGACCGAGGATGCCTTTGGGCAAGTGCTCTTCGGCGCTCCAGGTGCGGCCTTCGTCGCTGCTGAACTTGCGCGCGCCGGCCCACGTGTCGGGGCTCTTGCCGTATTTGTAGTAGAGCCAGAGGCGGCCGCCGGCGCTATGGAAGAGGACGGGATTCCAGCAGGGGACGCGGTCCGCGTGGGCCAGCTCGAACGGCGCGTTCCAAGCGCCGCCAGTAAAGCGCGCGCCGTGGATGGTCACGTCCGCTGAGCCTTCGTGCGTGCCGGTGAACCAGGCGGCCAGCAGATCGCCGTTCTTCAACTCCACGATGGTGGAAGCGTGGCTGGAGGGCGGTGTGCCGGCAAGAGCGTGTCCGCTGCTGGCTGGCTCGAAGATGAAGCCACCCGTGGCTGGCGCCTGCGCCGACACGAGCGCAGCGCTGAGCAGCAGCGCAACAGCGGTTGCGGCTTTACGCATTTGTTGAGGTAAATGCATCAGCATGAGCCACGTGAGAGCTGCGTAAGCGCCAAGGGCGCCGTGACGGAGTGCCACGACGCCCTTGCGGGTTCGGATTGGTATCCCACCTTTCCGCAGGAAAAACGATGGGGCCGGGAGGAGTAGAGAAGGCGAGAACTCTAAAACAAGTTCCACAGCGACTGGTTGTAGACCTCGTGGTGATACTGGACCTCCGAGCCTTTCACAAAGGTTCCCAGTTCCCGCGGAGAACGATTCGCAGCCGCCTGTTTCAGGTCGGCAAACCGGCCCTGTACATCGGCGCCGAGAATCTCCGCAATCCATGGCGACGCCTTGAAGTCTTCAATCGCCGACTGGATATTGTCGGGCAAATAGCGCTGTGCCTGGCGAAGGTTGTCAATGTCGGCCTTGGTCCCGTCGATGCCGGTCTTGAAGATCGAGTAGAGAGTGAGGTACGGGTTTGCGTCCGGAGCCACCGAACGCACTTCAACCCGCATGGAGCGCGAGTTGCCGATGGGCACGCGCACCATGGATCCGCGATCGGTGGCCGAAGCCTTGATCTGGTTCGGCGCTTCGAAGTGCGGATCGAGACGCCGGTAGGCGTTTACGCTGGGATTCAGGATCAGGCAGATGTCCAACGCGTGGGTCAGGATGCGGTCGATGAACTCCCAGCCAAATGCGGAGAGCTTTTCCTGGCCCTGCGGATCCCAGAACAGGTTGGTCTTCTCCTGCGAGATGGACACATTGGTGTGCATGCCGCTGCCATTCACGCCCACGACCGGCTTGGGGAGGAAGCTGGCCGTGTAGCCCATGTTGTTGGCGATCTGGCGAGTGAGCAGCTTGTAGAGTTGAATCTGGTCGGCGGCGGCCACCACTTCGCCGTAGCCGTAGTTGATCTCAAACTGGCTGGGCGCTACTTCCGGGTGGTCCTTCTCATTCTGGAAGCCCATGGCGCGCTGCACTTCCGCCGCCGTGTCAATGAATTGGCGCAGCGGATCGAGGGGCAGCACATGATAGTAGCCGCCGGTATTGATGAATTCGAACTTGCCGGTCTCGTGGTAGGTCTTCTCGGCATCGCGGCCGGCAAACAGGAAGCCTTCGATCTCATTGGCGGCGTTGAGCGTGTACTTCTTTTCCGCGTAGAGCTTGTCCGAGAAGTGCTTCAGGACTCCGCGCAGGTCGCCGGAGTAAGGCGTTCCGTCCTTGTCGATCACCGTGCCGAAGACCAGCACCTTGCCGTTGCCAAACACGTCGGCGGGCACCCAATAGAAGGCGCTCCAGTCGATGCCGAGGCGCAGATCGCTCTCCTTTTGCGCAGTAAAGCCGCGGATCGATGAGCCGTCGAAGGTCAGGTTCTCGTATGCGCCCAGCAGAAACTTCTTGTCGTAATCCAGCAGATGCAGTCGGCCTTCGAGGTCGCTGAACAGCACGGTGACCGCCTTGATCCGCTTCTCGTCGGTCAGATACTTGATGCGCTTTTCCCGAATCTCGTCCGGAGAAAGGCGGCTGATGCGCTCGGCCTTGGCGGCAAGATTCAGTTCTTCCAATTCCTCATACGACAGAGCAAGAAAATTGCGATATTCAGTGGCCATGGTTCTCCTTTTGGATGGAAGACGTAGGGCATTCAGTGGGTCTTAACCGTCGCGGCGCGTCACCGGGCGGCGAGAAACACGTTGGCGCAACGAAAAGGGTGCGGGCACCCTATTTCGTTCCACACCAATGAACAGAGAGTTCTCCGAACTGGATAGGCTACACCAAGGGTCCAAAGGGGGGCAAGAGAGCCGGACAGGACCGGGGCGGGGTAATCCGCAAGGCAGGAAGAAACGACCGCAGATCCTTCACTTCGTTCAGGATGACAAATGCTCGAAGCAAAGAGTTCTGAAATGCGATGACCTGGAGAGTGTTTTCTTGAATATCTGTTCGTTCCAGACCAGCGATCCGGCCGGGTTGGGCCGGATGCTGGTCCAGAACGAGTAAGAGGAAACTAAGCGAGCACCGGCTCGGGCTTGGGAACGCTATTGATGGTATGCAGGATGCGGGAGACGATCTGGTAGGGATCAGCTTCCGAGTTCGGACGGCGATCTTCCAGGTAGCCCTTGTATCCGTTCTTGATGAAGTTGACGGGCAGGCGGATGGACGCGCCGCGATCGGAGAGGCCGTAGCTGAACTTGTCGATCGACTGGGTCTCGTGCAGGCCGGTCAGGCGCAGGTGGTTGTCCGGTCCGTACACCGCGATGTGCTCGGCGATATTGTTTTCGAACGCCTTCATCAGGGCCTCGAGATACTCCTTGCCGCCCACTTCGCGCAGGTACTTGGTGGAAAAGTTGCAGTGCATGCCGGAGCCGTTCCAGTCGCCCTTGATCGGCTTGCAATGCAGAACCACGTCCACTTCGTACTTCTCGCAAAGACGGAGCAACAGGTAGCGGGCTACCCACACGTCGTCGGCTGCCTTGGCTGAGCCCTTGGCAAAGATTTGGAACTCCCACTGTCCCTTGGCCACTTCGGCGTTGATGCCCTCGTGGTTGATGCCCGCAGCCAAACAGAGCTCCAGATGTTCTTCCACAATGGTGCGGGCCAGGCTTCCCATGTACTTGTAGCCCACGCCGCAATAGTAGGGGCCCTGGGGCACGGAGGGGTATCCGTCCTTGGGGAAGCCGAGCGGGCGGCCATCCTTATAAAGGAAGTACTCCTGCTCCAAGCCAACCCATAGGTCGGGATCGTTTTCGATGGTGGCGCGGTAGTTGGTGGAGTGGGGTGTGCCGTCCGGGTGCATGACTTCGCACAGAACGATATAGGCATCCTTGCGGCTGGCATCAACATAATGCGCCACGGGCTTCAGCACGCAGTCCGACTTGCTGCCCTCAGCTTGCATGGTGGAACTGCCGTCAAATCCCCAAAGGGGCAGGTCGGCGAGGGTCGGCGGTGTCTCAAAGCTCTTGAGCTGGGTCTTGCCGCGCAGTTCGGGAATCGGTTTTTTGCCGTCGAGCCAGATGTATTCGAGTTTGTACTTGGTCATAGGTCTTCCTTTGCCGGAAAAAGATGCGGGACTTTGATCAAATCATAGGAACTCAGACATAAGGAACCCGTCAGGATTTCCGTATCGCCCGGCGGGAAATTCAATCGGTTTAGCGATGGCGGGAGATGAGGAACATGAGCAGCAGAATCACCACGGGAATCATAGCCAGTCCGCCGTAATAGAGGATCTTGCGGGTGGCCTGGGATTTCCGCTTTTGCCAGTCGCGCAGCTCCGGCCGCTCTTCCACGCCCACTTGCTCGAGATGCTCAAGATCTCCTTTGAAATCATGCGCATGCGCGTATCGGTTGCGGGGATCCCGTTCCAGGGCGCGGTAAAGTACTTCCTGCAGTTGCGGGGAGATCGATGGGTCGGCCACGCGGGGAGGGACTGGATGGTTCAGCAGGCGCTCGTTCATGGCCGCCATGGGCGTGGGCCCGGCGAAGGGGAGCTTCCCGGTGAGCATCTCGTAGAGGATGATGCCCATGGAGTAGAGGTCGGAGCGCCCGTCGCCCCGCTTGCCTTTTACCTGTTCGGGCGAGATGTAGTTCGGGGTGCCGATGGCGGCAGTGAAGTTGGCGTAAGTGAGGCGGCGCGCCCCGGCATCGCCGGCAATGCCAAAGTCGATCAGCTTGATGTTGTCTTCGCCGTCGACCATGATGTTTTCCGGCTTCAGGTCGCGATGGACCACGCCGTTGGCATGGATGTACTCCAGGCCCTCGAGAACCCCGGTCGCAATATGGATCGCGCGCTCCTGGGAGATGCGGCCTTGATCCAGAATCTCGCGCAGAAGCCGACCCTCGCACCACTCCATCACCATGTACATGCGCGAGCGTTTCTCGTCGCCGAATACACGCATGACCTTGGGGTGGTTCAGCTTCTCGCCAATACCCGCCTCGCGTTTGAAGCGGTCGAAGAGAATGGGGTCCGCTTCCAGATCGGGATGAGGAATCTTCAGGGCAACCGTCTGGTTGTTGCGCAGGTCTGTTGCGCGGTAGATTGAGGCCATGCCACTGCGTGCCACCGGGGCGTCGATGCGGTAGGAATCGAGTTGCGCGCCGGCTTCCAAACTATCGTGAAAGCCCATCGGCCTGCACTCTCCATTCATGGAACTTGTTCTACTTTATCGATAAATCAATAAGAAAACACTAAGGATTGCACAAGGAACCATGAACTCGCATGTTCCTGCTTCAGGAAGGAAGCCGGTAGGGACGGCCGCGGTACATGGCTACCTGTTCGACGGATCGGATCCGGATGACCTGGGCAGTGGTGTTGTCGCCGCCATCGATCTCCACGGCGCGCGCCACCAGTTCTTTTGCAATCTCTTCAATGTCCTTGTTGCCTTGCGAGACGATGGAGGCAATTGTTCTTTCGTTGGTCTCGTCGTGGACACCGTCGGTGCACAGCACCAGCACATCGCCGGGCTGCAGCGTGAGGGTGATGGTATCGGGCGAGACAAACATCTCTGGTCCCAGCGAACGGATCAAGACATGGCGCGACTCCGACTGGGCAATCTCGTCGGCGGAGATCAGGCCCATCTTGCGCTGCTCATTGACCAGCGTGTGGTCCTGCGTGACTTGTTTGGCGTGTCCGTTGCGGACCAGGTAGCAGCGCGAGTCGCCCACATGGGAGACAATCGCCTGGTCGTGGCGCAGGGCGCAGACCACCAGGGTGGTGGCCATCTTCTTACCGCGGTACTCGGGCGCCAAGGTTCGATCATGGACGGCGGCGTTGGCCGACTGGATGAGCCTTGGCATCAGGCCCGGCAGCATGGTGCCCGCCTGAGCTTTGCCGAATTCCTCCACCACCGCGGCGATGGCCGTAGCGGAAGCCACTTCGCCGAGGTCCATCCCGCCCACTCCGTCAGCTACAGCGAAGAGGTAACCGTGCGACCGGGCTTGCTGACGCGAGGAGGGAATGAAGGATCCCAGTGCATCCTCGTTGTTGGTACGGACCTTCCCGAAGTCGCTTGCTTGACCGAATTGAATTTCCAACATGGGCGCTGCCGCCTGAATCAAGCTCCGCAGAGCTGCTTGACGAACCAATTCACTCGATTGTGGAACACCGAGCTACAAAGCACCACTGGGTGGTCCTCCCCCGTCTCATTGCTTGCGAACAAGACGGGAGAGGCCACCCAGCCGATGCGGTTGAGTTGAAGGAGACTACTTGGCCGTCAGTAGAACCGACTTCCCCTTGGCTTGCGAGGTGCGGAGGAAGTAGATGGCTCCATACAGACCCCATGCGCCGGAGATGCCCAGGGCGCACAGTGGCTCCATCTTGGTTCCCAGACCGCCAAACGGGCCGATCAGGTAGAAGGCCATGCAGACCAGGTTCGCAACCAGGCCGAACCCGGGGATAAGGAGATGCTTCACAAAGCTGTAGTCGGGGCGCTTGTGGAAGGCCACGATGCACAGGAAGCAGCTGAGAGCGTAGAGGATGAACGTTCCGAAGTTGGAGGTGAGCGTGATGGTCAGCAGCGAGTTGGGCAGCGCGGCCAGCTTGTCGTGCGACATGTACCCAACGCTGGAGAAGATGCCATGCGGCAATGCGGCGATGGTCGCATCCGTCGGGGCCGCGGCGTCGGCGAAGACCAGTGAGACGGCGACCACGCCAATCACAGCCGAGATGATGGCGAGGGTCCAGATGGCGCGGCGCGGGGAGAGCGACTCGTTGTGCAGGATGCCGAAGTGCTCCGGAGCCTCGTCGTCCTTGCCCATGGCGTAGGTGACGCGGGCGCCGGTGTTCATGCAGCTGAGCGTGGTGCCGACCAGCGCCAGGAACACGGTGATGGCTTCGGCGAGCATGAAATATTTGCCATGCCCTTGGCCGAGCAACGCATCGCCGACAATAATCATCATGTCGCCGATGGGTGCTGCCGAGCCGGATGCGCTCGTCATCGGATACCCCGAGTTGAGGAAGTAATTGGCCGCAAAATACTCGATGAGATAGCACAACAGCCCTTGGATCAGCAGCGAAGAAACCACCGCGATGGGAATATGCTTGGTCGGGTTCTTGGCCTCGCCTCCCATCGACGTCACCGATTCAAATCCGACCAGGATCAAGATGGCCACGGTGGCCTGGATGAACACATAACTGATCTTGTGTGGGGCCACGACCGAACCGGCTGAGGGGTGTGTCAGGAACGAGCCGGTCGCCGGGTCCGCTTCCGGATAGGTGATGACGTAGGGCACCGGCTTGCCGGCGGCGTCCAGCAGGGGCAGGGGATTGCCGCTTGCATCGCGCACGGTGGCGCCCGTCTTGTCGGTCTGGAACTGGAAGGTGTAGGTGGAGAGCGTCTGCGAGTCGTATTGAAAGCCCGCCGCGCCGGAAGGATGGCCGGAGCGATACTGGATCGCCAGGGCGGCGAAGACGATGAGCGCGGAAATCTGCACAATATTGATGGCCATGTTGACGGCCGTCGAAGCGCCTGCGCCCTTGGAGGCGATCCAGGCTACAAAGAAGGAGAAGACCACGGCGACCAGGGCCATAAACACCGGACCCGGGTTGGACCCGCTCATCACGTTGGGCCATAAGAAGCCCACAATATAGCCGCAGAAGATGCCGGTAGTGGCCACCATCACGCCCGGATAGACCCAGTAATAGAGGTGCGAGCCCCAGCCGACGATAAACTTGGCGACGCGCGCATACTTGAACGCCTTGTCTTTGGAAAGCAACGCCTGTTCGGCATAGTAGTAACTTGACCCGGTGCCCGGATAGAGTTTGGAGATCTCTGCATAGGCCACCGCCGTCGCAAGGCAAAGCAACAGGGCGGCGATAATGCCCCACCACATCGCAGGAGCAGTCGAAGGCTGACCGGCGACTCCCGTGTTCGCCTGGATGGCAAACGTCAGCCAGAGAAAGGCGCCTGGAGCAATCAGCGCCATTGCATTGCTGGTCAATCCGGTAAGGCCCAGGGTGGCCTGCATTTGGGGTTCGTTTTGATCTGCCATGAGCATTCTCCTGATGAGTGGTGTGCGTTGTCTGCTTGTGGTGAAGAGATTCCAGGGATTGCCCTGGCCTTTCGGTGCGCGAGGCCCACCGGGCGGATGCGGTGTCAGTGTGTAAGGGGATCGTAAAGATGTCCCGATAAAGATGAAATGAGGAATCTGAAATCAACATGTGAGACGACGAAGTAACCCAGCCGTGAGAACCCCGTTGGTTGCGTTGGTCCGGGGAGCCACGCCGAACGCCTGTTAAACTCTGGTTAAGACCTCAAGATCCCATAAAAATGAAGCCTCGAAGAAGGTATCGCCCAGTCTACCGACGGGCGTCCCCATATCAGTACAACGTGCCCGTTTTGTTGAATTGGTTTCGATGGAATTGAATGCAGGGCGGTGAGTGGTTGGCAGGGAACTACATACCCGTACATTCGGGTTTCTCGGCGCGGCGTGCGCGGGTATCCGGCTCGCGGGTGCTCCTGTTTGTGCTGGAGTGTGCCCTGGGCATGCTGGCCGTTCTTCTCGTTGCGGCCCTCACGCAGTGGTCGCGCTGGTTACTTCCGGTTGCTGTGCTGCTTTACCTGCTCATCGTGGTCCCCACCGCGCTTCTCAGTGGGTTCTGGCAGGCCGTCGTGGTGTCGCTCTCCGCGGTCGGAGTGCAGGCTTACTTTACGGCGCGGCAAGCCCCGATCACGGTCGCCGATCCGGTCAATTCGGTCACGCTGGTGGTTTTTGTGCTCGTGGCGTTGATCGTCAGCCGCCTCTCGGCGCGGATTACCGATCACGCGCGCGAAGCCGAGTCCCGGGGCGGGCAGATGCACGACCTGTACGAGTTCACGCGCCGCACTCTGCAAATGAACTTGCATCTGGAGCCTGGCCCGCAGCTGGCGGAACTGGTTCATGAGATATTTGCCCTCGAGGCGGTGGCCGTCTTCGATGCCGATCTGCATACCGTCTACCAGGCAGGTTTCTGGAGCCAGGATCCGCAGGAACTGGCGCAGAACATCTACTACTTTGAGACGGCGGACGACGACCCGGAGACCGGCATTGGCCGCCGCGTCGTGCGCCTGGGAACTGTTCCCGTGGGGAGCCTTCTGGTGCGCGGCGACACCACTCCTCTGGTCAACAACGCGATTGCCTCGCTGATCGCCATCACCTTCGATCGGTATCGGGCTTTCGCCAACGAAGCCCGCATCGAGACCGAGCGCCGCACCGAGCAGCTTCGAGCCACCGTGCTGGATAACCTGGCCCACGCCTACAAAACACCGTTGACCGCCATCCGCGCTGCCTCCACCGGGTTGGGCGAGATGGGCCATTTATCCCCCAGTCAGGCGGAGCTGGTCACCTTGATCGATGAGCAGACGGGTGTTCTGAATGAATTGACGACACGCCTGCTGACCACCGCCCGGCTCGATGCCGGGGAAGTGGTGCTCCATGCCTCCCCGGTGGGCGTGGCTTCGCTCATTGAAGAAGTTGTGGCCAGCCTCGCCGACCGGCTCGCCAGCATGAAGGTCTCCATCGATTTGAAGGACGAAAACCTGATCGTTGCCTGCGATCGCCAATTGATGGTCATGCTGCTCACGCAGTACATTGACAACGCATGCAAATACTCCATCTTCGGGACCACCATCACCATTCGCGTCGTTCACGCCCAGGCGGAGGTCATTTTTTCCGTCCACAGTTTCGGCCCGGTCATTCCCATGGCTGACCGGGAGCGTATCTTCAATCGCTACTACCGTTCTTCCACCCGGGCCAATCGCACTTCCGGAACCGGGATTGGTCTCTCCGTGGCCAAGCGCGTCGCCGTCATTCATGGCGGTTATGTCTGGGTGACCAGCGATGAGGTGGAAGGCACCACATTTTTTGCCGCGATTCCCGCCCCGGCACAGAAGAGGAACACACCATGAACCAGCCCGCAGTTCGAATCCTTATCGTTGACGACGAATCGGCAATCCGCAGGGCGTTGCGGCCGCCGCTGGTGGAACTTGGCTTTCAGGTGGCCGAGGCCGCGCGCGGCGAAGAAGCGTTGCAGATGATGCGTACCACCACCTTCGATGCCATCTTGCTGGACGTGAACATGCCCGGAATCGGCGGCGTCGAAACCTTGCGCCGCATCCGTGCGACGACTTCCCGGACCCCGATCCTGATGCTTACCGTGCGCGACAAGGAAGAAGAAAAAGTGGAGGCCCTCGATCTGGGTGCGGACGACTACGTCACCAAGCCGTTCAGCACCCGTGAACTGATCGCCCGCGTACGCGCCGCCATTCGCCGCGTCAAATCACCGGCCCGTGCCGAGGATGCCCCCATCGAAATTGGCGAAATCCGCCTCGATCCCGTCAAGCGTAACGTCACCAAGCGCGGTCAGGCCGTGCACCTGACCCGCAAGGAATTCGACATCCTCCATTGCCTCATGATTCGCGCTGGCCGCGTGGTCACCTACGCCCGTCTGCTCAGCGCCGTGTGGGGCGCCGACTGCCGCGAAGAGGTCGAGTATCTGCGCACCTTCGTCCGCCAACTGCGCAAGAAGATTGAAGACGACCCCTCCAGTCCCATCTACCTGCTGACCGATGTCTACGTCGGCTATCGCTTTGCCGATGCCCAGATGTTTCAGGAAGAGGCAGGCATATCCGCTGCAGCGACGGAACATCCTGACCCGCCGCCCGGCAGCACGTCTTAAAAGCCCACCCACGAGCGATGATACAGGTAAGTGGAAGGATTAGAGGTCGAGTGAATCGGAGTTGAAAATGGACACTTCCATTCAAAATCGCACCGTCCGCGATGCCGATGAGAGCTATCGACGAATAGGCTCCATCGACTTTGTGCGTGGACTTGCCATGGTGTTCATGGCCCTGGACCATACGCGGGATTTCATCTGCAATATTCCCTTCGAACCGGAAAACATCGATAAGACCTGGGCCTTCTACTTCCTGATTCGCTGGGTTACACATTTCTGCGCACCCGCGTTCTTTTTCCTGGCGGGAGCAGGCGCCTATCTCTATGGACAGAAGCATTCCCAGGTTGCGTTGCAGTGGTTTCTGGTCACACGAGGCATCTGGCTGGTGGTGCTGGAATTCACCGTGATTGGCTTCGCCTGGACCTTCCACCCTGGCTGGGGCATGTTTGGGGTGATCTGTTGCCTCGGACTATCGTTGGGTTTGCTGGCTGCCTTCGTTCGCCTGCCTCGCTATCTAGTCATCGCGGTGGCATTGCTCATCATCGCCACCCACGACCTATTCGACGGCCTGAAACCGACTGATTTCCATGCGCATCAGTGGCTGTTGTTTGTCCTGCATCGGTCAGGCCGGGCGCACATGGGTGAGATGTCTCTTTTCGTTCTGTTTCCGTTGATTCCCTGGTGCGCCGTCACTTTACTTGGCTTCGGGATGGGCCCTCTTTTGGAGAGAAACTCCGCTCCGGCTCGTCGCACTCTTCTGGGTTCGGGCGTGGGCGCATTGGCTCTCTTTGCCCTCCTCCGCGCCACCAACGTCTACGGCAATCCAAATGCCTTTACAGCCCACTCGACTCCGGGCGACTGGCATCCGTTGCCAACCTTATCGAAGACCATCATTCTGTTCATGGATGTTGAGAAGTATCCGCCGTCGCTTCAGTATCTACTCATGACGCTCGGGCCGATCCTGATTCTGCTGGCGATCGGAGGAGCAACATTTTGGGGATGGTTTGGCCGAGTCCTCGAGACGTATGGCCGCGTGCCGCTCTTCTTTTACATCTTGCATTTGTATGTTATACACCTTGCGGCCGGTCTACTCGGATTTCTGACACACCAACCCGTAGGTTGGCTGTTCCACGGTGGTTTTTTCCTCAACTACCCTCCCGATGACCAGCCTTATGGACACGGGTTGAGTGTTGTCTGCGCGATGTGGGTTGCCGTGACTGTGCTGCTTTACTGGCCTTGCGCGTGGTTTGCGCGCGTCAAGAGGGACCACCCAGACTCGCTGTTACGGTTCCTCTGACAGGCAGGAATATCCCGGTTCGGACATCGCCTCGGATGGGAGCGATTGAGCCAATCCGGTTTGTTGGCCGGTATTTGCGGTGCCGGTAAACGCCGCCGGAAACGCCGGTTTGCCAAAGTGACCTGTTCGTTACCGGTGTACTCCGCACCCTTGACTCAACGCAGCTGGCGCAGCCTATCTGCAGATCGACTCGCGCGGGAGCACTGCTAGTGCGCGCTCTCAGGCGCTTTGGCGAAATGGAAGATGCAGTTGACACCATGCGTAGCAGCGTCGGCCTTCACGTCGTAGGTCGTGATCACGGTTTGCATCCACTTCGCGAGGGACTTGTCTTTCTTTTGGGCTTGAGTCGCGAACTTTGAGAGATAGCTCTCGTCGAATACTTCACCGGGTGCAATCTTCCAGGCGAGCTTAAGCTTGGCGGCTATCGCGTCGGGCACGCCGTCGAATTTGACCGAGGTGAGCCGGTACTGCGCGCCCGGAGCGACTTCGAGGCGGTAGTTCACAATGTGAGTGGCCTCTTCGAAAGACGGGTGTGAACCGATGGAGCAATCGAGATAGCCCTTGGTATGGTAGGCGTCGCGAATGGCCAGGACGAATAGATCGAGCGGCCGTCCAGAGCCGGCCGGGTAGGTAGACAGTATCTTCTGCACGTCCGCGCGCGGAATCGGTCCGCCGGCTGGAAAGTCAATGGTTCCGAGTTTGTAGATCCCGCCTTCCTTGATCGTCACCGTATACGGAATATCGACGGACTGATCCGAAACGATGAGAGGGTTCGTCTGGACAACCTCGACTTGCACCGCCGCATAGCCCTGATCCTGGTACAGGTCTTCGAAAACGTGTTGAAGGCCCATGGCTGTGTTCTCTGTGTCGAAGCTGTTTCCGGTTTGACCACTGGCCAAAAGATTGGCTTTGGCTTGCATCGTGGGCGAGACGCCGGCAAACTGGATGCGGCCGATATGCACCGCAGGCGAGACGACCGTGAAGTTCATGGCCGTCACCTTTTGCGGGCCCAGGTCACTGGTGGGTGCGGCTTTCACGGTGGCTTTGACGGCCTTGCCTGCCAGCATCTCTTCGAATGTCCGGCAGATTCCTTCGACCATGGAGCCGCTGGCCGGCAACTGGCCGTGATAGAGCGGGAAGCGCTCGTGAAGCTGGGCGTCGAGCTCTTTGCCAGGAGTTAGAGGCACATTGTCCAAGCGCAAGGGGAAAAGCGGGCTGGAAGGCGTCAAGGTGAACAGAAGTCCCTTGCTGTCGGTCGTAAATCGGACCTCTTTAAACAGTCCTGTATCGCTGAGCTGCTTGGCGTGGACTTTCACTTCGCCGGGATTTACACGCGTGTCCGCCTTCAGGCCGGCAGCCGCGAGCAGCTCCTGTTGCGTGAATTGCGGGGCGCCTTGAAAGCGGATTGACTTGGGAGCGGCTTTCTTTTGCGCATGCAAGGGAAGAGTGCAAAGCAGAAGCAGAACGACGCTGACGGCGTGAGACGGTCTGGTCATGTTCTGCCAAGACTAGCAAATGGAGGCCGGTGCGACCAGCGGGATTTCTGGCAAGCCACCGAGCGATTGGCCTTCCCCGCCGTAGTGTCTTGCAGCTTTGGAGGTCTGCGTCTCCTCCAATGGCCCATCGGCATTGAAGAACGGCGCGAGATGGATTCCATGCAGGGCCGCGAGGGTTTCGATTGACTCGACCCGTTCGCGCGTGATGAACCCCCGACCCTGGGAGAACGGCTCGAAACGTCGCGACAGGGCAAGGGTCATGCCTTCGAGGAGACACCCATGGGCTACGTCGGGGAATGGATGGCGATTGAGAACGCCTTTGAAGTCGGGCATGAAACGCAACCCGCCCGCAATCTGCCCGAGGCCGCCAAAGAAGACGCGGGCGCCGGGCAGATCGGCGCAAGGACTCAGGTTCTTCGGGTACCCCGCATCGCAAACGATGGCTTCACGCGCAATGCGGCCGATCCGAAGGGAGGGGGAAGATACGCTCGCTGCGCAGATCGCGATATCGGCCGCGAACGGGACATGCTCGAGACCAGCTGCGATTGCTACGTCAGTTCCATCCGCCCTCAACTCCTCAGCCAGAGTACGCAGCCGCTCCGCGTTGCGCGCGCAAAGCACCAAGTGTTTGACGAAAGGAGCCAGGCAGCGGGCGCAGCCGGAACCTACATCGCCTGTTGCTCCAACAATCAAGAGCGTCGATCGCGAGATGTCCCGCCCTTCCAGCGCACACATCCTGCGGATCCCTTGAACGATCAAGGCAACCGTCATGGTGTTGCCGGTCGTGAAAGCCGTGTCGCGCCTTTCTGGAAGGCGATGGAAGTTGCCTTCGATCAGAATGGAACTGAATCCACCCAGGCTCACTATCCTTGCGCCGGCGTTGATGGCACAAGCGGCGGCGGCCTGAACCCGGCCGAGGTTGTCATGGACAAATTCGCCGCCCAGGCGATCCGGAGGAATGAAGCAATCGATGTACAGGCCGCGCGCCTTCTCTCCGGTCGCCGAGGTGACCTCGACGTGGCACACGGCCCGTGGCGGAATCCATGGGAAGATCTCCCTGATCTCCTCGTCGGGGATGGGCGCGCGTTCGGTTCCGCGCAGTAAGGCGAGCACATCCGAAGCGGAGCGCCAGCTTTCCTGATGCCCGATCAGAGCAAAGTCCACAGGGGGCCGACGATCTCGCGCGGTTAGACTGGCAATTGCGTGACCCATTGAAGTGTTACCTCCCCGGGCAGTCCCAGCGCGTCCAGTGCTTTCAGGTACTGTTGCAAAGACGCTCCGCGTAGTTCGACGGTGGTCAGTCCGACCTCGGAAAGCGATGGTTTGACACAGCTGCCGTGGCACAGGTCGCACTGTCCATGCCGACATTCCTTGGCAACCATCTCTGTGAGCGTAGTCATCACGTCGAGATGAAGCCGATGCACCTTGTCATCGAAGCGCTCTGGGTCCTTGGCTCGCTCGGCTTTAAGGATTTCCATGGCGTGCTCGATGTGTCCTTCCTCCTCTGCGGCAATCGCGGCGAAGGTCTTGCCAAGACTGCCCGGAGCGGCTTTGCCGACACGGGCATAGCTAGCCACGGCAAACGATTCGAGCATGATCTCCTGAACAATCAGACAGGCGATGAAGTCGCGCTCCGCTATCGAGTGCATGAAGGCTTCACGAATCCGGTTCCAGTACCGGGCATTGATATTGCTGGGGACAGTCACTCCGATCTTGTGGCCTTCGGCGGCGAACGCGGCGGCGTGCCCCTGTTCTCCCATGGCGTGCTCGAGGGCATCGGCAACTTCCTCGGGGTCTTCGCAGATGGTCGATAATGCGGTGTAGTTCATGGCAGCCATGACTTCACCGGTGACGGCCTGGGCTAAAACGTCCTGCCAGATCGAAGCGGTGGGCAACGGGGAACTGCATACAGGCAGTTCCGAGCAGACGAAAGAAGCGAGGGAATCCATAGGTCCTCCTTGGGACTGAATGATGCCGACGATTATGGGAAACTGGCTTGGTGCTTGAGCTTGAATGAGGCCCGTATGCGCCTCAGATTGGCCCGCGATACCGGCGCAGGCGGATGGCTACGGCCAGGAAGACCGCGGTGACCGCAAGGCCCATCCACAGGCCCGGATTGATGAGGAAATGGAGCGGCCCGAAGAGCATCATCGGATCCATGGCCCGGCCATGTTCCATGATCGCCACGCCTTCAGAACCGCCGGTGAAGCGGTTGCCAATCAAGGAACCGAAATATGTCGTATTGAAGGCAACCTTCTCGACGATGCCGATGGTCAGCGGCGGCAGCGCAGCCCAGAGAATCGGTACGCGCCGTGCCGACCCTGAGACCAGCATGAGCCAGGCATAAATTGGCGATTGCCAGAGCCCGTGAATGCACAGGAAGTGGAACAGCAGCATCGGCCAGCGATGCAAAATCCCCGCTTGGGACCAGAGAGCCGCTACGTTTTGACCTGTGCCCAGCAACACAGCGCTGCTCATGAGCAGCATCATCCATTGGGTCAGCACGGTGATTGCGAATGCCAGCAGAGGAAGAATTACAATCGGGATCGCGGCCTTGGACAGAACCGTGATGAGGTCCGAGACCGGCGCTGACTTCCAGAACAGAATGCTGCGATCGCGGCGTTCCCCATACAGGGCATCTGCAGAGTAAAACAGTCCGACGAGAAGAGCGGTACCCATGACCAGATCTTCAGCAAACTCGTAGGGCTGCCTGAACATATCGCGCAGGTGAGGTACGTCGAGCAAGGGCGTGGTGTGAATCTTGACCAGCAAGTGCAGGGTGTTGATAGAAAAGCCAAACAGGAAGACGCATGCGACCACGACGGGGGCTACATAAATTGTCCGGTTTTCCCATAACTCGCGCCGCACCGACCAATACATCAGCCTTATCGCGGGAATAGCCGCGACAGCGATTCCCTGCGAGGACCGCGACGATTCGGGCATTGCGTTCGATTGGCTGCTCATCGGGCCGCTCCTTGTGCTTGGATCACGGCAACGAACAAGTCGGCGATACCAGGGGTTCGAGGATCGCCCAGCGCTGCGACCTGTTGCCGATCGACCCCGTCGAACATCAGGATGCTTCCGCCCAGAACCTGGCGTTCGTCGATTGGCTTCAGGGCCCGTGCTGCCTGCACGCGAGTGGGCTGGACCATCACTTCAAGAAAACGGGACTCAATCTCTTCCATGCTGCAGCTGAGCACGACGCGGCCCCTGTCGATGAACATTAGATCGGTGATAACGTGCTGAATCTCCTCCACCTGGTGCGTGGTTACGACGATTGTGCGGGTTCGATCGAAGTAGTCGTTCAGCAGCGAATCGTAAAACTGCTTGCGGTAAAGGATGTCGAGTCCGAGAGTCGGCTCGTCCAGCACCAGCAGTCTGGCATCGATCGCCATGACGAGCGCAAGGTGAAGCTGAGCCACCATGCCCTTGGATAAGTCGCGGACTCTGCGAGCCTGTCCGATCGCCGTTTTGCGAAGGAAGCTTTCCGCCTTTGCACGATCGAAGCGCGGATGAACGCCGGCCATATAGTCGAGCACTTGCCACACCTTGATCCAGCGCGGTAATACGGCAACATCGGCGATGAACGAGACATCGCGCATCAGATGATCGCGTTGCGTCCAGGGGTCGCGGCCAAGGACCTTCAGATCGCCTTCATACGGAACCAGGCCGAGAATGGCATTGAGCGCAGTGGTTTTTCCGGCGCCGTTGGGACCAATGAGCCCGAGGATGCGACCCTCCTCGACACGCATCTCGATGCCATCCAGCGCGATCGCCGCTCCAAAGTGCTTGCGAAGACCGCGCGCTTCTATGCATGCCATGGCTTCAGCGCTCCTTCTTTTCGGAATCCGGCATGGCGCTCTGCCCGCGTGCGGTATCGAGCAGATCTTCCGCCCGCAGGCCGAGCCGCTGAATCGTCGCACAAACCCTGGGCCATTCTTCGTCCAGGAATTTTTGCCGCTCGCCCCGCAATAGCAAGGCGCGCGCCCCGACATTGATGTACATGCCCCGACCTCGCCTTGTCTCCACCAGCTGCTCGTCGACCAGTTGCTGATAGGCCTTCAGGACCGTCAGTGGATTCACGCGATACTCGGCTGCCACGGTGCGCACCGAGGGCAACGGGTCGCCCTCTTTGAGCACATCGTCGAGCATCATCGCGACAACCCGGTCGCGAAGCTGGCGATAGATCGGCTGACTGTCGTTCCACTGGAAATCCATCCTCGGTTCCAAAAACCCTCTGCTCTCCATCGCCGCTTCTGGTCAATACTACCGATCCGATCGATCATGCATCCTACAATCGCTCGATTGCGGCAGAGACTGGTTATTTCGAGCGCTTCAACTCAAGTAAACCACCCATCTGCTTCCCGTCTGCCATGGCGAACTCCCATCGTTCGGTGTGGTGATCGGCATCGATCATGTTGAAAGTGACGCGTTGCATGTGTCCCATCTGCGTGCTCAGAAGATTGGTGGCTTCCAGAAAGTTAAAGACGATGGTCTTTCCATCCGGCGAGATGGTTGCCGCCATGCGCGGTTGATTTCCGGCATCACAATAATGGGTCAGGAGCAGGCGATCGCCATCCAGATGGAACATGGTGATCGGATCATCGGGCCCGGGCCCCTTCATCTCGTGCATGAGCGCGTTGCCCATCGATGTCACGCGCAACGTAACGTGCAACTGCTGGCCGTCGAGTGTTGCGTCCCAAGACCCCGCCAGAGCTTTCAGCTGTTCGAACGACTTTTGCGCGCTGGACTGCGCGGTGGCTACGGTGGAGATCAACAACAAAATGAGCGACAGGCTAAGGTGACGCATCTTCATTTGAATCCTCCTCGAATGGGCTTCTTGTCCGTCCCGTCCCTTAAGCGGGAGCACAGATCCATTCCCCATGGTGTTGTAGTTAACCATAACACTAAATCACATGCAAGAGTTTTTTTTGAAATCGAGAGAGGGGGGCAGGAAGACCCATCGCAGAGGAAGAGCGCCGACCGGCAAGTCCATGGGAACGGGACGCCTCCCACGCGCAAAAGCGCCAACGGAGTTGCCGAATCAAGACTGGGGCTGGTATGGTTTCCGGGTAAATCGGTTTATCGGTAGCACCGCACGAACTTTGGGGTGCTGCCACGCAAGCCTGGGCACCGGTGTGCGGCAAGCTGCCACCCTCCCACACAACTGGCGACTGGGTACTCCTTTCAACCCACTTTGGAGGTTCGCATGAAAATCCGCAGGACGTACATCGTCCAGTGCCTGGCCGCGTTTACTGGAGTGCTTCTGGCAGGTGTCCTTGTCCAACGGGCCTGGGCCGAGGATGCAGCCAGCCAGCCCTACATGAATCCCAAGCTCCCGGCCGAGCAGCGCGCCACCGACCTGGTGCACCGTATGACCCTTGCGGAGAAGGCCTCCGAGATGCAGAACAATTCGGCGGCTGTTCCGCGGCTGAACATCCCTGCGTATCAGTGGTGGAGCGAGGCCCTCCATGGAGTCATCAACGAGGGCGTGACCGAGTACCCTGAGCCCATCGGCCTGGCCGCCACCTTCGACTCGCCGGGCATTCACACCATGGCGGGGCAGATTGGCATTGAGGGGCGCATCAAGCACGTGCAGAATGCGCGCGAGGGCCACACCGGAATCATGGGAGGCCTGGATTTCTGGTCACCCAATCTGAATATCTTTCGCGATCCACGCTGGGGCCGCGGGCAGGAGACTTACGGCGAGGACCCCTTCCTCACCGGCCGCATGGGCGTTGCCTATGTGACAGGCCTGCAGGGCGAGGACCCCAACTACTATCTGGCCATCGCCACGCCCAAGCACTATGCCGTCCACAGCGGCCCCGAGCCCACCCGCCACTTTGCCGATGTCGACGTGAGCCGGCACGACCAGCTGGATACCTACACGCCGGCCTTCCGTGCCGCCGTGGTGGAGGGCAAGGCGGCCTCGGTGATGTGCGCCTACAACGCCATCAACGGAGAGCCGGCATGCGCCAACGAGTTCCTGCTCCAGGACCTGCTGCGCGGTAAGTGGGGTTTTAAGGGCTATGTGGTCTCAGACTGCGATGCCGTCCGGGATGTTGCCGCCAATCATCGTTACCGCGCGACGCAGGCGCAGGGCGCGGCCATCTCCGTGCTGCGCGGCATGGACAACGAGTGTGTCACCTTCAGCGAACGCTTCGGCGAACCGGTGGAGAAGGCCTACATCGACGCGGTCCAGCAGGGATACCTTCCAGAGAACGTGCTCGACACAGCGCTCATTCGCCTGTTCACCGCGCGCATCAAGCTGGGCATGTTCGATCCGCCGGAACTGGTTCCCTACACCAAGATCGACGAGAAGGAACTGGACAGCACGGCCCATCGCGCCGAGGCGCGCAGGCTGGCGAACGAGTCCATGGTTCTGCTCAAGAACGACGGCCTGCTTCCGCTGAAGCCCGGAGTGAAAAAAATTGCGGTGGTAGGACCGCTTGCCGACCAGACGCGCCCGTTAATCGGTAACTATGCCGGCCAGCCGACGCACATCGTGTCTGTGCTGGAGGGCCTGAAAGCGGAGTTTCCCGGCGCCGCAATCACGTTCGTTCCCGGCACGCAGTTTTTGCGGGCCGATGGGGTCGCGGTGCCTGACGCGCTGCTGACCACGCCGGACGGCAAGCCGGGACTGAAGGCCGAGTACAACGAAGGAATGTCGTTCGGCCCACCCCCACCCGGGGCCGCGAAGCCGCCGCTAGTTAGCCGCACGGAAGCCAATGTTCGCCTGGACGAAAATTCTGCACCGTCCGAGATCGCCGCGAAGAAGAGCATCAGCGTAAAGTGGTCGGGTTCGCTCACCCCGACTGAATCGGGTGATTATCTCCTGGGGCTTCGCACCAAGGGCTTCGGCCGGCTGACGGTCGAAGGTAAACAGATCGCCATGGCCTTTGGCGGTGGGTCGGAGCCGGCATCCGGCGTCGGCCGCGTTCATCTGGAGAAGGGCCGCAAGGTGGCGTTGGAAATCTCCTATGGCAGCCGCGACGGCAAGCACCACGCAGAGCTGATTTGGACCAAGGTCGAGGACGGAGTTTCGCCTAAGGCGATTGCGGCGGCCAAAGACGCCGATGTTGTGATTGCGGTAGTTGGAATCACCAGCCAATTGGAGGGCGAGGAGATGCCGGTCACCGAGCCGGGCTTCCTTGGCGGCGACCGCACCAGCATCGATCTTCCTGCACCGGAGGAGAACCTGGTGGAGGCTCTGGCTGCCACCGGCAAGCCGCTCGCCGTGGTGCTGATGAACGGCAGCGCACTCTCCGTCAACTGGATCAACGACCACGCCAACGCCATTCTCGAAGCCTGGTATCCGGGCGAAGAAGGAGGTGGCTCGATCGCTGAAACGCTCAGCGGAAAGAACAACCCGTCGGGCCGCCTGCCGGTCACTTTCTACAAGGGTGTCAACCAGTTGCCGAATTTCGAGGACTACGGCATGGCCAACCGCACCTATCGTTACTTCACCGGCAAGCCGCTCTACCCGTTCGGCTACGGATTGAGCTACACCAAGTTCGACTACAGCGGGCTGAAGCTGCCCGCGCAACCCGTTGCGGCTGGACAAGACCTCAGCGCCGAAGTCACCGTCACCAACAAGGGCGCGGCCGCCGGGGATGAGGTGGTTCAGCTCTATCTTAAGTTCCCGTCCGTCAAGGGTGCGCCGGTGACCGCCCTGCGCGGCTTTGAGCGCGTTCATCTGGAGCCCGGGGCCAGCCAGACGGTGCACTTCGATCTGAAGCCACGTGATTTGAGCGTGGTGACTGAGGAGGGCAGTCCCATCGTTGCCGCCGGAGATTATTCCGTCAGTATCGGTGGTGGCCAGCCCGATACCGGGGCTCCGGGGGCAAGTGGGCATTTCCACATCGACGGGCAGTTCGCGTTGACAGAGTAGGCAAGCACCAGGTACGGGATTCTGACACCAACAACGATCATCCAGGCAGAGATCTTAGCCGGTCTCTGCCTCTCAACCAGTCAAAGAAAACGGGATTGCACGCCGTTCCATTGAGGACCCGCTCAGCCCAGTTCCTGAGGTTCAAGCCGTCATGCTCTCTCGTTTCTTCGCAACCTCGATCGGTTCCGCCGCCTTCTTTCTCTTTCTGCTTATCTCGCTGCCGGCTTGCCGCGCGCAGGTGCAGATGCAGGTGACAGACAAGAACTACCTCGACACGCAAGGCTTTAGCGTCTTTCTCTACGACAGCACGTATCACCCTGTGTTCATCGACCAGAAGAACACAGCGATGGAGATGATTCTCCATGGTGCACGTATCGCCACGAACGGCGACGTGCGGCTGATGCCGACGCCCGAGCAGTGGGATCTGGTGGCAACACTCAAGGGGCGCCACGCCGATAAGGAGAATAACCGGCTCACCGCCGACCTTGCCTTCCCGACCTTTGATTTGAGTTACAGCGTTGAAGTCGCAGCGGAACCGGGCGGCGTGAAGGTGAGCATCAACCTCGACAAGCCGCTCCCCGAGAAACTGGCTGGCCGTGCGGGTTTCAACTTGGAGTTTCTGCCCTCCATTTATATGGGCAAGACATACCTCGTGGACGGCGCGCGAGCCGGTATTTTTCCGCGCACACCGAACGATGCAATGGTCAAAGCAATGCCGCTGGCTGACGAGCCGAAAAAGGCCTACTACTTGGAGGACTGGGATAAAGCCAAGGGATATACCGAGCCACTGCCGTTCGCCCAGGGCAAGAGCATCACGCTTGGCGTTGACGATGCGCTGGCTCGCGTCAATGTCAAATCGGATACGGCCGACCTCATGCTGTTCGATGGACGCAACCGCGCGCAGAACGGCTGGTTCGTGTTGCGCTCGCTGATCCCGTCGGGCAAAACCACCGGCGCCATCGTGTGGCACATCCGGCCCGATGTGATTCCGAACTGGACGCGGCCGCCGATGATCGCGCACAGCCAGGTGGGTTATGCGCCTGAGTTCTCCAAGGTGGCAGTGATCGAACTCGACCCGAAGTACAACGGCCCGAAGACAGCCAAGGTATTGCGCCTGATGGAGGACGGATCGTACAAGCCGGTGTTTGACGGCCCCATCACGCCTTCAACGCCCTGGCTGCGTTACGTCTATTCCAAATTCGACTTTACCCCGGTGAAAGACCCCGGCCTCTATGTTATCGAGTACGCAGACCAGCGCACTGCGCCCTTTCCTATCTCCAAGGACGCTTACGCCAAGATCTGGCAGGACAGCCTGGACAATCACATTGCGGAGCAGATGGATCACGTCTCCGTTCGCGAAGGCTATCGGGTGTGGCATGGCGCGTCGCACCTAGATGATGGCCGCATGGCGCCCGTGGTCGGCGAGCAATTCGATGGATGGAATCAGGCGACGGCAACCGATGGGAAGTGGAAGGGCGGCGATCACATTCCCGGAATGAACGTGGGCGGCTGGTACGATGCCGGCGACTTCGACCTTGAGGAACCTTCGCAACTGAGCGTCATTCAGAGTTTGGCGCTGGCTTATCAAGAGTTCAATCTCAAGTACGACGAGCTTACGGTGGATGAGGCCGCGCATGAGGTGGAGATGCACCGTCCCGATGGCGTGCCGGACACTGTGGAGCAGGTCAAGCACGGGGCACTGCTCATCCTGGCGCAGTTTCACAATATCGGTCACGCGATCCGCGGGACGCACGAGCCAGATCTGCGCCAATACACGCACCTGGGCGACGGAGCATCGAAGACCGACGGCCGCATCTACGACCCGAAACTAGGCCCGAACGAAGGGAGGGGCGACTACTCCGGCAGGCCGGACGATCGCTGGATCTTCACGTCCAACAACCCGTTCTTCCAATGGAACGCGATCGCCGCGCTGGCCGCGGCCGCCGATACGCTTAAAGGCTGGGACGACCCGTTAGCGAAAGACTGCCTTGAAACCGCGATCAAGGCATGGATGGACGAGAAGGCTCACCCCACGCCGATGGGCGGCGCATTCGGCGGAGCTCCCACAGCAGGCTCTGGCGTGTTGGCTGCCTCTCAAGGCGGGGCTTCGCACGCGCAAGACGGCCGTAATCGAAGCAGCAGTCCGGGCACGCCGGCAGGTTCTGCCACCACGACCGCACCACCGCCTCCGCCGGACGGCTTCGACCGCGCCGCGTTTACAGCCAACCTGGATTGGGCCGCGGCGCTCGAACTCACCATTGCCACCCATGGCGCCGAACCGTACAAGTCCCGCCTCCGAGAGTTGTTCCCGCAGGTCATCACGCCGCAGCAGATGGGCTTCCGGGGCTGGACAGCGGTCCGGGCCTTGCCGTATCTGGACCCGGGCGCAAAGGACCAAATGCGCGAAGCCGTGAAGACCTACATGGCCGGCCTGGATAAGCAGTTGGATGCAACTCCGTTCGGCGTGCCCCCGAGCCTGGGCACCTGGGGCGGATCGGGCGCCGTGGTCGACATGGCCATACGCATGTATTTTCTGCACCGGACATTTCCGGACCTTGTGAGCCCGGAGTACACACTGCGCGCCGTCAACTACATTCTCGGCACGCATCCGGTATCCAGCACTTCGTATGTGGCTGGCGTTGGCACGGTCTCCAAGACGAAAACATACAGCAATAACCGCGGCGACAACTCTTATATTCCGGGCGCGGTGATCCCCGGGTACATCATCATCAAGCCGGATTTTCCGGAGTGCATCGACGACTTCGGATTCCTTTGGTTTGAGGACGAAGCCGTCGTGGCCGGGTCGGCAAGCTGGGTGGTGGCCGGCAATGCTGCGGACGCGATCGTCAGGGAATCCAAGTAGGTCCAGTCTTGCGATATTGCGGACAATAGGTGGCGAGAATTCATCCGCAGTTCTGCCGGGACCGTTTACCCTCCTTGATATCAAGCAGCCCGCACCTTCGTCGACTTACGCTGCGCCAACACGCAACGTTGGCCACGGTGTGCTCTACGGAACCAGGAGCACGGGGGCGCGCCAGTAGATCGTTTTCCGATTGGAAGAATCGATAACCGTGACCTGGCAATCGTAACTTCCTGGCGGCAGGCGATCGAGGGCAATGGTGAAGCTGAGCGGAGCGATGCCCAGCCGTGTTGCTGCATTGGGCTCTACGGCTGCCGGCGGAGTCTCCAGAATCTTGCTGCCGGCAAGATAGAGGCTGACGAAGGCGAATAGCGGCGAGGAGGCCGGTGTTGTTCCCTTCGCATCCGATGGTGCTGCCGGCGGTTTGTACGCCTGCAGGTAGACATACATCGGTCGCGTGGTGCTGAAGACGCGCGTCACGCTGGGGATGATCTTCTTTCCATCTTGCACGAGCGGATTGACACTGTCTTCTTTCAGCCGGTCCTTGGCCTTGGCTGCGTCGAAAAGCGTGTCTTTCTGCTCCACACGCTGGCTGCTGAGCACCACGGAGCTGATGGGAACGCGCTTGTCTTCCTTGTTGAGATTGGGAATGATGAAGGTGGTCTCATAGGTCCCGATGCGCCCCGTCTCATCATCGCGGGCCAGGAACTTGATCCTGTACTTGCCCGGCAGCAGGGTGAAGCCGGTGTCGTATTCGATGGGACGATGCGCAAGCTCGGCAGCGGTTGAGTCAGACAGCTTGATGTTCACGCTGTCGCGCACATTGCTCATGGTCATTCCGCTGCTGAGATCTTTGATCTCGCCCACAAAGTCGATGAGGGTATGCTCCGCTCCTCCGCGCTTGGCCAGCGCCAGTTCCCGACCGGGAATCTTCACGACGATGGGGATGAAATACTCGGCGCGATTGAGCTGGAAATGGTCAATCTCCATGGCGATGGAGAGCTCGGTCATGGGGTCTTCCAGCATCAGCGCATCCTCGAGCTGGCGCTCTTTGTCAACCTCGGTGAAGCGGCTGAACTCCTTGTCAGCGTAGTATCCCTCGCGATATTCCAACTTCGCGTCCAGATTCTGATTCAGCGCGATCTTGACCTTGCGGAAGTGGCCGTTCTTGGCCGTGTTCGTGGCGTAATAGCCGAGCAGGTAGTAGTCGGAGATGGCGTCCTGCGCCAGCACCAGCCCGTGGTCCAAGTCGTTGGTGTCGAAGAGTGCCTTCCCGCCGGTGTCTCCGGCCAACGCATACAGCGTGTCTTGCGATTGCTGGAAGTTGCTGGTTGTGGCCGAAGCGGCCGCCCCCGTGTAGATGCTGGCGTTACCCGGAGAGCCTTGGGTCGCATCGCCCAGCGGGGCATGGGCCACCAGTCCGCGCGCATCAATGGGCCAGAAGCTGACGCCGGCCTTGATGGCCGAGTCGACGGTGGCGTGCAGTTGTGCCTGGTTATCAATCCCGTTCAGCCGCAGGCCACTGGCAAAGTAGATGAGCGATTTCTTCTCGTTCAACTGGCCCAGCATCTTGGCCGCCGTCTCCAGCGCGGAGAGTTGACGATCGGTGTTGAAGACATTGAACTCGCTGTCATCCTGCCCGAAGGCTGCTCCTGTGTCCGCGCTGCTCGCGTCCTCGATGGTCTCCGCGTCGCCCTGGGCTTCACCGACAACGAGTGTCTCCACGATGCTGAGAAGTTTGTTGCGGTCCGAGGTGAAGTCCTGCAAGATGTCGACTGCGCCGCCCTGATAGCGCAGGATCGAGACCAGGTCCACGGTCGTCATCTGTGTCCGGATGAACTGCTTGGCTGCGGAGAGAGCGCGCAACTGGTCGGCTGGCTGCATCGCCGACATGTCGAAGTAGATGGCCAGCAGGCGCCGATTCTTGTAGCGCTCGCTGCCTTCCGTCTCCGGCGCAATCTGCGTGCGGGCCAGATGCTTGTAAATCTTGATGTCTTCAGTTTCAGGCTTGATGACTGGCAGCGGAGCAGATTGCTCCGCGAGATTCTGGCGTTCGCAAATGCGGACCATCTGCGGCACACCGTCCTCAGTGACTGTGAAGTCCTTTGCGGTGAGGCCAGGTATGGTCTTTCCCTCCTTGTCCTTCACCACCACCGCTTCCACCACCAGTTGCACTTTCACCGAGAGCGTGAAGCCTTGCGATCCGTCCGCCGGCTTGTTCTGCCCTACCTGCTGCGCGCCTGCAAGCGCAGCAGCCAAGGCAACAACGAGGGGTGCGGGGATGCGCATCGCTAGAACCTCAACCGTAGAGTGGTCTGCAGGCTGCGCATGGGATTCGCGGCAGCCGGCAGGCCAAACTGTACGCTGTTGACGGTCGTGATCCAGCCGCTGAAGACGGCATGATTGAGCAAGTTGGTCGCATCCACCCGCGCGCTCAGGTTAAACTTCGTGCTGAGCCGGAAGGTGCGCTCTAATGAGCTATCCAGGCTGAATTGTCCGGGGCCGATGATCGAATTCCGGCCTGCTGTGCCCCACTGGCCCAGCGCGGGCGCTGTGTACGCTGCGGGATTTAGATGAAGGCCACTGCTTGCGGCCCCGTTTTTTGAGGAGTAGATCGACGCACCTGTGAGGCTGGGCCGAATGGTCCCCGTGAATCCCGTGCCGGGCACCGCGGTCAGATAGTTGGGCGACTCCGGCATCCCCGCCCCGTAGCTCAGTTGCGAGACGACGGTCCACTCCTTGAGCAGTCTGCCGCGCCAACCGGTCATCAAGTCCCCCCCGCCCTCGCCCTGTCCGGTGGTGTATTGCGCTTGTAGATTCAGCAAGTGACGCTGGTCAAAGCTGGAAAGCGAACGCTCGGCGCGCAGGTTGAGCCAGTTCTGCGCGATCGCCAGCGCGGAAGGCGCGGCCTGCGCTTGCATCTGAGACTGCGTTGGATCAGCCGCGGCCTGGCCTTGGGAGGCGGCAACGACGTGGCCTTGCCCGCCCAGTGCGGCGTCGTTGTCGACTGATTTCGAGTAAGTGTAAAGGAGCGACGTCATGAACCCATTCTTGAGCCTGCGGCGCAACTGGAATTGCCCGGACTGGCGCGTCGAATTGCCGCCCGAGGCGCGATACTCGAAGTCGAGCGGACAAGAAGGGCATGGCGTTTGAGCCCCGATGGGATACGTGTTGGGCAGATACTCCTGCACCCCGTGCGTTCCTTTCACGCCAAGGTAAGTCGCCGTCATCTGCAGCGCGAAAGGAAGATCGCGCTGAACGGCAACATTCCATGTCTGCGCATATCCCACGCGAAAGTTGGGGTCGACCGCGTAGGTATCCTGATTGCCGGAACCGCAAGTGGCAAATCCGCGCGCCAATGTGAGCGGGCAAGCCGCGCTGTTGGCCGTGTTCAAGCTAGTAGAGAGCGGAGCCTGCTGCGCAAGTTGCAATGCGGGCGCGAGATAAACAGATGTGTCGTGATAGATGCCGTAGCCGGCGCGCACTACCACAGTGGAAGCAGGGATTGGCCGCCAGGAGATGCCGATGCGCGGCTCAATGCCAGAGCGGTCGGGACGAACCAGCGAACTTGGATAATGCATGGCCGTGACCGGGCCCACGGGATCGCTGCCGAGCACGGGCGCCGCCACGGTAAACCCGGGCGTCAGGTCGAGATTGACAAGCCTTCCATGCAACTCCGTCATGGGGGCACCATACTCCCAACGCGCGCCGGCATTGATGGTCAGTACCGATAGGATGCGCCAGTCGTCCACGGCGTAGGCATCGTACACGGGCTGACGGAAGTATTTATCCGCATTGCCAAAGGCGATGGTGCTGGTATCTGGCACGCCGATGAGGAAATCGGCAAAGTCGGACCCGGTGCTCCCGGCTCCCGCTGTGGTAGCGCCTGTAAAGGTAAACGCGCCGCGCGGATTCTGCTCAAAGAATTCGTTGTATTGTTGCTTGCGAAAATCCACACCTGCCGTCACGTTATGGCTTCCGCGATAGACGGCTATCGACGAGGAGAAGGCGTCAGTACGGCTGCGATCGAAGGAACTGTTGGCATCGCTCAGGCCGGCGAAGCCGCTGGAAAAGCCAAGCGCCGGCGGACCCCAATTGGCCGCATCCTGATCGTTGCCGGCAATGCCCGCCGCGCCCGACACATTCTCGCGATTCTCAAAGTTCGGCGTCACCTGCGTCCGGAGGCGGCTGAACTTGTAGCTCGCGTACAAGAACACCTGCGGCTTGAGCCGATGCGCCCAGTTGATGTTGGAATTGACGCCCAGCGTGTCGGTCGTGTCCACAAATCCAAAGAGGTTCACATTGCCGGCCCGCGTGCTCTGCAGGTTGAAGCCGCCATTGAGCTGGTCCCTGCGCCCCAGCGTCTTGTCCAGACGCACCTGCACCACGTCCTGGTGGCTGCTGTTGAGCACGGGTACCTGGAAGTTATAGCCCGACGCACCGGAGAGATTCGGCAGGGGGTAGAGCGCCAGCAGCGCCTGCGCCTGCGAGCTGACCGGGACAACGCCTCCGGGATACGGAAGGCCCGTGGCCGGGTCATAGATGGCGATGGGCTGTCCAGCCGGATTCAGCAAGCCGGAGAGATCGCCCGCGCGCTCTGCGCCGGTGGGCACCAGGCCGGGCTCGGTTGCCGCGGAATGGTCGCGTGTCCATTGATAGGCGGCAAAAAAGTTCGGCCCGCGGGGGAGAACCCGGGGAATCTTGATCGGCCCCCCGACCGTGACAGCCGCCGTGACGCGATCGTAGACAGCCTTGGGCGCTTCAAAGCCGGTGATCGAATAGGGCCGCGCATCAAGGGCGGAGTTATTCAGGACGGTCGCGAATCCGCCCGTATACAAGCTCTTGCTGTTCGGCCTTCGGTTGCCAAAGGCACGATCGAGCGAGTATTGGCTGGTGGCCGCATTGTTCACGCTGCCATTGACCAGGAATCCGTCGGCGGACTCCTGGGCCTGCTCGTCCGGCGCCTTGGGAATCTCCGCCGGTCCTGCAGTCCCGTCGGGCTTCTTGGCGCTCGTCGGGGCAGCAGCAACCGGGGGCAGTGTGGGCGGAGCCTGCTCCAGTTTGCTGCGTGCCGTGAGTTGGTCGATGGGAAGCAGTGTCAGCTCCCACTTGCCCGGAGCCATGTTCGAGGCGACTGTCACCTCCGCCTCGAGTTTCGCAAAGCACTGCATCTCGATTTCGATCTTCCACGAACCGTCCGAAAGATCGGCGAACGAGTAGAGGCCTCCTGGATCGGAGACGACGCTGAACGTCTTCGTTTCCTCGGTCGCCGTGATGGTTGCGCCGGGTACGGGAAACCCGCCAAAGGTCACCTGGCCGCGATACTCCGTGGCCGAGGCCACACACAAGGCGGACAGCAGCATCAGCCCAGTGAGGATTGAGATCCTGATCGGGTTCCAAAGCCTCACCAGCCGCTCCTGGTTGCTAGTTCGCCGAAGGCTTCTCGGCGTGGTCGATCACAATCACGTCGACGGGGACCTTTCCCGGCCCCATCTTCAGCCCCAACTGCTCGGTAATCGCTGTGTAGAGCGCCGGAGGAGCATTGGGATTATCCGTTGGCGGCGGCACTACCGCACCGACGCCGCGGAACGCAGCAAACTGCGAATCGTCCGGAGTCCACTTCAATTGGAAATCGTAGCGATCCGTTAACCCCGTCTGGTCCACCACCGGCCTGTCCATGACCCCGTTTTGCATCCAGGTGGCGAAGTCGGTCATGGTCTGGTTTCTCACCGTCAGGTCGCCAAGCGCCCGGAAGAAAAACGCCGGAGGGTCGGTCGGGGCAGACGTGCTTTTGGTTATCTTGGGTCCGCCGGCAGCCACGCCGATTGTGTAGACAGGCAGCTCGCGTTTGTCGTGATGAAACTTCAGCCCAAAACGCTCCGTGAGCAGCTTTTGCGCCATCGCCGACATTTGCTTCGAGCTTGGCCGTCCCTCGGCGTCGGGCTTGGCTTCAATGTCAAACAGGTCGACGCCAAACCAGGCCGGCGCATCGATGATCTCTTTCGGATGGAGTCCGTACGCAAATGCGATCAAGTCGTTCAGGTCGGTATTGATGGTCACGAAATGCCCCGCCCGGAAGCCAAAACCCTTGCCTTGCGCACCGGGCTTGCTCGGCTTGATGGTGGCAACTTCGAAATTCGGGTTGGCATCGGCAGCCATCGGTGGGACCGGCGGCGGCGGCTTGGGGATGGACCATTCCGTCTCGGGCGTGGCACGGGCGAGGGGCAATGGCAACGGATTGGGCCCCTGCGTCCAGGTGCCCACAATCGTCTTTCCGTCCCCACTCAGCTTGCCTTCGTACTTGCCGCTGATCACGTTCAGCGTCAACGTGATAGAGGAGCCGTCGACCGCGACCTTGTCGACGGGAAGCGGCTGGCCACCCTGGTCGATGCTATAGAACTCCGCTTTGTAGCCAGCTCCCTCGGCCTTGCTGATCTTGGTCACGATGCGCAGGTCCTGCCCCGCATGCAGCGTGCCCTGCCAGGTCCCCTCAAAACCCTGCGCTTGCGTGGGCGGGGCCGCTTGCGCAGGCGCTGCTGCAGCCTGCGGCGTCGTTGCTGCCGGGGTTTGCGCGCTGACGCGGTTCGCGCTCATTAACCCGAGCACCATGGGCAATCCGGCCGCAAACCCCATGGTCAGGCCGAGCAGAACGGTTCGTGTTCCAAGGAGTTTGCGTGCGAAGCTCTCCGGCATCATGAGGACCTTCCTCTTCCCCGGTCGATGTCTCAAGTGATCTGCGACGCGATCCGGCTCGGTTTCAACTTTCTGCTGAGGATACATTGGTGAGACGAAGACAGGGCCCGTTTGGCTCCGTCGTTCCCGACCTTTTCTTGCCATTTTCTCGATCGATTCGAGTCGGGTGCAGCCGGGCGACAGGTCCTTCCTCCCCATGGCATCGAGGCGGAGCTCCTCTTGCTGAAAAGCACCAGGGGTTTACGTTGGCAAGCTTTGGGGCGGAATGAACTGTTGGGATCCAGATAGCACCATACGATATGGGCGATCGGGATGACCGGGCCACCTTCACACGGGTTGGCGCCGATGTGAAAGCAGAGCGAGTGTCATCTTGAGCGTGTCTCAATACTTGAGGTCGATCAAGTCAACTTCACCATCTCCCGAGTACCTGGAGACCGCAACACTTTGTTTCGCACCCGTCAGGCCTGCAGGTGTGTCTAGGCAATCTTCCGCATGGTTCTCCGGGTAACTTGCATGCCAAAGCGGGTACTCTGTGCAGTAGGTTTCGGCTGCCGGAAGATTGACATACTTGTCCGCAGTGGGCCAGTCGAGAATCCGGCGACTGCTCCAGGACGCCGCATACCAGGATTTGTCGGCAAGATTCTCGTGCTTTTGAGCGATCGACGTCATCCATTTGAATGCGCAATTCTCGCAGGGTACCCGCGGGAGCCAGCCCGCCACATTTCTCGATCCGTTATAAGCTGCGGCCGTGTACGGCTGCAACGTGCCCCACCCACCGTACTGGTAGTTCGGCGAAAACCACACCAGGTAATACACAGCGATACTACCGATGCTTCCAACAAATTGATCGGTCGCAACAGCAAGGACGAGGGAATAGGTATTGCAATCCTTAACCGGAAATCCGATAAAATTCGCGTCATTGCCCTCCTTCGATATTTGCCAGCAGCCAGGCGCCACGCTGGGGAGCTGATGAGCCCCGTAGGCCGAAAAGAAGACCGAGGCAAAGTCCAATTTGTCTGTGCATTGGATGCGCGGCGGCGTTTTCGAACCTTTGGCGTTGCTATGGGTGATGATGCCAGCCCCCGCAATGGCCATAATCATTGCGTAATTGTTATTTGCAGGCGAGTATTGCAAACCCGCATCGATTGCCCTTGCTTCAGCATTTGCTCCGCTGACGGAGTTCCAGTTCCCGCTCCAGCCACCCATGTAGGAGTACCCGATATCGCCGGGTGCGAAAGAACCCACATCGCAGGCGATACTGGCATCGCCTTCCGTTACATAGTAGTGCTGCTGAGCGAGGTCGTTGGCAGAGGTTGGCTTAGGCTGAGGGGCCGCTTCAACCGGCTTAGTGTAAACCCTTCGATACGACCCGGATCCGCCGAAGACACCGGGATCCAGGCCCCCATCGTCCGCAAACGGCCGTTCGTCTCCCGGCATAGCGGAGCTTGGCCTGAACTCATAGCTTCCCGCATCCTCAGGGCGGTTGTAGTGGATGACCCCTGTCCCGCCCTCGACGATTGCAATGTGCACCGAATTCGCCGGCTTGGCAGAGATCTCATCCTGCGTCTGCTGTGGCAAGTCCCTTAAAGTTGAACGCACCAGAGCCTGCTCTTCAGGGTCCAGGTCCCGCGAAATGTAGGCACTGAGATTGGGTTTGACCCTTGCTCCGTCTGCGGCGATGAGATTCTGGGCGGTTTGCGCGTGAGCAGCTCCAAGAAGCAAGGCAACCAGGACTGCACCGGGTGCGGCTTGGACGAAGCTCTTTCCTGCTTTACCTCCAGATCGGGGATCCGTCACAGCGCTCTCGCGCATCGGCAGGACGCCAACTAATTTGAACATCTTGATCATCATCTCCTTGCCTCCTGGGGTGAATCGGTCCTTCGGTGCGACCATGGAATCATGCCCTGTCAGAGCGCGTACGTCGCAATCGGCCTCGTCGACGCTTCGCAGCGAAAGAACCGAGATCGGGGAACCTGCAGTTTGAGACCGCTCTGTTTTGGAGTTGCGTAAAATCCTGCCGGAATGACTCATTCCTCGTGAAACCCAGGAAGAAAAGCCAGACCCATCTTTAAATTCCTTGCGCTTGCCTGCCGGATTGCGCAAGCGAAATGCTAACCTGATGCCCTGAGTCATGGATGGCAGGAGGCTAAGGTGGAACCCCTTCCGGGCGAAATCACCGTGTTGTTATCCAGGTGGAAGGATGGGGAGCCCAATGCGTTTGAGCAGCTCGTCCCGCTCGTCTATCCGCATTTGCGCAAGGTTGCCGCGGCCTACATGCGACGCGAGCGAAGCGGGGCTGACTTGCAGGCCACCATGCTGGTCAACGAACTCTGCCTGAAGCTGTTAAACCAGAAATCGGCCGTGTGGGAAGATCGGGAACATTTCTATGCCTTCTCCGCCAAAGTGATGCGGATGATCCTGATCGATCATGCAAGGGAGCACCTGGCGCAGCGGCGCGGGGCCGGTGTGGAACACGTCTCGCTGCATGACGAAATACCATGGGTGGCGATCGGAAGCGCGCGGCTGATCGATCTCAATCGGGCTCTGGACTCCCTGGCAGCGATCGACGCCGCGAAGGCGCAAATGGTGGAACTGCGTTACTTTCTCGGCTGCACCGCCGAAGAGACCGCGACCTTGATGAACGTCTCGAAAGCCACGGTGGACCGGGAGCTGAAGTACACGAAGGCATGGCTGTTTCGCAGCATTGAAGGAGAGAAGGGCAGAAATCCTCCCGCCGGATGATGCGTTTCTTCCATTTTTTCCGCATTCTTCAATAAGCCTTTCCCGTAAGCCGGAGGTGCACCGTGTCATCCGTCAACGAGTTGCTGGGGCAGCGGTTGCGCGCGGAAGAGATCTTCCACCAAGCGATTGCGACAGAGGCAACAACGCGGACATCGCTGATCGAAAAGCTCTGCGTGGGCGACCTCGCCCTGCAAACGGAAGTCATCTCATTGGTCGAGGCCAGCGAGGCGGAACAGACTCTCTCCGCGAGGATGTTGGAGGGCGGACCGGATGCGAACGCTCCTGCCGCAGGGCGCTTGGTCGGACCGTATTGGCTCGGCCGGTTGCTGGGCCGCGGCGGCATGGGAGCCGTCTACCTTGCCCATCGCGCCGACGGCGAATTCCAGCAGGAAGTCGCCATCAAACTCATCGACGTTCCCTTGGCCAGCGAGCAGTTCCGCGAGCTGTTTCGCATGGAACGGCAGATCCTTGCCGGACTCCATCACCCTTACATTGCCCGACTTCTGGATGGCGGAGTCAGCCAGGATCGCGAGCTCTATCTGGCCATGGAATATGTGGATGGCGTCTCCATCGTTCGCTATTGCCAGGAGAACCACCTGCCGCTCGCTGCGCGGCTGCTGCTTTTCACGAAAGTCTGCGAGGCCGTTCAGTATGCACACCAGAACCTGGTGATCCATCGCGACCTGAAGCCCGATAACATCCTGGTCGTGTCCGATGGCACGCCGCGCCTGCTGGATTTCGGAACCGCCAAGCTGCTGACCCCGCTGCCATCGAGCGGGGAGTTTACCCTCATGGGGCTGCAATCCTTCACACCTCAATACGCCAGCCCGGAGCAAGTCATGGGCCGGCCCATCAGCACCGCTTCCGACATCTACTCGCTCGGCCTGCTGCTCTACAGGATGATCGCCGAGGCGCCTGCGTACGAGTTGAAAGATCTCACTCCGGAAACCATGCTCCGCGTGATCTGCACCGAGGAACCCGCGCCGCCCAGCGCTCTCGCCGTGGCGACGGAACGCCCGGACGCGGACCTCGACGCCATCGTGATGAAGGCGCTGCGCAAGGAACCGGCGGAGCGCTATATCAGCGTGGACCAGTTTGCCGCGGACGTTCGCGCTTACCTCAACGGACGTCCGGTGCTCGCGCGGCGCGGAACTTTGCGTTACCGGGCAGGGAAGTTTGCGCGGCGCAACAAGCTGGCCCTGGTGGCCGTGGCGCTTCTGCTCGCGTCCATCCTGGCGGGGATGGTTGGAATTCTGTGGCAGTGGCGCGCGGCCAACCTGGAGCGGCGCAAGGTGGAGGCGCGGAGCGAAGATCTTCGCCAACTCAGCAACAGCCTGCTCTCTGAGATTGATGAGGCTCTGAAAGAGCTTCCTGGCTCAACTCGTGTGCAGCAACTGGTGGTGCAGCGTGTTCTCGAGCATCTTGACCGCATGGAGAAAGATGCGGCCGGAGATCGCACCACGCAGTTCGATCTTGCCCTCGCCTACACGCGCCTGGGCAATTTGCAGGGCAATCCCTACGAACAAAACATTGGGGACGCCAACGGCGCCCTTGGCAGTTTGGATAAGGCCGTGGCCCTTACAAAAGCGCTTCAATCCACAACCCCACGCGATCCCGCTGTGCTGGGGGCCATGGCCATCGCTCAAAAGGCACGGAGCAACGTACTTTTTGGCATGAGCAGGACAAAAGAATCCATCGCTGCCATGCAGGCCTCCATCGATGCGTTCCAAACGCAGTTTGCCAATATGACTCCAGCTCCCGCCGACTTGAACGAAGCCGCGGGCGCTTACAACGGGCTCGGCGACCAGTTCGGGTTGCCCGGAGTCGCGAGTCTGGGCGATTATCCGGGAGCCCTGAATGCCTACCGGAAGGCCGTCGAATTGTCGCACCGCGCGCTGGCCATCGACGCGGGCTATACACGCTCCCGCCGGACGCTGGCCATCGACTTCGCGAAGATTGGCGACATCGTCATGCAGACAGATCCCACAGCCGCCGCGGCGAGTTACCGGCAGTCGCTGGACGCCTGGTCGGGTCTCATCGCCAGTGGAGACACGAGCGGGACCAGCAAACGCGGACTGGCCCGGGTGTACTTGAAGCTTGGCAATGCCTTGTCTTCCATCAGCGATTATGAGGGCGCGCTTGCCGCTTTCGAGAAGGCCGACGGGACGCTTCGACGCTACGCGGCCGCGGATCCCAAGGACATTCGTGCAAGCACCGATCTGTTTGCGCTCGAAGACAATGAAGCCCGCATGTATGTTGACATGCTGGATCGTGAACTCAATCCGGGGCGGGGCGACCGGACTCAGCAGGCGCAGCATGCCCTCTCTCTTTTGCGTGAGTCCACAGCAGTCATCGAGAAGCTGCTTTCTGTGGACGCGGAGAATCGAATTTGGGCGACAAATCTGGCCTACGACCGTGTCACCCTGGGGACACTCGAACATGCGTATGGGGATGCGAAGAGTGGCGCGCAAACCGCTGGCGCCGGAATCGCAGTCCTGACCAGGATGGCCCTTGCCGACAATGCTTCGATCGATGTGCTTGAATTGGCCACTTCAGCGCTGTCGACGATTCAGCCGGAGTCCTTGCGCAATCCTCCGCTGACCGTCAAGTTTGCCGAGCGACTGGTAGCCCTGGACCATCGAAGAACCCCAGGGTATCTGGCCCTGCTGTCCCGAGCCTACCGCCAGGATGGGCAACTCGAAAAAGCGAGAGCTGCCGCGAGCGAGGGTCTGGCACTTCTACCGCCGCCGTCTCCCGCTGTACCGGCCACGCGTACGCGCAAGTTACTCGAAGGTGGGTCGCATTCCGGTTGAGAGTGGGGCAGGATCAGCGGCCGGGAACCTTTTGCGCGATGGAGCGTATCATCAATTGTGTCCATTCGCGCCCGTCGCGGGCGATGCGGATTGCACGGGGCGTCCTGCCATGCAAGAAGGCTGCGGATCAAGATGGCGCTCGGAACCCAAGCCCAGCTGGGACGTTGTTGCAAGTGGGGAAGCCGTGCTGGAAATCTGCCGTCTGGATCCCTGGCGAAGTCGAATCTCATCTACAACCTGCGCGATGAGAGCGGCAACTCAAATGAGTATTACACCGAAACGGCAAGGTTCGCGGATGCGATCGTGGCGCGGATCGATGACCATGCTGGGTCGATCCTGGATGGGTATTGCCATCACTTGCGTGTCTGCAACAGAGAGGCGCCGCGAAGTCGCGGAGACTACGTCATCGAATTCCTCACGTTAGGGATGGCGATCAGAAGATACGAAACGGCAGCGCGATCTACATCGAGATGGGTCGTTACGCTGGCTCGGTGGCTCATCCTGGCGCGCCGGCATGTGCCAATCTTCAAGGCTCCCGCCGACTGGCTGCGGGCGGCTTTGTCCCGCCGTCTCTTTCCTTCGTCAATTCAAAACACGCGAGAGGATGAACCATTCCCGCGATGCGCGGTGAAGCAACCGGTGGCTGGGCTTCCCTTGGCGGGGCTCGCGCGATTGATCCGTTGGCTCCGAGCGACAGGCGAATATGAGCCGGAAGCTGTTCGTCTCGGCAACTGGCGCCGTTATCTGGCTACGATCCCGCCGCAGCAGGCGCGTCATTGCTTGAACGCAGCAGTCGAGAGCTTTGATGATTTCGCCTCGGAGGCAGCATCCGCGCTGGGGAGCTTTACCGAAGGCGTGAACCCATTCCTCTCCACTGAATATGCTCGCCGCGGCTGCCGGGAAGATCGGATCCTTTGTGGCCGGCCGCCGGTGGAATATCACCTGAACATGCTGGCAGCCGACGTGATGAATCGTGGACTGCAGGATGGGTTTGAACGGACGACGCGCAAGGTCGTTCTGGCGCCGGCATGCATGCGCGGAACTAAAGCGGCGACCTGCAAGGCCCGCATGCACGGAGTGGATATGTCCTGTGCGGCCTGCGACCCGAATTGCGCCGTGAACCGCATTACACAGCGCATGTGCAAGCTGGGCGCAAAGGTCTATCTGGTCCCTCACTCAACGGGCTACAGCCGTTGGCTCGATCGCTGGGAGCGTGAGCCAGGCATCGGCGTGATCGCGGTGGCGTGTTTGCTGAATATCCTGCCTGGGGGATATGAGATGCGCTCTCGCAGAATCCCGTCGCAGTGCCTTCCGCTTGACTCATCTTCTACAGTTTGGGCATGCCGAGTGGCCGTAAGCCATTGATTTCATTGAGAGCGGTTGTCAAATACTGCGAAATGTAGTGTCACGTCAT